>ERZ1034876.346-NODE-346-length-28577-cov-27.107566_pt1 | contig 28577 bp, 21 predicted proteins | sample MGYA00520698_ERZ1034876 | MGnify/ENA primary metagenome ERZ1034876 (study PRJEB33766, sample SAMN09781723) | gut metagenome | biome: gut microbiome | host: Homo sapiens | place: Madagascar | study: EMG produced TPA metagenomics assembly of the PRJNA485056 data...
TCGGCGGAATGGTTATCTGCGAAACGAGTGAACAGGCAAGAAAACTTTTTGCCTTTTAATATTTTTCTACTAATTTTGCATACTATTGCGTCACAACGCAACATATATACGATATTTACACATTAATAATATATAAATAATATCTTCTTAATTTAAGTACGCCCACCGATGAATAATACAAAAGAAAAAGCAATCATGTTCGGCAAAGCGCAATGCTCAGCATGGGTGGCATCGGCAGTGGACTTCGGCATAACGCTGATACTTACAAGCTTTGCGGGCGTGTGGTACGGCTACTCCACGTTCATCGGTGCTGTGTGTGGCGGCATCACCAACTGTGGCATCAACTATCGTTGGGTGTTCCACGCAACAGGAATGAAGAAGAAGTACATGGCGATGCGCTATCTGTTCGTATGGATAGGCAGCATTGTGCTAAACACCTTCGGAACATGGCAGCTGACAGAGTTAAGCGGAGTCAACTACATCATATCGAAAACCATCGTGGCTGCTTTTGTAGCAGTGTTTTGGAACTATCATCTACAACGCACATTCGTATTCCGCGCCAATCATGCGAACGAATAGAATACTTTATATAAAGAAATAACAAACATTTAAAACAAAAAAAATAAAAGAATATGAACTACAGGGATTTCTTGCAAAAGGTTATCTATGTCATTATCAACCCTATCATTAAAGGCATGATAAAGATTGGCATTACTCCCAACTTCATCACCACAACAGGCTTTGTGCTCAACCTCGTAGCTACGGCTATGTTCATCTACGCTGCCGAGGTGGCAGAAACAGAGACTTTCGCATGGATTGGATGGGCTGGTGGCGTGATACTCTTCGCCGGCCTGTTCGACATGATGGACGGCAGACTGGCTCGTATGGGCGGCATGTCGTCGACGTTCGGTGCCCTTTGGGACTCTACGCTCGACCGCTATAGCGAGCTTTGCACACTCTTCGGCATCTGCTACTACCTGCTGATACAGCAGGACGAATGGGAATGGGCAGGCGTAGTTACGTTCGCAGCAATGGTAGGCTCGGTGATGGTGAGCTATGTACGCGCTCGTGCCGAGGGCTTGGACATAGAGTGCAAGGTGGGACTTATGCAGCGCCCTGAGCGAGTAGTGGTAACGGCGGTCGGAGCCATCTTCTGCGGCGTATGCACCAATGTGTGGATGCTCGTGGTGCCGATGATTATCATCGCCGTACTCGCTAATATCACTGCCTTCTGGCGCGTCATCCACTGCTACAAGGTGCTCAACGCAAAGGATAACAACAAATAAAACCAACCATGTTCAGCATAAAGCTAATCATCATTTGGGCAATACTCGTTGCCATCAAGCCCACCCGCAAGCTCGCCTTGGCACTCACGCCATGGCTTGTGTTCGCGTGCAGCTACGACGGTATGCGCCTTCTGCCCAACTACGAAGTAAACCCCATCGACACACGCGGCATCTACGAAGCCGAGAAGTCGCTCTTCGGCATCACGACAGCCACCGGCACACTAATCCCGGGCGAGTGGTTCAACCTGCACAACTGCGCTTTCGCCGACTTCATGGCTGGCTTCTTCTATCTGTGCTGGGTGCCGGTACCATTGGGCTTCGCCATATACCTCTATCTGAAAGGCAAGCGCGAGATGTACCTGCGCTTCTCGCTCGCCTTCCTGTTCGTCAACCTCGTGGGCTTCGTGGGCTATTACATACACCCAGCCGCTCCACCATGGTACGTACTGGAGCATGGCTTCACACCCGTGCTTAACACTCCGGGCAGCGTAGCCGGACTCGGACGATTCGACACGCTTGTCGGTGCGCCTGTGTTCCACTCCATCTACTGCAACAACTCGAACGTGTTCGCTGCCGTACCCTCGCTGCACGCCGCATATATGCTCGTAGCTACAATCTACGCCATAATAAGTCGTCAGCACAAACTCTGCATCGGCATATTCGCATTCATCTGTATGGGCATCTGGTGGACAGCGGTTTACTCCACACACCACTACATCATCGACGTGCTGCTGGGCATACTCACAACCATCGTAGCACTGCTCATACTCGAACGCCTGCTGCTCCGCACCGAATGGGCAAAGCACTTTATGGCGCAATATGCAAAAAACATTTAATTAGAACTAATGTAAGACTTTATTTATGTTCATATCCATGATTTTTTAATACCTTTGCATCTAAATGGATATGAACATAAATATACTATCGAATTCAGAGGTTCAGACTCTGAACGAAATAATAGAAAACGCACAGAACATAGTGATTTGCTGCCACAAGTCGCCCGATGGTGATGCTCTCGGATCATCACTCGGTTGGGCTAACTTCTTGTCTTCTTGCGGCAAAGCACCAACAATAGTTGCGCCCGATGCCTATCCCGACTTCTTGCAGTGGATGCCCGGGGCGAACAGCATTGTTCGTTACGACAAACATACAGAACAAGCCACCACTCTACTGCAGAACGCCGACCTCGTATTCTGTCTCGACTTCAACGGCAGCGATCGCGTAGACGAGATGAAGGATGCGCTCGACGCTTCGCCCGCCAAGAAGGTGATGATTGACCATCATCTCAATCCACGAATGGAAACCATACTCACCGTGTCGCACCCGAACATGTCGAGCACATCGGAGCTCGTGTTCCGCATCATCTGGCAGCTGGGCAAGTTCGAGGAGATGTCGAAAGAGTGCGCCGTGAATATCTACTGCGGCATGATGACCGACACGGGCGGTTTCACTTATAACTCCACACAGCCCGAGATATTCTTCATCATCAGTCAGCTGCTCACCAAAGGCATCGACAAGGATCGCATATACCGCAACGTGTTCAACAACTTCAGTCAGTGGGCAATACGTCTGCGTGGCTATCTGATGAGTCAGAAGCTGAACGTCTTCTCAGACCTTCACGCATCTTACTTCACTATCTCAAGACGCGATATGCGCGACTTCCACTTTATCAAGGGCGACGCTGAAGGACTTGTCAACGAACCGCTGCGCATCAAGGGTATGAAGCTCTCTGTGTCGCTACGCGAAGACGACCGCCGCGATAACCTCATCTGGGTGAGCCTACGCTCGGTGGGCAATTTCCCATGCAACAAGATGGCGGAGGACTTCTTCAACGGAGGCGGACACCTCAACGCAAGTGGCGGACGGCTCAACTGCTCGCTCACCGAAGCAGAGAAGGTGGTGAGAGAAGCGTTCGCCTACTACGAGGGCGCACTCACTGGATGGGGACCACTGCCCAAGAGCAGGAAAGAACAAGTAGGAAACGACAATAACAAATAGAAAACGACAATAACCAATAACAAACAGTAATACAAGAATGAAGAAGCAACTCAATCTTATCATCATGACACTGCTCGCTGTCGTGACTCTCGCTTCGTGTAGCGACAGCGTGACATACGCTGACTTGAAGAAAAAGGAACGCAACGCCATAAACAGATACATCTCAAACCAAAAGATACAAAAGATATCTGAGGCAAAATTTGAAAAGCAGGGCTTCACCACCGACACCACGAAGAACGAGTACGTACTCTTCGAAAGCAACGGCGTATATATGCAGATAGTGCGCAAGGGCGAGGGTGCGAGCCTCAAACCAGGCGAGACAGCCACCGTATTGTGTCGTTTCAAAGAGTACAACATACTCGAAGGCGACTCGGCTTTACAACTCACAAACATCCTGCAGTACAACTGGCAGGTGGACAAGATGACTGTGAAGAACACATCGGGCACCTTCAAAGCATCGTTCATCAGTGGCGAGAGCCTCATGTACACCAAGTATAGCTCAAAAGCCGTACCATCAGGATGGCTCGTACCATTGTCATACATCAACCTCGGACGCATACCTAAGGGTGAAGAAATTGCGAAAGTGCGCCTCATTGTGCCACATACGCAGGGACAGAGCGACGCTTCAAAGAATGTCTACCCCTGTCTGTATGAGATAACTTATGCCCTCGGAAGATAATCAACACTTAACATTCAAAACACCACATGACTCTTATTAAATCTATTTCGGGTATCCGCGGAACTATCGGCGGCCCCACGGGCGACACACTGAACCCACTCGACATCGTTAAGTTCACAACCGCTTACGCTACACTCATGAAGCGTCGTGCTACAGGCGAAGGACGCAAGAAGATTGTCGTAGGACGCGACGCACGCATCTCAGGCGATATGGTGCGCAACGTGGTTTGCGGCACACTCATGGGCATGGGACTCGACGTGATAGACATCGACCTCGCCACAACACCTACAACGGAGTTGGCTGTGCGCTGGACTGGCGCACTCGGTGGCATCATCATAACAGCAAGTCACAACCCACGCCAGTGGAACGCACTGAAGTTGCTCAACAGCGAAGGCGAGTTCCTCACCAAGGACGACGGCAACGAGGTGCTCAGCATCGCCGAGAAGGAGGACTTCGACTATGCCGATGTCGACTCGCTCGGATCATATACACGCGACGACTCGTTCAACCAACGTCACATTGAGAGCGTACTCGACCTCAAGTTGGCTGACGTAGACGCTATACGCAACGCAAAGTTCAAGGTGTGCGTTGACGCTATCAACAGCGTTGGCGGCATCATCCTACCCGACTTGCTGAAGGCACTCGGCGTAGAATATACAATCCTCAACTCTACAGCAAACGGCGACTTCGCCCACAATCCCGAACCGCTTGAGAAAAACTTGCAGGGCATCATGGACGAGATGCGCAGCGGCAAGTACGACCTCGGCATCGTTGTAGACCCAGACGTAGACCGTCTTGCTTTCATCTGCGAAAACGGCGAGATGTTCGGTGAGGAGTACACACTCGTAAGCGTAGCCGACTACGTGCTGCAACACACACCTGGCAACACCGTGTCGAACCTCTCTTCTACACGCGCTCTGCGTGACGTTACAGAGCGTCACGGCGGTACATACACAGCTGCCGCAGTAGGCGAGGTGAACGTTACGACAAAGATGAAAGAGGTAGGAGCCGTTATCGGCGGCGAAGGCAACGGCGGCGTAATCTACCCGGAGAGCCACTACGGTCGCGACGCCCTTGTAGGCATCGCTCTGTTCCTCTCTTCATTGGCTCACAAGAAGTGCACAGCAAGCGAGCTCCGCGCCACATTCCCCAACTACTTCATCGCAAAGAATCGCATCGACCTCACTCCATCTACCGACATAGACGCTATTCTCGAGAAGGTGAAGGAGATGTATGCATCAGAGAAGATTACAGACATCGATGGCGTGAAGATCGACTTCCCCGACAAGTGGGTACACCTGCGCAAGTCGAACACCGAGCCTATCATTCGCGTGTACAGCGAAGCTGCAACGATGGAAGAGGCTGACGCATTGGGCAAGAAGCTGATGCAGGTGGTTTACGATATGCAGTAAAAGCATAAAGAACGTTATTACTATGCAACGTAAATACAGTTATTAGACCATAGTAACAATAACAATAAAAGGCGTGTCATTTGTTTTGACACGCCTTTTATTGTTAATATGCTTCGCGATATTTGTTCTCGTCTTTATCCTCGAGCATCGAGAGATAACTCTGATAGCGCGAAGCGGCTATGTAATGTTCCTCGACAGCCTTCAGCACGGCGCAGCCTGGTTCGTGCGTATGCGTGCAGTTATTGAAGCGACACTCCTTCGAGAAGTGGAATATATCCTTAAAATAACTTGTTAGTTCTTCGGGTTCCATATCGAACGTACCGAAGCCCTTTATACCCGGAGTATCGATAAGATATCCGCCCTCGGGCAGTTCGAGCATCTCCGAGAACGTCGTGGTGTGCATACCAGTGTTGTGCGCATCGCTAATCTCCGATGTACGCAGATTGGCTCCAGGCAGGATGTAGTTGATGAAGGTCGACTTGCCTACACCGCTATTACCGCTCAGCAGTGTCTTTTTATCCTTCAGCATCGCCGGAATGGCATCCATGCCCAGTCCCGTAGTGGCAGACACGGCAACACACTTATAGCCCACCGTCTCGTACAGACGCATCATCATCTCCTGGTAGTGTCGCTCCTCGTCAGAGAGTATATCGGTCTTGTTGAACACCAGCACTGTCGGCACGCTGTATGCCTCTGCCGTAGCGAGGAAGCGGTCGATGAAGATGGTACTCGTCTGCGGATAGTTCACCGTAACGATGAGGAATGCTTGGTCGACGTTGGCAGCGATGATGTGGCTCTGCTTGCTGAGGTTCTGCGACTTGCGTATGATATAGTTGCGACGGTCGTGAATGGCTGTGATAAACGCCGTTCCCTCCTGATTGCGCACTATATCCACGATGTCGCCCACAGCTACCGGATTGGTGCTGCGTATGCCTTTCAAGCGGAAATTGCCCTTTATCTTGCAGTCTACATCGAGGCCTTCGTCAGTGCGAACGGTGTACCAGCTGCCTGTATTCTTGATTACTAATCCGTGCATCTATTAAAAGTAAAAAGGTAAAAAGGTAAAAGAGTAAAAAGAGCAAAAAAGTAAAAAGAGTAAAACATCATTTTAATGAATCATTATTTCTTATCTTTTTACTTTTTTACTCTTTTACCTTTTTACTTTTACACCGTCATGATTTCCTTCTGCTTAGCAGTGAGCAAGTCGTCAACTTTCTTCACGAACTTGTCGTGTACCTTCTGAAGTTCACCTTCAGCGTCCTTCTCCAGGTCTTCAGACAGTCCGTCTTTAATAGCCTTCTTGAGCTTATCCTTTGTGTCCTGACGTGCGTTGCGAATCTCCACCTTAGAGCGCTCGCCAATCTTGCTGCACTGCTTCACAAGCTCCTTACGGCGCTCCTCTGTAGGCTGTGGGATGCCGAGGCGGATAATCTCACCGTTATTCTCAGGAGTGATGCCTACATCACTGTCCATGATTGCCTTCTCGATGTCGCGAATCTGCTTCTTGTCGAAAGGACGGATAGCGATAGTGCGTGGATCGGGCACCGTAACGTTAGCCACCTGGTTCAATGGCACCATAGAGCCCCATGAGCTCACGCGTACACCATCGAGGATTGCCACGTTGGCGCGTCCGGCACGGATGCGTGCCAACTGCTCTTCCAAGTACATAGCAGCCATCTCCATGCGCTCTTCTGCGCCGTTCAATGTTTCTTTTACGTCTATCATAATTGTTTTATTGTTTATTTCTGAACTGTTTTAGTTATTCGATTTGCAAATTTACAGAAAATAGTTGACAATACGAAATAACGCCAGTTGTTTTTAACTCAAAACTCAAAACTCAAAACTTAACTTTCAAGCAGCGCACTGCCCCACCCTTAATAAGCTTCAGTACATAGATGCCCTTTGCCAATCCGGCTGTACTAAGCGCATTAACTCCACGTGCGCTCAGCACGAGTGCGCCAGTTGTATTGTACAAACAAGCCTCATCTGCACGCTCGTCGAAGAGCAACATGTCGCCAGAGCGTGTCACACTCGTCTTATCACCACCAATGGTGAAGATGCCTGCAGCACCATTGTCCTTATAAGCTATGCTGATGAACGGTATCAGCTGTTCGCCCCATACGTTAGCATCTTCGTTCTCACCACTACAATAGGCGATATGCGGATTGCCTTCCGTCTCCATCATGTGCCAGTCGGGATGCTTCGTGCTATCCTTAATGTATCCAGTGCCGAGCGGACACTCGAACTTCATTATCACGTTGCCGCCCTCGTACTTGTACGGTGTTGTGAAACTAACAACCAGTTCCAAGTCGTTGGCATTGCCTTGGATGGTGATGTTGCCGTCGAAGACTGTTGTGAATCCGTCCTCGTCGAACACTGCGTCGCCACCATCCTCATCGAGCATATCGGTGCGTGTGGTCGACTTGATGCTGATGCGTGCCGGGAAGGTATAAGCCTCCGCATTCTTGCCGTTGTAGAGGAAGCGCATACCTGTTATCTCGATGCCCTTCTTCTGCATCTCCTTCTCAAGGAAGAGTGCTTGACACTGCGAGTATGGGTCGAGCATAAAGAATGGGAAACGCCATCCCCAACTATTGTCTTGGTTCAGTGTGAGCCACTTGTCGGCATCTGCAGCCGATACCTTCACCTCTAACGGTGTTGCCAGAACGTTATCTGCCGGGTATGTATCGCCAGCAAGCTCCACCTTAGCCACTACCTTTATAGTGCCCTCTGCTCCTGGCACCCAGTTGACTGCCACTTCTACCGTCTTGTCTGGTGCCACACTCTTGCCCTTTGCCTCGCCGAGCACTTCGTTGTTGTCGGCGTTGAGCAGCAGTACGCGATAGTCGGCTACCGTTGCCGAGCCTTCGTTGCGCACGTCTACGGTGAACGTCTGCTGACTTTGGCTGTTCACGAGCTGCGAACCGGTGAGTGCCTGCACGCTGATGTCCTTCGTGCTATACTCTCGTATGGACACATCCTTCAGATAAATCTGTCCGTGATTAGCTTCGCTACATGCCTGGAAGGCGATGCGTGCAGAACCTGTTGCCTCTGGTTGGAAGTTGTCCTTGCCGTAGAGGAAGATGTTCGATGCGGTATGGAACTCGCCCGTCTCCTTTATGAGTTTGGTCGCACCGGTAGCTATCGGTTCCGAACAGAACCACACCTTCATCTGCTCCATCACCTGTTCGTGCTTATCGGGAGTCACCCAGTTGGCTGACGAGTAGGTGTAGCGTACCTGATATGTCTTGCCCTTCTCGAACTTCAGCGCAGGCGTGTAGAGCCAATCGTCGGCATTCTTGTCCGTGCGATCGTATGTAGTAGTCTGCGTAGGAGTGTAGAACGTCCATGTATTACCGTCGTTGTTCTTGTCTACAGTCACCCAGCGGTCGAAATCGTCCTGTGTGGTGAGCGACGAAGTGAATGGCACGCTGTCCTCCGGTCCGAAGCTCAGCGTCTTCGACGTAGCCGAAGCACCCACGCCCTTCTTATTCACAGCCGTGATGACGTAGCTGTAGCCCTTCTGCACGCTGACCGCATCCGTTGCACGCAGCGATGTAGTACCTTCCACAACCACTTTATTGTCTGGCATACGCACCACGTTATACTTCAATGTTGTATTATCAAAATATCCGCCATGCTTACCCTTTGCCGGTGCTGCCCATGTTATCTCGGCGTTACCACCGTGCGTGGTGAGCGTCACGTTCTGTGGCTCGCCTGGCAGGTCTTCGCCCACGTATGCAGCAAACTCCTTGTACACGCCGTCGCCCGCAGCATTGTACGGCACTACCTTATATATATAGTAACCATCCGTCGCAGGCTTGTCTGTCCATGCCACGGCTTTGCCCTGCGTTGTCTCGGTTGAGGTGTACACGAGCTGATTGTTGCGATACACCTTTGTGCCGGTAAGTCCTGTTAGTGCCGCACCAAGATAGTTCACGCTTGGCGTTGTCCACGAGAGCTGTGCTGAGAGTGCGCCCTTAGCATCTGCCACAGCTTTAAAGCCACGCGGATACGACGGAGCACCATCGGCTACATACTGGTACGGTATGCCCATGCCGAGGAGCTGCATCTCGTTGTCCATAAACTCCTTCTTAAGCGAGGCACCCGTCTTCGGGTCGAGCTCCACGAGGTAGGCATTGCCATCGGAGGTCTGCGCCATCCACCACAAGCGGTGGGTGGTCTTGTCGAACTCCATCGTCTGACTGTAGTCGCCGAGATACACGTTGGTATTGCCCATATCCTTGTACTCGCAGGTCTTCGCAGTCTTATTGATACTGCTTATCTCAATCTTGCTGAGGTAGCTCTTCATGCCGCCCTTGCGCACAGCGTACAGACTACCGTTGTCGGCTGCGAGCGTGTATAGGAGCACGTCGTTGAGCGTAGCCACAAGCGAAAGTTCGAGTGTGGTGCGGTCGATTTCGTAGAGGTACGACTTGTTCACAGATGTGTCATAGTGCAGTGCGAAGATGCGGTTCGTCTTCGGGTCGTATGTCATCTCGTCGAGGATAAGCGGTGCCTCGGTTGTAGAGTTCACTATCTCGCGCTTAGCGGTGTACTCGCCCGTGTTCACATCCACCACACTGATGGCGCGTGGCATGAGCGTATTCTCGTAGAGCGTGGTCTCGTAGGCATAATACTCGTTGCCTACATACGTGCCGGCTGTAGTGATAGGTGTCACTCCTGCCTTATAACCATAGTCGCGCACCCACTTGTGGGTATTCGGATTGGCTGTATTAAACTTCACAAATCCGGTGCCGTTCACATTCTTCTCATAGCGCAACTGACCGAATATGTCAGCCTCGCCGTCCTGCACATCGTAAACATACTGACTGGTCTGCGCTACCGTCTGCACAAAGGGTGCTGAAGCTAACGTGAGCAGACAACCAAGCGTAAAGACTTTTCTTTTGATTGTAGGCATAATCTTATGTTATTTAAAATTAAGTATTTGGCTACAAATATATATAAAAATCCCGAATAATGGTTCTGTCGGGATAAAAAACTATCGGTACAAGCATTAGTTTGCGCAAAGAGACTACACATAGTCTGCATAAAAGCAATCCGCGACGACCGATACGTACATCCGCGACGACCGTCGCAGACATACGTATCGACCGTCGCAGATGTACGTATCGACCGTCGCGGATGCGCGTATCGGTCGTTACGAATGGTTTTACAAGGCTATTTTCACCGAGTTCTCAGTGCCGCCCTGCTGCAACTTCACAACGAACACGCCGTTGCCGAGTTGCTTGAGGTCGAGTGTCTCACCGCTCACAGCGAGCTGCTTAGCGTAGAGCTGCTGACCGAGTGCGTTGTACACTGCCACGCGAGCCGTTCCTTCCGAACCGAAGAAGCACTGTACGGTGCGTGCCATGCGATTGGTAGTGATGCTGAACATCTGCTCGCCAACTTGTGTGTCACTGATGCCGGTTGTCTCACGTGCGAGTTTCAATCCCTCGAAAGCGTCAAGCTTACCAGCACCCCAACTGTTGCGATCCGACTTCTCTGCACTACCAGTATAGGTGTCGTGGCGTGAGGTCTTGTTCAGAATATCGCGCACGTCAGCCGGCGTGAGGTTCGGATTAGCCTGAAGCCATAGAGCCACTGTGCCTGTAACCACTGGCGAAGCCATCGACGTGCCCAAATTGACATCATAGTAGTCGTCGCCACTCTTAGCTATACATGCATTAGCGCTGAAAGCAGAGTAGTAGCGCGATGTAGCCGACACAAGTATACAGCCAGGAGCCGTCACATCGGGCTTCGAACGTCCGTCGAGTGTGGGGCCGTGGCTTGAGAACAACGAGAGCTGTCCCTTTCTACCCACAAGCTCTGTGTTTATATCATAAAGCCCGTTTTTAAGTGTCTCATAAGACATCTTCGTGTTGTACGAGCCGACACTGATAACATTATCGCTCACACCGCCAAGCTCACCCACTGTGCAGTCGGTGTCGCCCTCTGTCCAGCCGCGCTTGCCTCCGTCGAGGAAGTAGCCTTCGGTAGCATTGTTCCACATGTGGATTGACGTGCCGGCATCGCTCGTTGCGACGATGCCTATCTTGCGGTTCTCGGCGATGCTTGTAGCGCGACACATGAGGAGCACCTCCGTGCGCTCGTTGTCAGGGTTCTTCTGCAGAGCCATCTGCACCGTCGACACCACTCCGCTACCGTCGGGGAAGGTGTACTTCACGTCGGTCTCACCGTCGGACGCTACGGCTGGCGACTCATACATCACCTTACCCTTCAACGCGTCTACAACGACCGCCTTCACCGTCAGCGGTGCACCCTTGCTGCTCCATATGTCTACGTAAGCCTGCTTTGTGGTGGCATTCTCGCTGAAGCCAATCATCGTCTTGAGCGATGTATCGCCATCCTCAAGGTCTTTCGACACGTGCAGCGCCGTGCTGCCCTCGTTACCTGCAGCTCCGACGATAATTCTGCCCGGACCAGTCATTGCTTCGAAAGCTTGGTCGGTAGCTGATGTGCCGTCGTGCGGACCGAGGTGCGAACCCAGACTGATGTTCACGACGCAGGGCTTGCCCACGCTCTCGGCGTAGTCGAAGCAGTACTGTATGCCATCGGTGATGTTCACATTGCTCGAACCGAAGCTCACGAACACGAGTTCAGCTTCGGGCGCAACACCATAGTAGGATGTCGTGCGGTCGCCGCCGGCTGCTATGCCTGCCACGTGCGAGCCGTGGAATGTTGAGGAGATGTCGTAGTTGACGGCACGCATCTCGTCAAAAGTGGCGTACTCGCTGCCGTAGCCGAACTTGACAGGCGACTTTCCGCCCTTTGCGTTCTGATCCCAAACGCGTGCAATGCGTGTGCCGATGCCATCGGGATTGGTGAAGGCGATGTGCGAATACTGAAATCCGCCGTCGACGATGCCTACCACTACGCCCTTGCCTGTGTATGCACCAAGTTCGGAGGTAGTCGACTGACAATCGTCTACCTTCGTTTCCTTACGCGCCACGTCAAGCAACATGCGCACATCTGTGCCCACCTGCACGCTCTCCACCTCGTCGAGTGCTGCCACAGCTTCAACAGCCGTGAGGGGCAGACTGACAGTGAGCAAGCGGTCGGTCACTACGTTGCGCACTTCTACGCCCAACGATTCCAGACGGCTGAGACAGTCGTCTACAGAGGAGTTATGACTTGACGGAGCAAGGGTGAGGAAGGCATCCACCTTCTTCACCGTTGCCGACTTCACATGTTTCTGTGTACTCATATCCTGAAGCATCAGGCTCGTACTTGGCGAAAGCTTCTGTGCGAAAGCCGAACTGCCCACGAAGAGCAGCGATGCCAATAGGATGGTTGATTTGTTCATTGGTTTATTTTATGAAATGTTGTTATGGTGAGATGGTGTTTATTGTTGTTATGGTGAGGTGTTGAGATGGTGAGATTTGCATTTGTCAACACCTCAACATCAAATCTCAACATCTCAACACACAACATCTCACCACCTTTTATTAATAAGCTTCAAATGTACCCTTGTAGTTGACAACAATGCGTGTGTTGTCGCCACCGTTCGTGGTATAGCTGTTAGTATACTTGTTGGTTACGTCGAGCAAAATCTCGTACACGCCGTTCTCGTCCTTGCTCACAGTGAGCGTGCCATTGTTAGGCATATTGCCATAGCCGTGACCGGCTGCATACGACTGCAGCTGGATGCTGCCAGCGTTGTACTTGATGTCTACAATCTTCTCCTGACCGATGTTAGCAAGATCAATCTCGCCTGCGTTGACAAGGTCGCTGCCTACCTTCACCTCCACTCTGTCCGAAGAAGTCTTGCCGTCACCTTCGGGGATAAGGTAGAAGGTGTAGTTGCCCTTGTACTCCTTCATGTACGATGTGCCGAGCTGTCGTGTGATGGAGACCTCACCGTCAGCGTTGTAGTACTTATACTCGTTCTCTGCCACTACCGACGGTATTATCTCGTCGAGCGACTCTGTATTAGTCAACGCACCGAAGTAAGAGAGGCTGACAGTTTTGCCGTCCTCAAGCACTGCTTCGAGGCTCACGTATGTCAGTCCGTTGTAGCCCTGTGCGGTGGTGATGGTGCCCGACTTCACCTTATCATATACGGTGCGTGTAGCGTAGTCGATATAGCGGAAGGTGTAGCTGTCTGCGTCTGTAGCCATATCAATCGTTCCGTTGTAGAGTTTGGCAGCCGAAACGCTGAACCATACTGCAACGTTGGCACTGAGGAAGTCGGCTGGAGCCGTAGCCGCTACGTCAGCGAAGGCGAAGTTAGTAGGTTCGCCCGTCGCTTTTGGTTGTACACAGAAAGCGGAAGCCACCTTTGAGTGAGCAACAGCCTGCTCAGGAACACTAACCTTTATGCTGTTTTCAACAAGATAAATGCGTCCGAAAGCACCCGTGTACTCACAACGAACTTCGTCACCACCTTCTTCTGCCTCAACAGAGATTGTAACGTTCTTCTTAAACTTGTCGAACTTCACCTTAACCGTACCCTTCTTGAGTTCGCGTTCTTTGTATCTCAACACAACCCCTTCCGCAGTAGCAAGGTCTACATCTTGTCCTATTAAAGATGTAGGGAGTTCGATTGTAATATCAGGAACAAGGTTGCTCGCGACATTCTCAGCAGTATGAATAGCAAAAAGGCTATTTTCGCCGCTCTCTGCAAACAGCACCGTGTTCACTGGATTTACTTCTTCGTTGAACGCCCATTGGTTATTCAAGTCGGCATACACCTTATCCGAGAAGCTTACGCGCTCCACATTGTCCACCTTATACTCTACTTTTGTGCCGTCCTTCTGCTGAACGGTCATTATTCTCTTTGTTGTCTGTGCGTAACTGGCACTCATCGCCATGAGGCACAACATTGTCAATACAGTCTTTTTCATCGCTTTACTATTTTTGTTATAACTCCATTTGATGTTCTCACAACGTAAACGCCACTATGCAGCGACGATACGTCTACTGGTTGTGTTGCGTCGGCTGCGAGCACGTGCTGTCCGCCTACGGTGTAGACAGCGAGACGCTCGCCCTTGGCTGCGCCTTCTACGAGGAGTGTGTTGCCGACGAGTTTCACTGTGGCTGCCTCATCGCCACTCACCTTGTCCAGACCTGTCGACAGGTCGTAGTTGAGTTCTACCGGACCACTCCACTCACCCTTAATCTGATAACCCTTGCCGTCAGCCAGCTCGATGGTGAACTTATATTCCTCGTTAGCCAACTGCTCCACGCCTACACGTCCACTATAGACGAAGGCGAAGCTGTCCACTACGCAGTAGCGTCCCTTCTCGAAGTGTTCATAGCGTGTGCCGGTGCGTCCGCCAACGTTGTCGAAGTAGCCACGTGTCATCTTGTAAGGCGCATAGAGGTTAGTCCACAGGTGGTCGTTCTCCATCAGCTCGTATGTGCCTGAAGGCAGATAGGCTGTGCCAGGCTTTGTCTGGAACTCCATACGGAGCAAGTCGCCCTCGTCGCCGTCCTTACCGCTTGGCGAACCGAGGTCGACGGTGAAGATGTTCACGCCGTTCTGGTTGCCGAGGAAGTAGACGCGTGCCTTCTTTATGTAGTCGAGATTGAGCTGCACGTCGCGGTCGAGGTTCGACTCTACGTACTTCTCCTTGTCGTCCGACACGTCCACGATGTTGAACTTGATGTTCTTCGCCGTGCCCGTCACCTTGTGTCCGCGGTCGGTAGTACAATCCACGGTGAAGTTGAATGTACCCTCCTCGTCGCCCTCAGTGATTACGACCGTGCCGTCGGTGATGTAAGCATAGTCGTAGTCGGAATCAGATCCGGTTACGGTCTTGCGACGTTTGATGTATGTACCCATGAGTACGGTCATGCCGTTGTAGTCGATCTCCATACCAGGGAAGTAGGTTTCGCTCTTGAAGTTGCGCGCCATGGTGTATGTGCCCGGTATGATTGTAGCCTGTTTCGGGTCGCCGAAGAGACGGTTGAAGGCGCAGATGGCAAGGTTAAATCCCGTGCCCTTCATGTTGCCTGTCTCCGGGTCGAAGTCGCAGTCGAAGAGGTTGATGTATATATTGCCAGTGTTCGACTCCATCAGGTTGCCATGATAGTAAGCCATACCGCCTGTGAACGTCGTGTTCACGTCGGTAGGTATCTGCGGATATACCGTCGTGCCGGTGTTCATATCTACGAAACTGAGTGTGCCGGTGTACGTGTACTGCACGCCGTTAGCATCAGCAAAGGTCACAGTGTACGAGTTATCGGTGCCCTTCTTCACCGTCACGTCGCCCTTCAGTGCGTATTCCTTACCGGGTTTACCGCTGAGTCCGTACTTAGTGGTGTAGGAGTAGTCGGCATCGTAATACAGACTGCCCTCGCCTGCCTTGAATGTTCCCTCGGGCAGTTCGGTGCCTGTGCCAGCCGGAGCATACAAGTCGATAGCTGCCACGTTGGCGTTGGTAGCCACGATGGTGCCTTCAGCCGAGTTGAACACAGCGTTTGTCTTGTCCGAAACTACGAGATAATAGTTGTCGCAGTTGTTGGTAGCCTCAGAGGCTGCGGTGTAATACGAAGCTACGACGTGACTCATAGCGAGGGTCTTGACTTCATCTGCCTTAGCTGGCGCAGAGAAGCGCGGCGAGTTCTTTACGAAAGACTTCTGCGCTGCTGTGGGTAGCGCAAGTACAGAAAGAAGAAGTGTTATAAAGAGTATAGATTTTTTCATCGTTTGATTAATTTAAATGTGTGTTCGTTCTCCAATGTGAGCACATAAACTCCGGGCTTGCAGCTGTCGAGGCTCACGCTCACAGCTCCCTCTACTACGCTTTTGCGCGCCACAAGTGTGCCGTCGGCAGCGTAGAGCGTGGCAGTTTTCGCCTTTGTGCCACCCACCGTCACAGTACGGTTGTCGGTGTACGTCAGCGAGAATGTCTTGCTCTCGGTGCCCGCAATGGCGGTGGGCACGACATAGTCGAAATAGAACTCGGCTACAGCCGACTGTTCATAGTCGGTCGTAACCCCTACAGATGTCACCGTCAGTTTGCCATCGGCGAAACCAACTTCGGGCTGATCGGCAAGGAAGAAGCTTGCCGTGCCGTCATCAACAAACTTTAAGACGAGTGCTTGACGCGGTGTAGTGTCGGTATCATCGGCATACGTAGCCACCGATGGTAACAACAACAACGCAAGCAACGCCTGCAATAGTCTTGCTTTCATAGTCTTGTTGCTTTTAGTTTAACTTCATAATAATACAACTCTCTTTTTACACCTGCAAATATACACATTATTATTCATTCACCCTTAAAAAATCGTATTTTTTAAACAAACGACCACAATTTGCTTACAAATAGCAACCGCTTGAATTAGTAATTATCAATTCGTAATTATTCCTCCTGAAACTGATAGTTTCCCTACTTTTACCGCATAAACCCTCTGTTTTCTCCACCGTTCGCGTCCGCCACCAAATCGGATTCCGTCCGCCACCCGATCAGATTCCGTTCGCCACCCGATCAGATTCCGTCCGCCGCCCGATCAGATTCCGTCCGCCATCCGATCAGATTCCGTTCGGGTGACGATGGCTTTTCGTGAGGTTTTATTGGACAAAACAATGCGGAAACCTACTTAAAAGCGCGAATTATTGATATATATAATAGGTGGAATGAAGTTTTTTAGTTAATTTTGCGAATGATTAAAGCTACACACCCCATACTATAACTTTATATCTTTGGAATGAAAGAATTTGTAATATCAGAAGTAAAGGCTGAGACAGCCATACTCGTAGGTCTTATAACCAAGGAACAGGACGAGGCAAAGACAAAAGAATATCTCGACGAGCTGGAGTTCCTTGCCGACACCGCAGGTGCCGTAACCGTAAAGCGCTTCACGCAGCGCGTGGGCGGACCAAGCTCGGTGACGTACGTGGGTACGGGTAAGCTGGAGGAGATACGCGCATACATCGAGGCTGAGGAGGACGCTGAACGCCCCGTCGGCATGGTCATCTTCGATGACGAACTCTCGGCAAAGCAGATGCGCAACATCGAGAAAGTGCTGCAGGTGAAAATCCTCGACCGCACATCGCTCATCCTCGACATCTTCGCCATGCGCGCGCAGACGGCTGCGGCAAAGACGCAGGTAGAGCTGGCGCAGTATCGCTATATGCTTCCGCGTCTACAACGTCTGTGGACTCACCTCGAACGCCAGGGCGGCGGCTCGGGCTCGGGTGGCGGCAAGGGTTCTGTGGGTCTGCGCGGACCTGGTGAGACGCAGCTCGAGATGGACCGCCGTATCATCCTCAACCGCATCACGCTGCTCAAGCAGCGCCTCGTAGAGATTGACAAGCAGATGAGCACGCAGCGCAAGAACCGCGGACGTACCATACGCGTGGCACTCGTGGGATACACCAACGTGGGCAAGTCGACCATTATGAACATGCTCGCAAAGAGCGAGGTGTTCGCCGAGAACAAGCTCTTCGCCACGCTCGACACTACGGTGCGCAAGGTGGTGATAGACAACCTACCGTTCCTGCTCGCCGACACCGTGGGCTTCATACGCAAATTGCCCACCGACTTGGTCGACTCGTTCAAGTCGACACTCGACGAGACGCGCGAAGCCGACCTGCTGCTGCACGTGGTAGACATCTCGCACCCCGACTTCGAGGAGCAGATACGCGTCGTGGAGAACACGCTGAAGGAGTTGGGATGCGCCGACAAACCGTCGATGATTGTGTTCAACAAGATTGACAACTACACTTGGACCGAGAAGGAGGAGGACGACCTCACGCCGATGACGAAGGAGAACATCACGCTCGACGAGCTGAAGCGCACATGGATGGCACGACTCGGCGAGAACTGTATGTTTATCTCGGCTAAGGAGAAACTGAACATCGACGAGTTCCGCGAGACAATATACCGTAAGGTGCGCGAGCTGCACGTGCAGAAGTATCCGTACAACGACTTCCTGTATATGGATGTGGAATAGAAAGGTGTTGTTGTTGTGTTGAGATGTTGTTGTGTTGACATATGCATATCTCAACATCTCAACACAACAACACCACAACATCACATCTCAACACCTCAACATCATATCTCAACACCTCAACATCTCACCACAACAACATCTTTACAACACCTCAACATAACAACATCTCAACACCAAAAGCACATGATTTATCGCAACTTAACCGAAAACGAAATCTCGACTCTACAAGCCAACAGTTGCTGGGCAGAAGACTGGCAACGCATTGAGGTGAGCGAAGATTTCGAGCCTCGCTTCTTCCACGGCGTAATGTTCTACGGCGATATACGCCTCGGAGCATTCACAAACAACGTGGAGGTGAGCCGCGGCTTCATGAAACACGCAGGCGTGAACAACGCCACACTGCGAAACGTAACCATTGGCAACAACTGTCTCATAGAAAACATTTCAGGATACATTAACAACTATGTCATTGGCGACGATTGCATCATATCCAATGTATGCACTATGGAAACAACCGACGGTGCAACATACGGAGAAGGCAACTTGATATCGGTGCTCAACGAGGTGGGCGACGGAAACATTATACTCTTCCACGGACTGACAAGCCAGATTGCAGCACTTATGGTCAAACACTTCCACAACCGACAGCTGAAGGATGCCATACGCCGACTGATACGCGAAGAGATAGAACGCACTTCGCCAGATATGGCAACCATCGGTAACCGAGTGAAGATCGTGAACACTAAAGAGATTACGAATACCGTTGTCTACGACGACTGCGAGATAGCGGGCGCAGCACGACTCAGCGACTGCACCCTAATGAGCAACAGCGATGCATCGGTGTACATCGGTACAGGAGTAATCTGCGAGAATTCAATCATCAGCAACGGCTCGGCTATAACCAACAGCGTGAAGATGCAGGACTGCTTCGTTGGCGAAGCATGCAAATTGAGCAACGGCTTCACCGCAGCAGGCAGCGTATTCTTCGCCAACTCGTACATGGCGAACGGAGAGGCATGCGCAGCGTTCTGCGGTCCGTTCACCGCTTCGCATCACAAGAGCTCACTGCTCATCGGCGGACAGTTCTCGTTCTACAACGCCGGCTCGGCTACCAACTTCTCCAACCATGCCTACAAGATGGGACCGATGCACTACGGAACGCTCGAACGCGGATCGAAGACTGCCAGCGGTGCATACATACTGATGCCGGCGCATATCGGTGCCTTCTCCGTGTGCTTCGGCAAACTGATGTACCACCCCGACACACGCTCGCTACCCTTCTCGTATCTTATAGCATACAACGACACCATGTACCTGGTGCCAGGACGCAACCTGACAACCGTGGGACTGTACCGCGACATACGCAAATGGCCGAAACGCGACATGCGACCAAACGGCGCACGCAAAAGCATTGTCAACTTCGACTGGCTCTCGCCGTTCACCGTGGGCGAGATACTGCGCGGAAAGAAGATACTGGAAAATCTGCGCAACGCATCTGGAGAAGATGTGCCGACGTACAACTATCATGGGTATGTCATCAAAAACTCGTCGCTGCGCAAAGGCATCAAATACTACGACATCGCACTGCGCATATACATGGGAGCGGTGCTCAAACGCCATGCACCGATGGAGCCGACAACGAACGTGGGCACCGGACCATGGACAGACCTGTCGGGTCTGTTGCTGCCCGTGTCGGAGGAACAGCACCTCGTGGACGATATTCTCTCTGGCGAGATTGACACCACCGAGGATATTGCCGAGCGATTTGAGGAGATAAACGCCAACTATTCCGAATACCGCTGGGCGTGGTCGTATCGGATGATTATGGACTACTACGGCTTCTTAGAGCTGAACGAGGAGAACGTGGAACGAGTGAAGCGCGACTACATCACGGCACGACGTGCATGGATTGCCGAGATTAAAAAGGATGCCGCAAAGGAATACCAACTGGGCGACGTGGAGGAAGAGGTGTTCAACAACTTCAACGAACAGCTCGACAAGGAGATTGACTTTGAAAACCAGAAACTCTATATGTAATATTTTAGACAAAACAACAATAATGAAATTCAAATCCTTTCTTATTGCCGCAATACTCTCACTGGGAACAGCGGCTACTGCTTCAGCATACGAATACGAGACAGTGAAGGGCGACCCGATGCAGACACGCATCTACACGCTGCCCAACGGACTGAAGGTTTATCTTTCTGTGAACAAGGAGCAGCCACGCATACAGACATACGTGGCGGTGCGCACTGGTTCACGCAACGACCCTGCCGAGACAACGGGCTTGGCTCACTACCTGGAGCACCTCATGTTCAAGGGAACACGTCTCTTCGGCACCACAGACGCAGCGAAGGAGCAACCCTATCTCGACGACATCGAACGCCGATACGAGCACTATCGCACCGTGACCGACCCCGAAAAACGCCGACAGCTCTATCATGAAATCGACTCGGTGTCACAGATTGCTGCGCAGTATTTCATCCCTAACGAGTACGACAAGCTGATGGCTGCCATCGAAGCCAACGGCACCAACGCTTATACAAGCAACGACGTGACGTGCTACGTGGAGAACATACCGTCGAACGAGGTTGACAACTGGGCACGCATCCAGGCTGACCGCTTCCAAAACATGGTCATCCGCGGATTCCACACAGAGCTTGAGGCTGTTTACGAGGAGTACAACATGCACCTCACAAGCGACTTCGACAAGGAGTGGGCTGCACTCGGCAAGAAACTCTTCCCTACTCACCCCTACGGCACACAGACCACTATCGGTACGCAGGAGCATCTGAAGAACCCATCAATCACAAATATCAAAAACTACTTCAAGCACTACTATGTGCCGAACAACGTGGCTATCTGCATGGCGGGCGACTTCGACCCGGAGGCTGTGATGGCTACCATCGACAAGTACTTCGGCTCGTGGAAGAAGAGTGAGCAGGTGAAGTACCCGCACTTCGCACCGGTGAAGGACCTCACGGCTCCGGCTGATACTACCGTAATCGGACAGGAGGCAGAGAACGTGTTTCTCGGCTGGAAGATGGACGGGGCGGCTTCGCTGCAGGCTGATACGCTCGACGTCATCGACCGTATGCTCGCCAACGGCAACGCCGGACTCATCGACATCAACGTAAACCAGAAGATGCTCTGTCAGGGTGTGCAGTCGGGCAAGATAGACATGCGCGACTACTCGCAATTCATCATGATTGGTCAGCCCAACGAGGGACAGTCACTCGACGAGGTGAAGGCTATCATGCTCGCAGAGATCGAGAAGCTCAAGCGTGGCGAGTTCAGCGACAAGCTGCTGCCTTCGGTTAAGAACAACATGAAGCTCGAATTCCTGCGCTCGCTCGACAGCAACGAGAGCCGCGCAACGTCGTTCGTCAACACCTTCGTCTACGGACGCCCGTGGAAGACGCAGGTGGAACGCTTCGACCGTATCGCAGGCATCACAAAGGAGCAGATTATGGACTTCGCCCGACGCCACTTCACCGACGGCTACGCCATCGTCTACAAACGTCAGGGCGAAGACCCCACACAGAAGAAGATTGAGAAGCCCTCTATCACGCCGATACCTTCCAACCGCGACCTGCAGAGCGCACTCGTGAAGGAGATAAAGGAGTCGAAGGTGAAGCCTATCGAGCCGGTATTCCTCGACTACACCAAGGACTTCACTCGCACTACTACAAAGAAGAAGCAGCCGGTCTACTACATCCAAAACACGCAGAACGACCTCTTCGAGTTTCACTTCGTGTACGATTTCGGTTCGGAGGCTAACAAGTGGCTGCCCTACGCCACCGACTATCTCGACCTGCTCGGCACCGGCACGATGTCAGCAGCAGAGGTTAAGGAGCGTTTCTACGAGCTTGGCTGCGAATACAGCTTCACCCCCACATGGTCTACTATGACCGTATCGCTCAGCGGTCTCGGCGAGAACATGACCGAGGCAATGAAGCTCATGGAGCAAATGCTCAACAACGCAAAGGTCGACAACGAGGCTTACAGCAAGTACGTTGACAACCTGCTGAAGGGTCGTCGCGATGCGAAGCTCAACCAAAAGGAGAACTTCTCAGCACTGCGCAACTACGCATTCTACGGCAAGTACAACCCCACACGCAACGTGCCCGATAGCACAGAGCTCGTAACAACCCGTCCGCAGGATGTTATCAATATGATCGCTGCGCTGAAGAACTACAAGCACGACGTGGTCTACTACGGTCCGCTCGCCATGAAGCAGCTGCTTGCTATCGTCAACAAGAACCACATCACAGCGAAGACTCTGCAGAATGCGCCCGAGAACAAGCCGTACAAGATGGTGGAGACTCCGAAGAACGAGATACTCCTCGCACCATACGACGCAAAGAACATCTACATGATGCAGCTGCACAACGTCGACCAGAAGTGGACTCCGGAGGACGAGGCTAAGATTTCGGTGTTCAACGAGTACTTCGGTGGCGGCATGAACGGCATCGTGTTCCAGGAGCTGCGCGAGAGCCGCGGACTCGCCTACAGCGCATTCGCCGACTACAGCACAACGAAGCGCAAGGAGCATCAGACCAACTATGCTTATACATACATCATCTCGCAAAACGACAAGATGATGGACTGCATCCGCGTGTTCAACAACATCCTCGACACCATGCCGCAGTCGCAGGCGGCGTTCGAACTGGCGCAGCAGGCTGCCGTCAAGCGCATCGCTTCGCAGCGCATCACCAAGGCTAACATCATCTTCTCTTACCTTGGCAACAAGCGCATCGGCATCAACTACGACTTGCGTCGCGACATCTACGCTGCCATGCCGAAACTCACACTCGAGGACATCGTGAAGTTCGAGCACGACAACATGGCTAACAAGCCGTGGCTCTACATCATCCTCGGCGACGAGAATAACCTCGACATGAAGTCGCTCGAGAAGATTGCGCCCGTCAAGCGCGTCGCTACAGAAGAAATATTCACTTTTTAAACCAAATAACACTATGGCAACAACACCAGATTTCAAGTATGCTCCTATGTTCCAGATGGGCAAGGACACTACCGAGTATCGCCTGCTTACCACCGAGGGCGTAAGCACAGGCGAGTTCGAGGGTAAGACAATCCTTAAGGTTTCGAAGGAAGCGCTCACACTGCTCTCTCAGCAGGCGTTCCACGATGTAGAGTTCATGCTCCGTCGCGAGCACAACCTGCAGGTGGCTCAGATTCTCTCTGACCCAGAGGCATCGGAGAACGACAAGTACGTAGCTCTGCAGTTCCTCCGCAACGCCGAGACAGCTGCTAAGGGCATCCTACCTTTCTGCCAGGACACCGGCACCGCTATCATCCACGGCGAAAAGGGACAGCGCGTATGGACCGACTTCGAGGACGAAGAGGCTCTCTCACGCGGTGTGTACAACACCTTCACCGAGGACAACCTGCGCTACTCGCAGAACGCTCCGCTGAACATGTACGACGAGGTGAACACACGCTGCAACCTCCCTGCACAGATCGACATCGAGGCTGTAGAGGGCGACGAGTATCGCTTCGTAATGGTGGCTAAGGGCGGTGGCTCTGCCAACAAGACATACTTCTACCCGATGACCAAGGCTACCATCCAGAACGAGGGCACACTGCTGCCGTTCCTCGTAGAGAAGATGAAGAGCCTCGGTACAGCGGCTTGTCCTCCGTATCACATCGCATTCGTTATCGGTGGTACATCGGCTGAGAAGAACCTCCTCACCGTGAAGCTCGCTTCTATCAAGTACTACGACTCGCTGCCTACAACAGGCGACGAGACTGGACGCGCCTTCCGCGACATCGACCTCGAAGAGAAGCTCCTCAAGGAGGCTCACAAGATCGGTCTTGGCGCACAGTTCGGCGGCAAGTATCTTGCTCACGACATCCGCGTAATCCGTCTGCCACGCCACGGCGCAAGCTGCCCGATCGGTATGGGCGTTAGCTGCTCGGCTGACCGCAACATCAAGGCTAAGATCACTAAGGATGGTGTATTCCTCGAGAAGATGGACGCTAATCCTTCTGAGCTTATTCCGGAGGAACTCCGTCGTCCGGGCGAGGGCACAACAGGCATCGAGATCGACCTCGACAAGGGTATCGACGCAGTACGTGCAGAGCTTTCTAAGTATCCGGTTAGCACACGCGTTAACCTCAAGGGCACTATCATCGTGGCTCGCGACATCGCTCACGCTAAGCTCAAGGCTCGTCTCGACGCAGGCGAGGAGATGCCGGCTTACTTCAAGAATCATCCTATCCTCTACGCTGGTCCGGCTAAGACTCCGGAGGGTTATCCTTGTGGTTCTATGGGTCCGACAACAGCCAACCGTATGGACCCGTACGTAGACGAGTTCCAGGATCACGGCGCTTCGCTCGTGATGATCGCCAAGGGCAACCGCTCACAGATGGTTACCGATGCTTGCAAGAAGCACGGCGGCTTCTATCTCGGCACAATCGGCGGCGTTGCTGCTGTTCTCTCGCAGAGCTCTATCAAGAGCATCGAGTGCGTAGAATATCCGGAGCTTGGCATGGAGGCTATCTGGAAGATCACTGTTGAGGACTTCCCAGCTTTCATCCTCGTTGACGACAAGGGCAACGACTTCTTCCAGCAGCTGAAGCCCTGGTGCCCTAACTGCAAGTAATCCCAGGGGGTGCACTTGTCTCAAGTGCACCAACCAAGCAACAGTGCACTAACCAAGCAACAGTGCACTAACCAAGCAACAGTGCACCAACCAAGCAATAACTGCATACAAACATACGACTCCCACAACCCGCTTAAGGTTATGGAAGTCGTTTTTTATTCGTAATACATTATATATCTAATCACTTCACGAGCACCTTTGTCGTTATGTTGCCACGCTTCACGATGTTTATGCCCTTTTGTGGAGCGTTCAAGCGGCGACCATTTACGTCGTAGTACTCTGCTGCGATGTTGTCCGTTGCCGAAACCGCATCAATACCACTTGCTGCCTTATACGTGAAATAGCCAGTGGTATAGTTTGCCATCTCCTTACCAATCCTGTTTGGATCATAAGGCACAGCACCCACAAGTTTCTTACAATTGCCAAATATTTCGCAATCTTCTGAACATGCTGTAGTTACAAACTTATCGCTTGCATAGATTGTGGCGAGGTTTACACAACCATAGAACATACCGTACATATTAGTCACGTTCTGTGTGTCGAAGTTAGAAAGGTCGAGGAAGGTGAGGCTATAACATTGGAAGAACATAAAATCCATATTAGTTACGCTCTGTGTGTCGAAGTTAGAAACATCAATGGAAGTGAGGTTGCCACAATCACCGAACATACCGTACATATTAGTCACGTTCCGTGTGTCGAAGTTAGAGACATCAATGGAAGTGAGGTTGCCACAACCAATGAACATATTATGCATATTAGTTACGTTCTGTGTGTCGAAGTTAGAGACATCAATGGAAGTGAGGTTGTTACAACTACCGAACATATAACCCATATCTGTCACGTTCCGTGTGTCGAATTTTGAGAGTTCAAGGGAGGTAAGTCTATAGCAACAATGGTACATTCCTCGCATATTCGTTACTTTATCTGTATTGAATTTAGAGACATCAATGGAGGTGAGACCATTACATCCAGAAAACATAAAACTCATGTCCGTCACGTTCCGTGTATCAAACTTAGATACATCAATGGAGGTAAGGCGACCGCATCCACAAAACATATAACCCATATCTGTCACGTTCCGTGTATCAAACTTAGAGACATTGAGGGAGGTAAGGCTATTACAACCATAGAACATAGCATACATGTCCGCAACATTCTGGGTATTGAAATTGGAAACATTAAGCGAGGTGAGATTGCTACACCCTCCGAACATTCCTCTCATATTCGTTACCTTCTCTGTATTGAATTTAGAGACATCAATAGAAGTGAGGCTACTACAAGTATGAAACATAGCCCACATACTTGTCACATTCTGTGTATCAAACTTAGATACATCAATGGAGGTGAGATTGCTACAACCTTCGAACATGCTCCCCATATCCGTCACATTCTGTGTTCTAAACTTAGAGACATCAAGTGACGTAAGACTATTACATTTATAGAACATAGCAAGCATATCTGTCACATTCGCTGTGTTAAAGTTAGAAACATTAAGGGAAGTGAGATTGCTACACCTACCGAACATTCCACTCATATTCGTTACTTTATCTGTATTGAATTTAGAGACATCAAGGGAAGTAAGGCTACTACAACGGCTAAACATAGCCCTCATACTTGTCACATTCTGCGTTTTAAAATTAGAAACATCCAGTGAGGTAAGGCTACTACAACCACTAAACATTGCCCTCATACTTGTCACATTCTCTGTGTTCAGATACCCTATACCTTCAATAGTGGTTAAATCTTTACATCCAAAGAACCAGCTGTAACAATTTGTGGGACGTGCATTGGCAAAAGAAGCATCAAAGACTACCTTCTTAATGTTGTTTTTGTTATAGAGGTCCTCAGTACCATCACCATCATACCAAGCAGGATTAGTCTCACCCTCATTCAGCGAGAACGCTCCTGCGGGTTTATTTGCATCGTGCTTGAAGGTCAGCGTGCCAGCTGCGTTGTCTAATACGACATACGACTCTACGGTCTGAGCAAACACATTGCTACCCCATACGGGTAGACAGATCGCAATTGCAAACAAAAAGCGAACAATTCGGGGGTAAAATTTTGTTTTCATAATTATTGGATTTTATATTAATAGTTTTGTATTGTATTTTTCTGTTGTAAATAAAGTAAAGTTATTAGTGTCCCCCGATTTTAATGGGACACTAATGAAACGAACAAGACAGCACCCTCTACTTCACGAGCACCTTTGTAGTTCTGTTGCCACACTTCACGATGTTTATGCCCTTTTGTGGAGCGTTCAAGCGGCGACCATTCACGTCGTAGTACTCTGCAGCAACATTCTCCGTTGTCGAAACCGCATCAATACCACTTGCTGCCTTATACGTGAAATAGCCCGTGGTGTAGTTTGCCATCTCCTTACCCACCTTGTTTTCATCATAAGGCACAGCACCCACAAGTTTCTCACAACCACTAAACATCCTTTCATAGTATGAACAAGCAGTAGTCACAAACTTATCACTTGCATAGATTGTGGCGAGGTTTACACAACCATAGAACATACCGTACATATTAGTCACGTTCTGTGTGTCGAAGTTAGAAAGGTCGAGGGAGGTGAGGCTACTGCATCCCTTAAACATAGTCAACATACTCGTCACATTCTGTGTATCAAACTTAGAGACATCAAGGGAGGTAAGATTACTGCAGTTATTAAACATATAATCCATATCTGTCACGTTCCGTGTATCAAACTTAGAGACATCGAGTGAGGTAAGGCTACTGCAATCACCGAACATATAAAACATATCCGTAACATTCTGTGTTCTAAACTTAGAGACATCAAGGGAGGTAAGGTTGGTACAAGATGCAAACATGGATCTCATGCTCGTCACTTTCTCTGTGTTAAGATATTCAAGACCCTCGATAACTGTTAAATCTTTACATCCCACAAACCAAAAACAACAATTCGTTGGGCGAGCATTAGCAAAAGAAGAATCGAAGACAACTTTCTTAATATTGTTTTCATTATACCCGGTATGATCACCTGCCATTGCATACCAAGCGGGATAAAGCTCACCCTCATTCAGCGAGAACGCTCCTGCGGGTTTATTTGCATCGTGTTTGAAGGTCAGCGTTCCGGCTGCATTATCTAACACGACATACGACTCTGCTGTTTGAGCGAACATATTGCTACCCAATACGGGTAAACAAATAATAATTACAAGCAAAAGGCGAGCAATTGGGGGGGGGTAAAAGTTTTGTTTTCATAATCGTTTGGTTTTATAATTAATAGTTTTGTATTGTATAAAGAATATTATTCTGTTGCAAATAAAGCAAAATATATTAAGACCAACAATATATTTTAGTTAAGATTTTTAAAATAGTCGAAATTATCTACCATATCTTCCATTTTCAGCGTAGCGCGTTGCGTATCAAAGGGATAAGGGCTGGAAGATGCATGTTGTATCTACCAGGATTTGAAAGCATCTTCCATCAAATCATAGGAGGGTATAGCATCCTGCTATACCCACGCTATCACGAACCATAGGAGGGTATAGCATCCTTGCTATACCCATGCAAACACTAACCATAGGAGGGTATAGTATCTGCTATACCCACGCTATCACTAACCATAGGAGGCGGCGTGGGTATGGCAGGATGCCATACCCTCCTAAACAAAAAAAGGTCTCCA
>ERZ1034876.349-NODE-349-length-28421-cov-62.687161_pt1 | contig 28421 bp, 18 predicted proteins | sample MGYA00520698_ERZ1034876 | MGnify/ENA primary metagenome ERZ1034876 (study PRJEB33766, sample SAMN09781723) | gut metagenome | biome: gut microbiome | host: Homo sapiens | place: Madagascar | study: EMG produced TPA metagenomics assembly of the PRJNA485056 data...
TTCTTTTTGCTTCTAGTAGATGCTGTTTCCGAAGAGTTGATTTCGTAACAGCCCCAAAGTAAATCCTATCGGATTCATCAGAAAAAGCAAATTTTTATTAGACATAAGCGAAATATTGAATAGATACTTAAATAAAAAGAGAATAAAGAAACATGAAGAAGCTCTATTCGTATCAAATGGAGCAAAGGTAAGCGTCAATCTATCAGAAGTGTCCTATATAGAAGGTCAAGGAGTAAACCAAACACTTCATTTCTATAACAATACTAAGAACCCTATACAAATATCATCCAAAATGGAGATTTTAGAAAACGACTTGGAAAGTATGGGCTTTATTAGAATCCATAAAGGATATATAGTCAATTTCATATTTATTAAATCTATAGAGAAAAATAATCTTCTCCTTCTAAAAGATGGAATAATCTTACCAGTTAGTAGAAGAAAATCAGCCGAAGTAAAGGAAAAACTCTTATCAAACTGCGAAAAATACGGAGTTTTATCCTTCTGACACACCCATAACCCCTATAAATCAATCGAATGAGTTTTACCGCTCATTCGATTTTTCATACCGCTTACATTTATTTTTAAACCACTTATTCGATTTTTACTACCACTTGCAAGAATTCTATTGTTTGTAAGAAACCCCTTTCTAAAATTGCTAGTGAAAGGAGTGATAAAAATGAAATCACTAAGACGAGCCGGGTTAGTAGGAATGATGGCCTTAAGCCTTCTTTCCTTAGCTTCTTGTGGAACTTCCAATAACAATTCTGGAACATCTAGTTCAGGAAAAGATGAAGATTCCACCATTCATTTTGTCGCTGTCACAAATACTGAATGGGATGCAGAAGTATCTGCTGGACAGCACAAATATAAGATGTCGATGGATATGACCAAAGACAACAAAGTAACATTTACTGCAACTTGCACTGGAAAAGGTTCTTCTGGCGGACAAGGTGGTCCCGGAGGAGGAATGGGTCCCGGAGGAATGGGAGGAGGTCAACAACAGCAAACCTCTGAAACTTCTGAAACTCCTGAACAATTGGCAAGCTTCAACCAATCCTATGATGGAACTTGGTCTGAAGAAAAAGGTTACGGATATGTCATCAATCTCAACGATTCAGCAAAGACTGTAATCCATACAGATTATGATCAACTTCAAGGAAGACATCAGTTCTACTACAACTTCACCACAACTGAAGGTAGCAATGTCATTTTGTTCCAATTCAAAGATTCTGCTTTTAGAAAAACATTGGCTTCTGACTATAAAACTTGGGATGAAAGAGATAGCAAATACATTTTCTCTGGAACTACAACCGGAAACAACAATTCAGTAGCCACAGCTTACCTTTATGCTCATTCAGACAACAGTGCAATCATCAACACTGCCAACGGATCAGAAAGAAAAGTAATCATGGGATTGAAGTGGAAAGAAGAAAACAATATCTTCACCTTGATCGACAAAGATAAATCGTATGTGGCAGATAATTCAGTCAACACATTGAATCCTGGAATGAGATTGGCTTATTCTTCCACCACTTACTTCTATTCAAAGAATGGGAATAACAATTCCATGACAAATGAAGACTTCGATGGAAAGACTTTATATCAATTCATAGGTTCTTATTCGATGCAAGGTCCTGATGGCGGTGAAAAGAAAGTCGAATTGAATTTGACTGACAACAACAATTCAATGTACTTGTATACCAATGGATCATTGACCAAGAAGGGAACTTATTCATTCGTTGATGATAAGTTCACCTTAACATTTGAAGGTGAAGATGCAGTCGAAGTAACAAAGAATGATGCTGGAAACTATGTCTACTCATTCCAAATTTCAGTCTCTAGTTTCTTTGGAACTTCAACAGTAGATGTAGTGTTGACTTATACACCTTCAAAATAACATCTAAAGGAGATAAGTAAATATGTTCAATTTAGAAAACTATCAAGAAAGGATGAATAAGATAAAAAAAACAGTCTTTATCTCATTCATCATATCCATGGTCTTAGCCTTGACTATGATCGTGTTATTAGTATGTTTCAATTTCATGGGTGTCATCCACATTCAAACATTAACCGGAACAAAATACGCTGATGGATTCGACTACCCTGGATGGCAAATTCTTTACTGGGGTGTAGGTCCAATGATCATCCAAGGATATCAAGAATACTCATTCAACATTTGGCTGACATTAGCCTTCGTTCTTCCATTCTTGGCTTTGATTATTTGTTCTATCCTTTACTTCCGTTGGAGAAAGATTAAAGGAACTAATACTAAAAAAGCTATCCTCGAATTCGTTATAGGCGGATTAGTAATAGTCGGATCCATCATGTTGTTCTGCTGTGATAAGTTTGCAATAGCAAATGCAAAAGCAGTAGAGAATTCCTATACATACTACTATTCAGAATATTTAATTCCTGCTTTAAATGGTGAAGTATCATACGGAATAACATTCTATCCAATCCTAATCTTAATAATAGGATTGGTTACTGGAATATTCAAAATATTCAATGGACTTCTTCTCATTTATCAAAAGAAATATGCAAAAGCTTATAAGATGAAATTAAAGGAGGGTAAGTAAAACCCATGAAAAGAAAAACAAGTAAAATTGTCACATTGAGCACTATCGGCGGTGCCTTATTGGTCTTGATGACAGGTGTTCAAATTGCAGCTAGCATTCAATCCGCAAACCTCGATCTCTTATTCCCTGGAGATCAAATCATTACCGATAGCGGTGAAGGATTAGATGGGAACTACATCGATTATGAAGTGAAAAGCCAAGATGAAGCTTTGAAGAAAGCACAGGATATGACTCAGCTCACAGCTGAAGAAGGTATGACACTCATCAAGAATGATGACAACGCCTTACCTATGGCTTCTACTACCAAAGTAACAATCTTAGGATACTATTCCTGGCACAACAACATGTCTGGTGGTGAGGATCCTTCAAATACTACCGGAGCTATTTCTTTAGGAAAAGGATTAGCTAACAAGTTCCAAACCAATGAAGCAGTGACAAACTTATATGCTTCTGTCAACGATGACTTCGCTGATCCTGCATCTAAATTAGATACAGTCAAAGGAACATTCAGTGAATATGACACCGCAGTCGTAACTTTGAAGAGAAACTCTGGTGAAGGAAACGATCAGTCTTTGGATATCGGTGCTAGCGAGAATCATCGTACTGGTTTAACTATCAAGACCAATGAATTGAAATTGTTGGATTACGCATCCAAGAATTTCAAAAAGGTCATAGTCGTAATCAACTCAGCCAACACCATGGAATTGGGATTCTTGGATCCTAATGATCCTAACATGTCAGCTGATGGAATCTACACCGATCCTTATAACACCGGAGCTACATATGATCTTTCTAAGATCAAAGCTGCTATCTGGGCAGGATGCTGTGGATCTCAAGGTGGAACAGCCTTAGCAAACATCTTGGATGGAACAGTCAACCCTTCCGGTCACCTCGTAGATACATATGCCAGAGATTTGACCAAGGATCCTACCTATAAGAACTTTGGATCCTATAAGTACTCCAATTCAGCAGAATTGAATTCATATCAAGATGAGACATTCTTCGTGGAATATGAAGAAGGAATATATGTTGGATATAGATATTATGAAACTGCGGCTTATGAGGCAGACAAAGGAAACTATTCAGGATTCAACTATGACACCTCAGTAGTCTATCCTTTCGGATACGGACTATCCTACACTTCATTCTCCAATGAATATGAAGGTGCTCCTACATATGATGAGAAGAATGAAACTTATAGTTTCAAAGTCAAAGTCACAAACACTGGAAATGTTGCTGGAAAAGGTGTTGCACAAATCTATGTAAATGCTCCTTACACAAATGGTGGAATCGAAAAAGCTCATGTAGTCTTAGGTGGATTTGCTAAGACAAAGATGCTTCAGCCTGGTGAATCTGAGACTGTAGATATCGAAATCAAAGAAGATTACTTCACTTCTTATGACTACAAGAATGAAAAATGCTATGTCATGGATAGTGGATACTACAACTTCTATCTTTCTGATGATGCACATTCATGGGCAACTATCGATAACGAGTCCGACACCGAAAAAGCCAAGCATCTTTATACCCGTTATGTCTCCGAGTCTAAGATTTACAAAGATGGAAAAGCCGGAAAGAGAGTGACTGATAAGAGTGTCGCAACCAACAAGGAAGATGATGAATTGAATTGGAAGTTCAAGGAATACAACGAAGGAAGTGTTGGAGATGGATATATCCACAACTTCACTCGTGCCAACTTCAAAGATTCATTCCCGACTTCTCCTACCGGAAATGACTTCGTGATGTCTGATGAGAGAGCAAAGAAACAAGTCGCAAAATATAATGTCTGGGATGAAGAAAACAATCCTATAACTGAGATGCCTGAGACCAACACCGACAAGACCAGCTATACCTTGGCTGATATGAGAGGTGTTGATTACGACGATCCTAAGTGGGACGATTATATGAATCAATTTACAATAGATTCAATGGTAAATATGTTCTCCAATGGTGGATGGAACGAATTGGAAGATGCTGAAAACGGAGTCCCTAAGTCCTTCGATGCCGATTCACCTTACGGATACTATGCTCATGCCTTGGATATCAAGAATGTCAACAAATGGTATTGTGGTGATCCTATGGTAGCCGCAACATTCAACACAACCTTAGCTAGAGAATTGGGTGAATGCTTCGGTGAAGAATCCTACGGAAATAAATTAGCTGGTGGATCATTGATCACCGGTATCTATGGATACGGATTGAACACCCACCGTTCAGCTTTCGGTGGAAGAAACTACGAATACTATTCAGAAGATCCAGTCTTAGCCGGAAAGATGGCTGCTGCTGAAGCTGGTGGAGCTTCTGAGAAAGGTCTTGTAACCTTTATGAAGCACTATGCTTTGAATGAACAAGAGACAAATAGACAAAAGAACGGATATTGTTCTTATGTCAACGAGCAAGCCTTCCGTGAAGTCTATAACAGAGGATGGGAAATATACATCAAAGAAGCTGAGATGGAAATTAACTACTACGACACAGATTCTAATGGAAAGTATGTGATGTCAACAAAGACCATGCCTGCCGCTACTGGAATCATGACATGCTACAACAGAATCGGTGCTAGATGGGGTGGAGCTTCTGATGCTTTGTTTAGAATCCTTAGAGACGAGTTCGGATATACTGGAACTACTGTAACCGATGCTGGTGGACAGCCTAACACCTACATGACAACCGATTTGATGTTGAGAAAGGGTGGTGCCTTAACTCTTACCAACAACGGAACAAACGGATTATACGATACTGAAAGCGCTACTGCTATTTATTACCTCAAAGATGCCACCAAACATATTCTTTACAATAAAGCAAACTCAAATATTATGCAAGGAATTGCTCCTGGTGCACACGTTTCATACACAATGTCTCCTTGGAAAATCTGGTTATACACCGGATGGGGAGTCATCGGTGGATTAGTCGCAATAGATGCTATATTCATCGCTTTGATATCCTTGGATAAGATTAAGATCAAAGAAAAAGAAGTCAAAGTCAGTGCAAACGGAAGTGACGAAGAAGAATTCTAAAAAATAATCATTTTATTCCCTCCCCCTTGATAATAGTCTCGCCTATGCCTAAGCATAGACGAGATTTTTATATTAAATCGTGTGTGTATTTAAAGGGTTAAACAATGATTGAAATCTACTCGACTATTTATTCTCTTTCTTGATAAATAGATGGACCATCTGGAATTGAATTGATAGCATCTACCAATTGTTGCTTCATCTCTTTTATTTTCATAGGATTGACCTTAGGTAAATCTTCCTATAGTTACATGAAAACTGATAAGAGTATTTCTAACAAAAAAATAAAAGAATCAAATAGTTTTAAAATAAGGCTTATTATATTTGCTAGTGGAATGATGCATATGTATGAAAGATAGTTCAAGAATGAATTAAATTATGACTTAAACGATTTATCTATAGAGATGTCTAAGATCATAAAAGAAACAGCTAAAGGTTTTATGTGTAAATAAAAAATCAGTGATAGGAATCACTGAATGCAATTAGTAACATCCTCGAATTATATAAATTGATTGTCTGGTGTATGTTATATTTGTTTTAGCAATACCCTCAAACAGCATGGCTGATTTACCCGCTTCTGCTGTTGTGTGGGTAGTATTTGTTTTAGCAATACCCTCAAACAATCAACTGAAGTAATAGATGCTAAGTCTGTGTGGGTAGTATTTGTTTTAGCAATACCCTCAAACAGAAACTTGAGTAGTCTGTACAGGAATACGGTGTGGGTAGTATTTGTTTTAGCAATACCCTCAAACCCATATTCTATCCAATATCGCACTCTTCCAGTGTGGGTAGTATTTGTTTTAGCAATACCCTCAAACCCTCTATTCAAATATAATGATATCATAGTGTGTGGGTAGTATTTGTTTTAGCAATACCCTCAAACACCACAGAACTCTTCCCAATGCTTCCAAATGTGTGGGTAGTATTTGTTTTAGCAATACCCTCAAACCCCACTGTGGATTTAAATGTGAACTTAAGGTGTGGGTAGTATTTGTTTTAGCAATACCCTCAAACTGCAGAACTGTCTTTATTTCGCTTCTACTGTGTGGGTAGTATTTGTTTTAGCAATACCCTCAAACTTTACTTGTAGCATTTTCATTTCATCCTTTGTGTGGGTAGTATTTGTTTTAGCAATACCCTCAAACAGTGACACTTTGATATAATCATTCGTGAAGTGTGGGTAGTATTTGTTTTAGCAATACCCTCAAACACAAGCACCGAATATACAGCTTTACCAGTGTGTGGGTAGTATTTGTTTTAGCAATACCCTCAAACAAAAAGAAAATGAATGATGCGATTCCGTGGTGTGGGTAGTATTTGTTTTAGCAATACCCTCAAACGGTTCCAGGAGTATGCTGCTGAGTATCGCGGTGTGGGTAGTATTTGTTTTAGCAATACCCTCAAACTGTGATCCTTTTAAATCTTCGAACAATTTAGTGTGGGTAGTATTTGTTTTAGCAATACCCTCAAACTTGACTCACGATAAAGATCGTCGGCTTGTTGTGTGGGTAGTATTTGTTTTAGCAATACCCTCAAACATTGGTCAATTGGTCAGCCCCTTTTGTCTGTGTGGGTAGTATTTGTTTTAGCAATACCCTCAAACTTCGAATCCTGTAATTGTCATTTCTCTTTTGTGTGGGTAGTATTTGTTTTAGCAATACCCTCAAACTCGAAGGAATCTACGGCGAGCGTCAGGGAGTGTGGGTAGTATTTGTTTTAGCAATACCCTCAAACAAGTATTTTGAATTCTATTTTATCGCCTGTGTGTGGGTAGTATTTGTTTTAGCAATACCCTCAAACAAGTATTTTGAATTCTATTTTATCGCCTGTGTGTGGGTAGTATTTGTTTTAGCAATACCCTCAAACTACTTCCTTGTGGTGCAGGGAAGACTGCTGTGTGGGTAGTATTTGTTTTAGCAATACCCTCAAACACGTTGACTTATGATAATGAACATGTCAATGTGTGGGTAGTATTTGTTTTAGCAATACCCTCAAACGATGATTTCAAAAATGGAAAAATAAAAATGTGTGGGTAGTATTTGTTTTAGCAATACCCTCAAACAATCCACAGTGCGGACAAACCATATAAGTGTGTGGGTAGTATTTGTTTTAGCAATACCCTCAAACTTACAATACCTAAATTAAACTTTATTTCTGTGTGGGTAGTATTTGTTTTAGCAATACCCTCAAACATTAAAATGGTTATCAAATGATATATTCAGTGTGGGTAGTATTTGTTTTAGCAATACCCTCAAACGTCTGATACTTCTTAATCTCTTCATTGAGGTGTGGGTAGTATTTGTTTTAGCAATACCCTCAAACTCGCGTTTAAACATTCGAATTTTCAAGGTGGTGTGGGTAGTATTTGTTTTAGCAATACCCTCAAACAGATCATTCATACGCCTTTGAATCTCAGTGTGTGGGTAGTATTTGTTTTAGCAATACCCTCAAACAGAGTTGTAATGAATATTATTATTCCATAGTGTGGGTAGTATTTGTTTTAGCAATACCCTCAAACCAATCTCTTATGCCTTAAGTCGTCATTTAGTGTGGGTAGTATTTGTTTTAGCAATACCCTCAAACGCTATAGTCGACAGTTGGGGAATAAATAATGTGTGGGTAGTATTTGTTTTAGCAATACCCTCAAACATAACTAATACATCTTATAATAATGACAAGTGTGGGTAGTATTTGTTTTAGCAATACCCTCAAACAAAGTGAGAAAACAGGAGTATTACTCTAATGTGTGGGTAGTATTTGTTTTAGCAATACCCTCAAACGATAGGTCGATATATTTTAGAATATCACCGTGTGGGTAGTATTTGTTTTAGCAATACCCTCAAACCCATATGGAACTTATCAAGCAACAATCCTGTGTGGGTAGTATTTGTTTTAGCAATACCCTCAAACCGCCTATGTACGATTTTGGGTCGAAAATAGTGTGGGTAGTATTTGTTTTAGCAATACCCTCAAACACCACCATTTGAAAAAAAGTTTGACCAACATGTGTGGGTAGTATTTGTTTTAGCAATACCCTCAAACAATTAGCGCTTCTTTTTGCTTCTAGTGCAAGTGTGGGTAGTATTTGTTTTAGCAATACCCTCAAACATTCTCGATAGGCTTAGCATCTATTACTTGTGTGGGTAGTATTTGTTTTAGCAATACCCTCAAACAGATGTATTAGTTACGATAAATATCAGTCAGTGTGGGTAGTATTTGTTTTAGCAATACCCTCAAACATAAAAGCCGTGATTATTCACGGCTTAATTGTGTGGGTAGTATTTGTTTTAGCAATACCCTCAAACTAGCAATCATTCAACTCAAATTTAAGTTTAGTGTGGGTAGTATTTGTTTTAGCAATACCCTCAAACCTCCGTAGGCATTGCCTTCAGCTATCAGAGTGTGGGTAGTATTTGTTTTAGCAATACCCTCAAACTCTCTTAGTTGCTGGGGGGTCGTGCTGTTGTGTGGGTAGTATTTGTTTTAGCAATACCCTCAAACAACAGTTCTCTTACGCGTATCATATCTAAGTGTGGGTAGTATTTGTTTTAGCAATACCCTCAAACCCAACCACTGCCAACAACTAATTTTTTAAGTGTGGGTAGTATTTGTTTTAGCAATACCCTCAAACGATGGTTGCAATATACATATTATATTTGCGTGTGGGTAGTATTTGTTTTAGCAATACCCTCAAACTTATAAACGTAAATTAGGTGAACAATTGGGTGTGGGTAGTATTTGTTTTAGCAATACCCTCAAACCTCAAACCTCAAATCCCGTTTAAAAGGCCGGGAAGAAAGCACCGCTAATACATCTAAAATTATACTCTTTTTATTCATCTTCTCCAATATGAATTTCAGCCAAATCTTCATCGATATCAACAATGAATTCATTGTTGATTTTATACTTGTTTCTATGAGGTGAAATATTGATCATCTTTATTTCAAGACTATTCAATTCCTTATGGATACTTTCTATCTCATTAGGAGTGAAGTAATCGTATAAATTCATAATAAAAAAAACTTTAAAACCTAATACATAAGATAGCTCTCTAATTTTAAAGACTAACTGATCAACTGGATTATCAGTAGTATCAGCTATTCTAAGATTGATAGCTTTTAAAAAGTTGACTAACGTTAATCCATCATCAAAAATCAAAGGTAAATAGTAATCGTAACTAATACTATTAATGAATTCATTGATTTTGCTCAATAACACTTGATAACTTTCTCTCATCTCTGGAGGTTGTTTAGTACCAATTGATTTTTGTACTACTAAATTAATCTTCTTCTCATCAATTTGAATATTTAGAGGATTTTCTATAAGATAACAATCTTTATCTATAGATCCTTTCTTATCATTTGTATCTTCATACAAAAGATAATCGTCTCCGTTTTCTATTTGATTTTTCAATCCGATATAGAAGGTCCTATAAAAACTAACATTCTCTATAACTAATGAATAAAACTTATTTGAATCAAGATTCAATTCCTGATCAAAATCTTTACTTCTTATAACAATCATAGTTCAATAACCTTTTCATCTGTGCATATGACGTCAGTTTTAAATTCTCCAACTAAGAAACTCATACTTTGAAATTGCTTTTCCGTAACAGTAAGCATAGTAACAAATCCTTTAGGGGGAAGATGATTTTTCATTACTTTTTCCATAGCTTTAACGTTAGATTCATTTATTGACAGCTTTATATACACTGATTCTTGAAACATAATAAATCCAGATTGCTTTAAGAACTTTACAAACTGCCTATAATTCTTTCTATCAGTAGCTGTTAAAACAGGAAGATCAAACATTAATATTGATCTCATATATCTATATAGTCCCATCTTTAAAAGTTATTTGTGAAATCAAATTAGGATCTTCTGTTTTCAATGCTGTAAGAATGCTTAAAACATAATCTCTAACTGCATTATTTAATAGCATGTTTTTGTCATCAATTCTAACTTCACTAGTCAGCATATTCATAAATTGTCTTTTAAAATTGTCTGGAGTTAATTCATTTCTAATCAACATAATATCCACAAACGGCCTTAAAGGTTCGACAAAATCACAAGCCAAATTATAATGATTGGTAGTTCCAATATGATGAATTCCAAAGGCATTTAAATAGCCAAAAGAAGCAATTTCTTTGCTGACTAAGCTTAAAAGTAATGAATATCCATAATTCAAATAAATATTTCTAACATCAGACTCCTTCCTTCTTTCAAAATCTAATCCGAATAACGAAAAGAAATAACTTTTTGCTGCTAGGCCTTCCCTATTTGTAGAATCGCCTCTATGAATATCATATTCATAGTCTTTAAGTAAATTAAAAGTTTTCTCATCTCCTTTAAGCTTTAAAACTTGTGCTTGATTATGAATCTTATATTTAATAATCTTGCTCCAAACTTCATCACAAACAATCGGATTCCAATTTAACTGGATTTTTATCTTGTTAGGAGTATCATAACAGCCAGCATACGGCTCTACTTCTCCTTGGGGCATGTGAGCATCATTGCAAAAGACAACCCTGACTTTATGATCCATCAGCTTAGACATCAAAGCCGCCGTAATGCAAACTTGCTGATTCTCAATTATTAAAACTGATATCTCGTCCAAAAGAATCCTATATTCTTCTTCAGCTCTATAGACAAGATACTCCATAGACGTTTCAAGCTTACAACGCTTGTTAATTTTTACTATTCGATATCCCACAGGAAAAACCTTTATTCAACCACATAAATCACAAATCTATTTAGCCCTGTTGCGGACTCTTGAACAATAGAACAACCCTCTTCTAGAGTCTTTGACATAGAAATCAAGCCTAAATTCTCACTTAAACCAATCAAACTCAAATCCGTTCCTTGAACACTCTTACAAGACAACAGTTTGATTAATCCAATAAGTACTTTGCCTTGTTCTAATGTATTTAAATTACAAAACACTTCGTATTTATCCTTTAATTTAGCAAATGAAGATCCTATAGTCGGAATTCCTTTATACATTGCCTTAGCAAATACATTACCAGCTAAATATGAATAGAAACGTTTATTATCAAATTGAGTTAAAACAATTGCACCGCTCTTTAAATCACTAGTTGGATCTTCCTTCATTTGCTCTTCAAAAACATCAAAATTATGATTTTTCTTTTCTGCAGCAGAAGCATTTGTCTCATAAAAATTACTTATTTTTTTATAATATTTTTTCCATTCTAAAGGCAAATGTAATTCTGATAAATTAATAAGCACAACATTATTATTAGTTCTTCCTGTAAAAGCTAATTTTGTACATCCACAAATATTTCCATCGTTTGAAACTTGAGGTATCTCTAATGTCGATTTCATAAGCAATTTATCCACTATTATCACAGGATTATTCAAACCATTTACTTTAACAAGATATTCAATTTTATCCTTTTCATTCTTAAAAGACTTCAAACAAATCATAGGAATTGATTCTAATGAATAAATATGTTCTCCTTTCTTTCCATCTGATTTAACTAACATAAAATATGGATTAGACATATCTGAATATCCGCCATATTTATTAACATCCATAACTTTATTACTATCTGATCTTAAATGCTGTTTTAAAGGAAATAATTTGTCTGAGTTATCTTCATTCTTTTTTGCTTTTGCTTTTAGCGTAATTTTATTAAAGAATCCTTGCTTACCACTTAATGTGTATCGCATCTGAGTGACCAAAGGATCATTCAACTCCATATAATGTTCAATTTTATCAAAAGTACTCTCTGTTCCTTCATCTCTTACTTTGATTGTTCTTTCTTTTCCATTAGAATCAGCTTCTTTTTCATTATGAAAATGAGCTTCCCAATATACAATTCCTGTCTTATCATCAGTTTGAGTCTTCGTGAACAATTTACTTGCTAATACACTTAAATCTTTTTTGCCATTATTATCATAGTCAATACGATTATTTATATAGAAATTCTTAAATTTTTCATAATAAACATTTCCAACAACTATATTCAAATACGCATCATTGGCATGATGGAAATCATTGATATCACGAACTTTGACGAAAGCATCATAAGAAGGCCTTAATTCACCACAAAGTTTTCTAAAATCAGAAACGAAATTAGCTTTGGAATAAACAATCTCCGAACCTTTTTCAGTCATTTTGAGAATATCACATACAGCTTTTACTGATTGATTGGTCAGTGTCAATTGACGGTTGATAAATCCATTTAATTCATCCGACGTCAATTGTTTTGACTCAGGTCTAAGCAATCTATGAGTCTTGTCCTTAGGCATTAAATAAAATCTTTTGTTTTTATCTTTTATATTAGATAATTTTAAAATCCAATTTCTACCTTGTTCAGAAATAATTGTTGAAGGAATAGGATATTCGTCTTGTTTTTTATTATTTAGTTCTCTTTCAACCAAAACCATATTATTAAAACTATCATCCTTTAATTTTGCTTGCGGGATAATATGGTCGATATCATACTTTTTATCCAATTCATTAAGATCAATTTTTTCACCGGAATATACAGATTTTCCCAATTGCATGAAATACAAATATACTTTTTTCCTTCTTAACTGATCATCAGTTTGCTTTTCTAAGTCATCACGCAATTCTTGATCGACCAAATCCTTAGCAGCATCATATGCCACTTCCAACTGCTTCTTTCTTGATTTGACCATCTTTCCAGCTTCGCCAGGTGCTCTAGTAGCTTCAACAAAGATTCTTTCAAAATGATTTATTTTTAAAGTGCTCTTCAACTCATCAATAACTTTAAATGTTTGTCTGACACTTCTCTTCATAGCTGGAGAAGCATATGATTCATCTATTAAATCATCTCTACAAATATTCTTCTCATCATTCAATTCAGCAACTTTCTCTTTAAATCCTGAAAATTGTGAATTCTTTGTCTCAAATATTTCCATGAAATTTAATGATGTATCACGCATAACATCGATAATAGTCACAGGATAAGCTTCACCAGTATTTTCATTGACACAATCAATCGTAATACCATCTAACAATTTTCTAGACAATGAAGCCCATCCGGAATAATTTTTCCTAGAAAGAAAATTCACCTGATTATCAGATAGTCCAAGCTTCTTTAGTCTTTCCTTTAGTAAATCTTTATCTTCAACAATTGTAATAAGTTCTATTACCTTTTCTGCTAGTTCAAATTTACTAGAGTCCTTATAAAACTCAGGTCCAAAAGCATTTGAATCACTCAAATCAATAAATGAAGATAATGATGAATTAAACATTGTTAAATCAACTTCATCTTCTCCAATAGATTTACCAGAGCCTTTAGTAGTTATAGAAGGTTCATCTTTATACTTATGTTTCAACGCATTTAAAATATCTTTACCTTTTATCTTTCTCTTTTTTAAATAAACATTTTCAATAACGTAATCCTTGTCTTCTTTAGATATCAAAGATCCATTTACCTTAAGATTATTCAAATCGTTTAATACTTTGTATGCTTGGAATATCAAAGATTCTTTAGGAAGAGTATTTTCACCAAAGATATAAGTACAATAGTTCGTTAAATTGTTTATAAATTTGTCTGCTGTACCTTCCATATCTACAATTTGACTGAAATTCCAAGGATTAATAATCCCTTGATTATTTTCTCCTTTAAATTGTACCCAATGATTATCTCTTTTATCATCTCTAACATAGTTATTAGGCTGAGATAATGGACCGATATAATAAGGCATTTTAAACTTCAACAAAGATACAATCTTATATTCTTCAGTTTTACCATCAGGGAAAGAAGGTGCTTTATCTTTTAAGAAAGGATAATATTTGCTTTGGTTCTCAATAATAGTCCTCATTTCGTTTAAATTCAATTGATAAGGAAAAACACCATTATTACGTGAATTTTGTCTAGGTAAAAAACGAATTTTGCTTTCTAACACCTTCATAATAAGAACAGAGTCTTTCTTTTCTTTTGAATCTTCAGAAAAATAAGGATTGTCTTTTTTTTCATTGCCAATCAATGTTTCATCATTTGCTGTATAAAAGATAGTTTCTTCATTATTTGGATTATTATTACTTAATCTTACTTTATATGCACCTACTTTTAATGTCTCTTTTCCTTTTTTATCTTTCTTATAGGCATTTTCCTTGCTAATAATATATTTAGCATATTTTCCTATTGAAGAACCAATATCATCTTTAATTTGCTTAATCAAATCATCTATTGTTTCTTCCTTGGTCACATGAGCACCTGTATACTTCCTTTTACCACTCGTCTTAGTATATCCGATATAAGAAACATAAGAAGCTTTAGGCTGATTTTTAACTTTTGATTTCTTCTTATTTTTACCATTAGAGTCACCTAAGCCTAAAATTTTAGGATCTCTAAACATAAAGTAATACTGTTCTTTAGTAGCAAATTTCTTATAAAGTCTCTTTAATGCCGCTAATTGTTCTTTATGTTCCTTATAAACATTAACCATAGCATCACACAAAAAGCGATTATCATGTAATAAATGGGCTAGAATTCTAAAATCGTAGATTTTCTTGGCTTCTAATAAAACTTGAGAATAAAAATCATTAAGATTATAACTATCTAAGTCATTTTCAAAAGATTCTTTCGAAAAATCAATTTTATTTTTTCCAAACTCTTCATCTAAAATTTGATCTTTGGGAAGTAAATCTTTTAGGCTTACAGCCGAACCATTAATTAAGCTCAGCAATGATTGTCTAATACCTGTGAGATTTTTGCCAAATTCTATTTTTTCACTATCTTTTAAGTTTTGTTTTCCACTTTCATTTTTAAATAAATTTATTAATCTATCAGCCTTTTTTATATCAACATTAAAGCAATATTCTGATGAGATTATTTTATCATCATCTTCTTTATCAGCATTATCTTCATCTATTGAATTTTCAATTAAATTATCAATATTATCAAAGCACTGTTTCAAATAAGTAGGATCAACTACAGAGCCTTGTACATCACCTTCCATCAAGAAGTTTCCACGATATTTTATCATGTGTGCCAACACTAAATAAACTTCTCTAATATCAAATTGTTTTTTAGGATCATAATAATGGCCATTAATAGGCAATCCATTAACCATAGCTTGTCTCAAATGGTAAATTGTAGGAAAATCCTTATAGTATTCTTTATCAGTTAAATCCTTATCATTAAATAAGAAATTATGCTCTATTTGCAATTCTTTATCTTTGTCTTCATTCCAAAGATTAGATTGATCCAATCTTCTGAAGAAGTTTGGATCAATCTTATCCATCTCAGGTTGAAATAACTCTCTAAGAAGGATAATACGTCTTCTTCTACGTGCCAATCTTCTTCTAGCTGTTCTATTTAGTCTTCTATTTTTAGCTGTTTTTGCTGGTCCAAAAAGTCTAGCACCCCATAGATGGCATCCCTCTTTTTTTATTAGTTTTCCGTCTGGGCCATAAGTCTTTTTATGACTTCTAATAATATTATATTTATCATCCGTAACACACCATCCACAGGAATCAGTTCCCATATCCAATCCCAAATAATATTTTTTAGAGTTGTTAGAGTTTTCCATAATAAACCCCTTTCTATAATAAAACACCTATATAAATAAACTCTTTGTGTAGTAAAAGAGTAAGGTATTTCAAAAAGAAATAGCTATTGTCCGTTTTTTTGAACATTAAAATCGATACTATTGACAATTTTAAAACCAAAGTATAAATTATTGGTGTTTTAGCAATACGAGTTCAAATAAACGTTAGTCAAAACAAAGGGGGCTGTGAGCCCCGTTTTTTTTATAGAAATTAATATTTATTGCTTTAGTTGTATCGTTCAACTACTATTATGTACCTTTTACTCTAATTCCATTAGTATTACCACCATAGTTATTTGCACTTATTAAAATCATATTTTTTTTACAATACTTGCTGTTTTTTTTATCAAGTCTAAGGTAATTATTAGATAAAGCCAAAATCACTTCTAATATCATAATCATCCTAAACATCACCATAGCTGAAATCGATCTTTCTATCAAATTCATTGAATGATTCGACATTGCTACCAGCATTACTAGGAGTAGCATTTCTTTGCAGAGCCTCTACTGTGAACTTCAAGGAAGCATCCTTCTCTTGGAAGTTATCTCCGATAAATAAAAGAAGTTCAACCGTCAATGTAGCTGTAGGTAGCTCTGCTCCCGAATCTACCAGAGTCCATAGATTTGTAATTACTTGAATCTTTGTGCCCAACGCATCTGCCAAGTCTCCTTCTCCAGTCTCCAATCATCACTTATCATCTAAGTAGTCAATCCATTTTTTCAAAGACAAGACACAACCCGTCTAAAGCTTCACATCACCAATGTGAATGGTGATGAAGATGCTATGCTAATTCTTTATGTCAGGAGAGTGGATTATAAAATTTTAATTTGATTATATAATAGCTAAATATCTTTATTGCTTGTAATACATTTCAAATTTCCCAGTTTCTTCATTTTTAGGGATTGCTAAATATCCTTTGCTATCAGTTATGCTTGTTTCATCAATAATAAAATATATAGTTATATTTATTCTTTCACTATAAAGTGATATTTTATAAGTATATTAAACCCTTGATATTAAATAACTTAGATAGATATATCAATAAATATAAAGAGGATAAATAAAATGAACATCTTATGTTGTATTAACAAGAAGTATTTCAAGAATCTATGTCTTGTTATATTTTCTTTGGTAAAGAAAAATAAAGATTCTTATATAAATCTTTATATAGGTTCAGGTAACTTCACCAAGATAAAAGACAAATATGAATGTGTCACTAAAGAACAAGTAGAATTTCTAAATAAAGAATTAAAGAAATACAATTCTTTAAATGAAGTTTATCTAGTAAATATAGATGACTATCCGTCTATTCATAACGAGATAGAAAAATCTTTTGCATCAAAAACTAAATTCTCACCATATGCATTGATAAGATTGTATGTGAATAAACTTAATCTATTAAAAGATCTAGATAGAATTCTCTATCTAGATACAGACATGGCTGTAAATGGAAATATAACTTCTCTTTATGAGACTCCATTTGATGGAAAGCTGATGGCTGCAAGTAAAGATATTCTAGATAAAAATAAACCTGATGATAAAAATCCAAATATCAATTCAGGAATGCTGCTTTTAAACATGAAAGAATTATCTAAGACCGATCTTTTAGAAAAGACTATAGCTTTGATGAACTCAAAGCTATATCTGACTCCTGATCAAACAGCTTTGAATAAAATATTTAAGAATGAGATTAAGTATGTCAGTTACAAATACAATTGGCAGAATAGAAAAGGACCTCTTCCTAAAGATGTCGTCATCAGGCACTACAACGGAATATTCGTATGGTTTCCTTATCCACACTTCTTCCATGGCTTACCTACCGATGACAACTTAAAAAGATTCTATAGACAAAGGAAAGAACATGATTTCGATGATACTATAGAATTAGTAAGAGAATATAAGAAAAACAATCCTAACTTGTTCTAATGTTTATTTTTGTTCTTCTTTCTAATTCTAAAGAATTCAAACACAATAACCAGAGCAATAAATATGCATCCTATAATGGATGAAACTACGATGATGATTCTATTTACTCTTTCTTTGTCAGTATCATAATCATCAGGCTTATCATCATTGCCGTTGTTTTTGTTATTATCATCATCATTTGAAGAATCATTAGATTGATTCTTCTCTTTCACTTCTATGGTGATGATATAGCTAGACTCATTACCATCTGAATCTTTTACTATATATTCAACATTATATGTTCCGACTTTATCTTTATCAAACGATGTATTCATAGATACATTGTTTGAATTTGATTCTATTTGATAGTCTTCACTATCAAATATAGATATAAGGTCATATAAATCTATATCATCTCCCTTACTTATTGAATAATATTTGCTTGAAGAAGTTATAGTGGGTGATCCACCACAATAAATTCTTTTGATAAGATTGTCGAATTCAATTCTGTCATCTTCTTTTAGATAGCCGTAGATTTGAACAACTTTATTCTTCTCAATCAAGTCTAGTCTCTTATTAGATAAAGTCTCATCATCAAAATCTTGCTGATAATTCCTTAATTCAGCTATCCATTTATTCTTTATCACTTCATATAAAACTTCTTTAGTATCGAAATCTGAATAATTCAAAAGATTGAGTCCATCTTCTGTTACTTCATATTCTATATTCTTATCAGTAGTCTTATATGCCTCTATAGGATTATTTGATCCTAAAGAAACTGAATAGACATTCACATACTGAGGTCTTTCAGTATAAATAGATATTTTATAACCATATTCTAAGTCAATTGAGACTGAAGGCACATTAGAAGTAGCAAAGTACTCATTACCTTTAACAGACCATTGTTTAACAACATTATCATCCAAGTCTTTTATAGTAACTGAAACAAACACAGCATCAGGCTTATTCTTCCATTCATCAGTCTGATTTCCTAAATTAGCCCCACCTAACGAAACTGTGCCTTTCTTGTTGTTTTCACTCAATGTTAATGTGAATCCAAAAGTATTATAAACACCTGTAATTCCTAGCTTTGTTTGGTGATAAAACAGACTTTCAATTTTCGTATATGAATGGAAAAGTGTATTCTCGCCTTCCTTCAAATAAAGAGATTCTACTTCCTTACTATCATATCCGATAACAGCAGGAAACTCTATCTCATAATCACCATGTTTTAATCCTTTAAACAAAATGAAATTAGATTCAATAACTTTAGTTTCTATCAATCGACCATTCTTTTTTATTCCTATCTTTTTGCCTATTATCAAGAAGTCATCATCTATTTCTATTTTCAAAGACAATGATGAATCTGAATTCATAAATGAATTCAGTTCATCTTCATCTACTAAGCTATATTTTAAAGAAGTAGAATTAATTACTTTATAAGAGTTTAATTCATCAGTGTCTAAAACATCACCTAGTATGACATAGGAATTTGAATCTTGAGATAATACATAGCGTCTCACATTAGGTGTTACATCCAACTTCCATGCATCTAAATACGGAAGTATATCAGCCTTGTATTCCTTCAAAAAGAACAAAGCATATACATCCGTTACCTTGAAATAAGTAGGGCCGTATTTAAAAGCTAATGATCTATAGAAAGAAAATAGTTTTCCATAAGTCTTTTCGCCTTCAAAAGAATTGAAGAAATTAACCAAGAAATACAATTTCTCATTTACATTTGTATATGTTCCTTCATCGTTTTGGAATATATACTGACCATTCAATCTTTTCTTATTGAAGTCATCTTCCTTAATAGATAAGTCACCCAACCAATTGGCTGAGTCTTTATATAATGACTTATCATTTTGAATATAATATGCCAAAACATTATTGCCTGTTTCATTGAAACAAAGATTTACTCCACCACCTACTCCTCTTCCAAAATAGCCTTGATATCCATGGGCTAATTCATGCAATGTTCCCCATCCATATGAAAAGAAAGCCGATATAGATGTCTGGTTAGCAACAGCAATAAAATCCCCGTTGTAATATGCACCAGCCCCAGCATATCCTTTATCTGCTACCGCCACATATTTAGTTCTATAATTTCTGTTAGCTTCATCTGACCAATCAAATACAAGCCCAGCCATTTGGTCCATTCTATTTATAACATTCAAATAGTAATCCAAAGCATCATCCAATGTATCAAATGCTTTTTTCTTCTCTGTCATTCCATAGTTAGTCAGTTTATCTATGTCTTCAAAAGGAGCTACAAACATGATAGCTTCGCTATCGATGACAGCAAAACTATTTTTGCTGCCATTCCATCCAGACTTGAACTGACCTTCATCATCCTTGTAATGATAGTAATCCAGAGGTTTTACAGAATTGTCATATTTGATTTCAATTTTAAAAGTCTTATCGATGTCTTCCGTCGATAATCTCGGTGAAGTTAATAAAGGAACACAATCATAAGATATTGAGTTTTTGATATTGGTTATATATTGATATTCATTATTTGATTTAACATCCAATATGCTATTTTGAGCTCTAGTATTAGTAAAACAAGTAACGGTCATATTAGAATCAAAACCAGTATCTATGTTTTTGATTGAAAGAGATGAATTAGCTGGTAGATAGACACCCAACATTTGTCTATCACCTTTATTGCACCTCTCCATTCCAGTCATAGACATGTTATTCATCTTCGGAATTGAATATATAGTCCTGACAATATCAAATTTTCCACCAGTTTCATCCTTCACATGAACCGGAACATTCAATTCGACTGTATTGCCGTCTTTATCGCTAACTTCATAAGTGAGTGTATAATCACCCGGGATTGTAGGATTCACATCGTTATAAGTGCATTGTATATAAGGAGTTAAGTCACCATCCTCATAGTCTTTAGCAAAGACTCTAAATCTAGAATCTTTGATAGAAAAAGATTCGACTGAATCTTTATCTATAGTTATTTCAGTCGCACCATAAAAGATAGGGATATTAGTATTTGAATTTATATTTATATCTTTATTTAAATCAAATGAATAGACATTAATATTGATTGAACTTAAAGAAATCAATAATGCTTGGCTTAATAAAAACGATCTAATCATAATTACTATCAATCCTATGTATTTAAGTTTATAAACTATTTATCTTTATTATTGTTTCTTTGAATTTTAAGCAACATACAAGCAATAAATAAAACTATAGCAATAGCTATGATACACCAAAACAAAGATTCATATCCATATATTTTTAAAGGACTTTGAATAGAATCAAAATAAGCATTATTCGGCTCTTGTGAATAATAATAGAAACTTTCCGGTCTTGTATTTCCATACATAGAAAACATCAAGAAATAATTAGATAAGTTGATAAAGCAAGAATAGTAAAGAATTGTTGTGATAATCAAGGATAAGATTATAGGAATAACATCAATCGTTATTTGATCAACAAAATATACCGATTCATCCAATCCATTGTATTTAAAGAAATCATAGGTACTATTAGTCCATTTTTTAAGACCTCTATTACTCACAATCAAATAAATTATAAGAATTAGAATTAAGCCACCACAAAGAGAAGAAAACAAAATAAACTTATTATCTCCTTCTCCTAAATAGAATTTTATGAGATCTTTATTAAAAGAAATACCTCCATCCTTTTTATTTTCAACAATATTTCTTATCGTTTGCTTGTCAGCTAACAAATAATAAAAATCATTAGATATCATATTTTTCCCGGAATACAGCAAAGATATATATCTATATGTATCTAAAGACATGGAATTAATTCCATCTCCATCTTCGGTTGTTGTAATCGATGAAAGACTAGCATTTTCATTATCGACATTTATTGAGATAGAAATAGGAGTTCCTTTCTTATAATTACCAATTTTAATATGAAATCCATCTCTATTATCTATGGCTAAATCATTGTGATAATTGAAATTGTTTACCAATGATAAATTGATGTTATTATCTACAACACTTGAATTCATAATAGAATACAGATTCCCTGAATTTAACTTTATCGTTGAAAATCCACCATTGATCATTATTTGTTTATAAGTATTAGAAGTCATAACTAAAAATGAATCATCTTTCTTATCAAAAGCACTTCTTACTTCAATATAATCCGGACATTGATCATCTTCCATCACGACAGTCTCAATTTTTTTACTATTTAGATATAAAGAATTATTAAATAGGTAAGATGATGTATTAGTAAAATAGAATACATCATCTTTAAGATTAGTTTCATTTGATGTTAAAAAAATATATTTTTTAAAATCATATCTTAAAATCAACTCATCATTAATTTTTCTAGAAAAGATGAAACTCGATGTTTCATACATATGATTATCGTTTAATTCTTCAATAGAATAATCTAAATTAGTATCGTCATTAAAAGATAATCTATGATACTCAAATGGATCTCTTTCTAACACATCTCCACTATATATTCGATTGAGACTACTAGTTGTTTTATTGCTTACAGATAATCCAAACAAAATAAATATTGCTAAAATCAAAAGTGACTTTACAGTAAAATCCAATTTATGATTATTTAAATAAGATTTAAATAAAACAAATGGATTTTTATTTTGTTTCACCTCACAATAATTGATTTTTGATGGTTTACTTTCAATATGCTTGTTTTCAATTATAGTTTTCTCTTCAGCAAAAAGTATGAGAACATCCGGCTTTATGTCTTCTAGCTCGTCTGAATGATCGACCACAATTACTAAATGATTCTTTGATAAATTCAATAAAATAGCTTTTAATTGTTTTCTAGATTCTTGATCTATAGAGCTAAAAGGTTCATCTAATACATATACCGGTTTTTCTACACACAAGCATGAAATTATCTCAGCTTTTTGTCTTTCACCACCGCTCATTAGATCGATATCCTTATCCATGAAACTATTAAAATTTAATTCTTTAGCTAATAGATTTGCTTTCTCTATTTCTTCTTTATTTCTTTTTAAAATCTTTAAATTCTTTTTCAATGAATACTCATATATCAAAGAAGACCTTTGTCCGGCATATGAATAGAGAGAGAAGACATATCGTCTTCTCTTTTTCAAACTCATATCATAGATATTCTTGCCAAGTAATTTCACTGACCCACTATCAGCTTTTCTAAATCCCATAATAACATCTAAAAGCGTGCTTTTACCACAACCACTTTTTCCCTTGATGAGACATATTCCTTCAGAACATGAAAAAGATATATTTTCAAATAATATCCTACTTTTTAATTTGATAGATATTGAATTGATTTCAATTAAATTCATTTATGCTTCCTTTATCTTTCTTTTAAAGAATACCAAAATTGTACTACAAAATTTGACTATAATACTCAAATTGAAGAGGGTTTTAAAAATGAAATACAAATTTATCAAAATTCTTTTAGCTACACTTTCTTTCAATACATTTCTTAGAAATTATAGTTATTCATATTTCCAAAAGCATGATAGCTCAACAATAAAGCAAGAATTAAAGAAGTCTTATTCTAATTCATCAGACTTCAAATTGATTGCCAGTTTTTCTGAGCCTCATATAAATAATTCTAAGAAAACTTGTTATTACTATTACAATTCCGATGTTTATGCTTGTCCTTTCACTAGTGTATCATATTTAATTTTAATCAATGTTAACTCAACATTCGTTCCTGGCAATGTTCCTGTTGAAAATGGAGATTCATCATATAATAAAGATCATCATCTAAAAGACGGATATATACATGTACTACCCCACAAAATTTCCGAGGGTTCTAATACAAGTCCTTCATTTATGATAAAAGATGCTTGGCCAAAAAGTTCGACTTCTAAAGTTTCTATAACAACCTCTTTTGGAGGAACATATAATTTCAGTTCTACTCTTTCTGCCGGTATTTCAATGGGCAATGGTGCTTATATAGAAGGTTACTTGACTCATGGTTTATCTTTATCCTATAGCAAGTCAACTAGTGAGACAACAGATGATCCCAAGTTATCTCAACAATTAAGTAGTAATGGAAAAGAAGAACAATTTGGATTTGAATACAATATAGAAGGTACAAATAGTTATAACCTCAATACCTATACCTTATTGGAAGTCAAGAAAGATGCAATAGGATTCAATAAAGAAAGCATTGTCTTTGAAGTCGATGCATATTTAAGAACTGTATCCTGGCATAATACTTGGTGGGAGGGACATGATGAAATTAGCGATTCACTTATTTTCTATGCCAACCTAGGTCACTATCCTTCCAATCCAAAATTCATAGATTAATTCATATGAAACTAGAAATAAATAATATAAGCAAATCATATGAAAACAAACCTGTTTTTTCTAACTTATCCTTTACTTTTGAATCTGATAACTTATATCTTTTAAAAGGAAAAAACGGAGCTGGTAAAAGTACCTTACTAAATATATTAAGTGGAAATGACTTAAATTATTCTGGCAAATTATTATTAGATGGAATTGAAATAAATAAGAAAAATAATATTTCTTATACTGACGGATACATTAGTTATTTCACACAAGACAGTGTTGTTTTTGATGACATGACTTGTTTGGATAATATTTTACTGCCTTACCCTAATAAAGATAAAAACAGAGCGACTGAATTGCTGAATGAATTAGGCCTTTCAAAATGTGTCGATCAGAATGCTTCTAATTTATCTTATGGAGAAAAGCAAAGATTAGCCTTGGCTAGAGGTCTTTATAATCTAAAGCCTATAATGTTGTTTGATGAAATAACATCAAATCTAGATTTAGACAGCATAAAAATAATTATGAATATGATTTTCAATCTAACAAAAGATCATATCATCATATTCATAACACATGATGAATCAATAGACTATTTACCATCCAATTACAATCTAATTAAATTAGAAAACAACAAACTAAATCTTATTGATTCTAAAACAAATAATATAGTAAATAAAAATAAGTTTTCTAATTCATCAGTCAAGGAAAACCCATCTTTAATTAAAGAAATTGCTTCTTCATTAAAAATTAACAAACCTTTATATATATTTACTTTTTTATTTTTAGTTATATTTACAGCATTATCAATTGTTTTTGGTGGATTCTACAACACATATAATATAGATAACAGAGAAAACATAGCCTTTGATAATTATCTCAATTCAACTCCAGCAATATATATAGAAGATCAAGATTGGATTAACAAAGATAGAATTGACGATAATTCATTATTCTATGTCGTATCAACAAATCCAAAGAATTTGCTCTACGAATATGATGAGATGAGAAACTCAATAGTATCATTATCTGGAATATTATCAATTCCTAACAATGATAATTATGATGATTATGGTTTTCATTTATCTTTGGATGAATCAGGAAATATTATAGGTCGATACCCAAAAGCAAATAATGAACTAATTGTTTCTAAGGACACATATAATGCATTTATATCCGCCTTTGAAAAAATAGGATTATCCAAATCCAAGGCTGTATATAAACTTTTCAATGACAATTTTGATTCTTATAAAATTGTAGGTGTATATGATCCTGTTTTGTATGATGGATACGAATATCATAAAAACACAGAATTTAGCAAAGCTATTGTATCTTATAATTTTATGATTAATACTGGATTTACTATCAAAGAAAATAATAGCAATTTTGAATCAGGCTATGTGATAAAAAATACTATAAGCAATAGAAAACTAGTATCCAAATCGGATATCAACAGTATTTTCTTAATGCTAGAAGAGACTAATAAAAACTCATCAAGATTTGATACATCAGCTAATATCAATTCAAAAGGGGAATACCCATATAAAGGACTTGATAGTTATCAATCGTGGAATATGTTAATGTGGGCTTCATTTGCTTTAATTTCAATTTATATGTTGATAATTATTATTTCATTCTATAACAAGAATAAAAGAATATTCTTATTATTGAGAATATCAGGAATGTCTAGAGATAGACAAATCAAAAATAACCTTTTAACCTTTTCCTCAATAATTATATCTAGTTTATTGATAGGATTTGGGCTTGGAAGTCTTGTTGGATTTATAATAGCAAAGTCATTAGAAACTGTCTTTTATCCAGCTGTATCATTATTTAATTATTATTATTTAACTTATTTAATTCCCATAATTATAATTCTTGTCTCAGTATTATTATTCTATCTTGTTTTATCCAAGCTGCTTTCTCCAAAAGATTTAAGTAAAAGACTAAACGAAATAAAGCACAAATGATTATTTCTTGTTTCTTCCTAGAGACATCTCAATATAATCACATACAAATGTATCATATGATTTTAAATACTTTTTAGCTGAATTTAATATCTCTTTTTCATCAGTATCTTCTGGAAACAATAATCCTTCTCTTGTATGTTTTAACATATAACAAAACGCACTATAAACCCCTGCACTGACCTGAAGAATAGTAGCAGTAGTATTTAAGCCTTTGCCATCTAGATAGTTTCCAAAATATCTTGTTTTAAATCTAAGACCCTGTAAGATTATTCCTACAGATTCACCGCCTTTTATGATTTCAGATTTTTTTATTATATGGAATTTAGTAGGGTTGTTATAGTTGATATTCTCCAATGATTTCATCGCATATTCACAAGGTGAATATACGAAATGAACAGTCGGAGAATAATGCTTATAAGTAAGCATATCCCTAATAGAAAATATCTCTTCATGGGTTGAGATATGACCATGAACAACTCCTTGGGGGGATATAGTATCTTCTTTATATTCAAATCCAGCCTTATAAAGACTTAAGACCAAATTCTTGTAATCCGACAAGAATATCTTATCGTAAGATAGATATTCTTTTTTTGTTCCATAGGCAATTTCAGGTGATGAGATAGTCTCATAATAATAAGACCATGGATTCCAAGTAGAATATAAAGTGTCCTCTTCAAATGGAATGTTTGTGACTTGATCATCGTTATCGACTTCCTGAACTTCTTTAACTTTTATTTTCTTACATATAAGGCCATATTTCTTCTCTTCATATAATTTAAGCAACTTCTTTCTATAAATCCTAATATAAAGAGATTGATCATTTAAAATAACTTGATGGATACATTCTTTTACAAAACAAGAAATTAAGCCTGGATTCATTCCAAATTCAACAATACAAGTATTCAATCCTTTTTTATATTTCTTTCTCAATTCTCTATAAACTAGATAATGATCAAAACAACTTATCCATTCTTTATCGTCCTTCCACGATCCATCAGCAGTAGAAAGATAATGTATTCCATGATTTAAGCAATACTCGACCAAGACTAGTGTTTTAGTATCGATAGAAAAATCAAATAAATAATCTCCTTCTGATAGTATCTTTAAAATAGATAAGTAATTGTTCTTATCTATATCTTTTTTTATAAAGTTTTCTTTCAGTCCACCTAAAGAGACGAACCTTTCTTCAACATCATTGCTTCTATCGACAACATAAAAATCAAACGGATTAAATAATCCGTTTTCTTTTAACAGCATCAAAAAAGAAGTTCCTACTGCTCCCAACCCTAAAATAAAGTATTTCACTTTGCAACGTTATTAAAACTGACACAAGCAACGATTATTACAGCAATGACGATGACGACGACAATTCCAATTCCTATAGCCCAATGAGTTTTCTCTCTTCTTTGTGCTGCTTCATATTCTTCTTGTCTTTTTCTTTGCTCTTCATAATACGCTTTCTTCTCTTCTGTAGTCATCTTGCTGACATCGACATGATTTCCACTATAGTTATTTGAATATCCCATTACCAATCACTCCTTAGCATTTCTTAATTAAGTCTTAATATTTATAACATATAAAGCTAACTAATAATTCAGCTTTTTGTTTAATTAAATAAATATTCGACTTTATTACATATAAAAAACCTGACCTTTCGGTCAGGTAATATTTCCTAAATGGTGCCGACAGTAAGATTCGGACTTACAACCCCCCGCTTACAAGGCGGATGCTCTACCGTTAAGAGCTATGCCGGCAAATTTTGGTGGGGCTTACTGGGTTCGAACCAGTGACCTCTTCCGTGTGAAGGAAACGCTCTCCCAACTGAGCTAAAGTCCCACAGAAAGCTTATAGATAATATCACAACACTTTAAAATTTTAAAGAGAAATTTAAAATTTCTAGTTAGTATTTTCTCTAGGTGATAAGCTTTTTAAAAATGTCGGTTATTAAATTAGTTTTATAATTTTATTCTGTGCTATTTCTTTTTTATTTCTAATATTACATAAATATTTAGTCAACTTTTATTGGAATAAATTACAATTATATGTAAATATTCATTATAAAAACGTCTCCTTATTTGTACTGCACCCCTCTCACTGGACCAAGGAGCAATAGCAATGATGGATGGATTCCATGGA
>ERZ1034876.350-NODE-350-length-28390-cov-8.669278_pt1 | contig 28390 bp, 18 predicted proteins | sample MGYA00520698_ERZ1034876 | MGnify/ENA primary metagenome ERZ1034876 (study PRJEB33766, sample SAMN09781723) | gut metagenome | biome: gut microbiome | host: Homo sapiens | place: Madagascar | study: EMG produced TPA metagenomics assembly of the PRJNA485056 data set...
ACTTTCTCATGTCCTGCTCATATCGTCTTGCGAGCGCCGAAGGCGCCATCCGCGTGCACAGACTGTCGTTTCGACGAGGCAGCCCCAGCCGTAGCAACGGATTGCCCAGCGCAGGGATGCGCCACGGGCGGATATTAAACTGCAAAGACGAGCGTCGGAAAGACACGCCGAGGTCGCCGCGGGAGGGTTGAGATAGAGAAAGGGCCTGACCCAGAATATCTGGGCCAGGCCCGACTTTGCCTATTGACAATGTCCTGCTCATATTAAAAAGAGCGCGGCACGAATGCCACGCTCTTCTATCGATAGATTGAGTAGCCTAATAAGCTATTCAGCAGCTTCGGTGTACGCGCGGGTCACGGAAGAATCGACCGCAACGCCCGGGCCCATCGTAGAGGAGACGGAGATGGACTTCACATACTTGCCCTTGGCAGCAGCCGGCTTCATGCGAAGAACCTCGTCATAAACGGTGCCGTAGTTCTCAGCGAGCTGCTCAGCAGTGAAGCTGGCCTTGCCGAGAACAACATGAGCGATACCGTAACGGTCGGCGCGATACTCAACACGGCCGCCCTTGAGCTCCTTGATAGCCTTGGCAACATCGGTAGTCACCGTGCCGAGCTTGGGGTTCGGCATGAGACCGCGGGGGCCGAGGATCTTACCGAGACGGCCAACCTTGCCCATCTGGTCCGGAGTAGCCACAGCGGCGTCGAAGTTGAACTCGCCAGCCTGGATCTGCTGGGTGAGCTCCTCGGTGCCCACGATGTCGGCGCCAGCTTCCTTGGCAGCCTCAGCCATGGCGCCTTCGGCGAACACGGCAACGCGGACAGTCTTGCCAGAGCCATTGGGCAGGGACACCGTGCCGCGGAGCTGCTGGTCAGCCTGGCGGGTGTCGATGCCGAGACGGAAGTGAACTTCCACGGTCTCGTCGAACTTCTTGGTGGCGACCTCCTTGACGACCTTCATAGCCTCAAGCGGGGACACGGCCTCAGAAGGAACCTTCGCGATTGCCTCGCGATAAGCCTTGGATTTCTTAGCCATTCTTTAAATCCTTTCGTGGTATTGGCGAGTTGTTAGCTCTTCCACTTAAACAAACAGGTAGGTGCGATTAGGCATTGCCCTGGAGCATTGCGGCGACCTTGCGAGAAGGAACGTACTTGATCTTCATCTCGCGGCCCTCGATGCGAACGCCCATGGAACGAGCGGTGCCGGCAATGATTTCCTTCGCGGCATCGATATCGTTGGCGTTCAGGTCGGGGAGCTTGATCTCGGCAATTTCCGTGAGCTGAGCGTCGGTCAGCGTGCCGACGGTCTTCAGCTGGGGGATGCCGGAGCCGCTCTTAATACCGAGCTTCTCCTTGATGAGCACGGCCGCGGGCGGGGTCTTGCACACGAAGGTGAAGGACTTGTCCTCGTATACCGTAATCTCAACAGGGATGATGGTGCCGGACTGGTCCTGCGTCTGAGCGTTGAACGCCTGGCAGAACTGCATGATGTTGACGCCCTGCGCACCAAGAGCAGGGCCTACCGGCGGAGCCGGGTTGGCAGCGCCAGCCGGAATTTGCAGCTTGACGAAGCCGGTTTGCTTCTTTTCAGCCATCTGTACTACCTTTCAGATGAATCGCTTACTGGTTACTCTCTATCGCAAAGCATATACACGGTGAGAAGCCCCGGTCCACGCGGGCACCGACGCATACGCTAGTGCACTCAACTTAAATGCGAGCGACCTGGTCGAAGGAAAGTTCGACCGGTGTTTCGCGACCGAAGATGGATACCATGACCTTCACCTTGCCGGATTCAGGCGCAACCTCGGAGATAACGCCGTCGAACTCGGCCAGAGGACCGGAGACCACCTTGATAGTCTGACCCACTTCCAACGTGGTGGAAGTCTTCTTCGGAGCCTCATGGCTCGTGCGCTTCATGATCTTGTTGTACTCATCGCGCGTGAGCGGAGCGGGCTTACCATCACTACCGACAAAACCCGTAACACCAGGGGTGTTGCGAACCGCAGCCCAGCTACGGTCGTCGAGCTCCATACGGACGAGAACATAGCCGGGGAAAACCTTCTTCTCGCTTTCCACACGGCGACCGCCCTCTTTGATCTCAGTCACCATCTCCGTGGGGATTTCAATTGCGAACACGTTGTTCTCAAGCCCCATGGTCTCGACACGAATCTCAAGATTGGTCTTGACCTTATTTTCATAGCCAGAATACGTGTGCAGCACATACCACTTCTTCGACATGACTTAAGCTCCCAGCCCCGAGACAAAAACGAGCAATGGCGTGGCGATCAAGTTGTCGAGAACAGCAACGTAAACACCGAAGAAAATCAAAGCGCAGACAACAACGACGCTCCAACGCGCAACATCCTGCTTCGTCGGCCACGTAACGCGCTTCATTTCAGCCTTCACATCGCGGAAGAACTGGAAACGCTTCTTTTTGGGCTTCGCGTCCTTTTTGTCCTTGGAGACAGCTTTAGCCGCCGATTTCTCAGCGGTTTCCTTTGAATCCGTATCCTTTTTAAACAAAGAACGCTTCGGCTTCTCCTCGGCGACCTCTTTCACATTCTCAGAGGCTGGCGATTCGTTTCCGAGCTCCTCGCGCGCCTGCTTGCGCTGGGCACGAGCAGCGGAAGCCTTCGCTCGTTGAGTCTTAGATTTCTTTGCCATGTGCTTCCTTTATTCGGGAATTTATCATTCCTTCTAAACGCCAAACAAGCAGCCTTTCAAGGCTGCTCGCATACGACAAGCTGGCAGGCCAGGAGGGACTCGAACCCCCAACAAACGGTTTTGGAGACCGCCGCTCTACCAATTGGAGCTACTGGCCTGTACCTGATTCTAGACCGATCCTCTAACGAGTTTCGCGATGCACAGTGTGCTTACCGCACCACTTGCAATACTTGTTAAACTCGAGGCGGTCGGGGTTGTTCTGCTTGTTCTTCTTGGTCGTGTAGTTGCGGCGCTTGCACTCAGTGCAGGCCAGGGTGACCAACGTACGCATTAATAACTCCTTTTACCAATCACTTCTAGCAAGCTGTCGCATACACATGAATTCGAACAGCGAGGGGATACTATATCGCATCCCCTCGCCATAAGCAACTACAAACTTAAGTTACTTGATGATCTTGGTCACGCGACCGGAACCAACGGTGCGGCCACCCTCGCGGATAGCGAAACGGAGGCCTTCCTCCATGGCGACCGGGTGGATGAGCTCAGCGGTAATGGTGACATTGTCGCCAGGCATGACCATCTCGGTGCCCTCGGGCAGGTGCGCAACACCGGTGATGTCGGTGGTGCGGAAGTAGAACTGCGGACGATAGCCATCGAAGAACGGGGTGTGACGGCCGCCTTCTTCCTTGGTAAGGATGTAGACCTGGCCCTCGAACTCCTGATGCGGGGTAACCGAACCCGGCTTGCAGAGAACCTGGCCACGCTCGATGTCCTCGCGCTTGATGCCGCGGAGCAGGCAGCCGATGTTGTCGCCAGCCTGAGCCTCGTCGAGCAGCTTACGGAACATTTCGATGCCGGTGCAGACCGTGTTCTGGGTCTCCTTGATACCGACGATCTCCAGCGGGTCGTTGACATGCAGAACGCCGCGCTCAACACGACCGGTAGCAACGGTGCCACGGCCGGTGATGGTCATGGTGTCCTCAACAGCCATCAGGAACGGCTTGTCGACGTCGCGCTCCGGAGTCGGGATGTACTCATCGACAGCGTCCATGAGGTCCCAAATCTTCTGCTGCCACTCGGGGTCGCCCTCGAGAGCCTTGAGTGCAGAGCCCTTGATGATCGGCAGGTCGTCTCCGGGGAACTCGTACTCGTTGAGGAGCTCACGAGTTTCCATTTCGACGAGCTCGATGAGCTCTTCGTCGTCGACCATGTCGCACTTGTTCAGGAACACGACGATGTAGGGAACGCCAACCTGACGGGCAAGCAGGATGTGCTCGCGGGTCTGGGCCATCGGGCCGTCGGTAGCAGCGATAACGAGAATCGCGCCGTCCATCTGAGCAGCACCGGTGATCATGTTCTTGACGTAGTCAGCATGGCCCGGGCAGTCAACGTGTGCATAGTGACGCTTGTCGGTTTCGTACTCGATGTGAGCAATCGAAATGGTGATACCGCGCTCGCGCTCTTCAGGAGCCTTATCGATGTCCTCGAAAGCCGTGAAGTCCGCATGGGCAGTACCATGAGACCCGTCGTTCATGGACAGGGTCTTGGAAATGGCTGCCGTCAGCGTGGTCTTACCATGGTCGACGTGGCCGATCGTACCAATGTTAACATGCGGCTTGGTACGCTCGAACTTCTCCTTTGCCATTCTTTTCCTCCTTATTTTGGTTTTCGCTTGAGCAAAAACGTAATAAACAACGACGCGCCCATAAAGGACGCGCTAATATCAATGGTAGCGGTGACTGGATTCGAACCAGTGACGCCACGGGTATGAACCGTGTGCTCTAACCAACTGAGCTACACCGCCGTAAAAGACTGGTGCCTGCTACCAGATTCGAACTGGTGACCTCTTCGTTACCAACGAAGTGCTCTACCGACTGAGCTAAACAGGCAATCATGGTGGGCGCGCTAGGATTCGAACCTAGGTAGACAGAGTCAACGGGTTTACAGCCCGTCCCCTTTAACCACTCGGGCACACGCCCATGATCGACGCTTAATTCATGTGTATTTATCAAGCTGCCGCCCGCTTTTTGCCGTCCCCGGCGCAGCGAGCAAGAGAATATTACGGTAGGCCGGGGTGGCTGTCAATACCTTACACGCCTCCGGGCGTATCTATCCACTATTCCTTCGCAAATCGCACCATATGCAAAGTTGTGCCACATATGACCTGGTGTTATGAATTGAACGCTCCCCCGCCTGCGAGCGTTATCCCTACGTGTTATTATAAATACGCTTTTGCCAAACGAACACCAGCATGCTCAACCAAGGAGGTTCCTCAGTGAGCGAGCATACGAACACACTATCAAGGCGAGCGTTTATCGGTACAGCGGCAGCAGTAGGTGCTGTCACGATGGCCGCTCCGAATATCGCATTCGGCGCCACGGCAGCTGAAAAGCAGGCCGAAGCCGATGCCGTTCGCAATCAGTTGGTCAGCCTTCAGGCAGACCTGGAAACCGCTACAGATAATTACTATGGCGCGTTGGACGAGCGGCAAGCTGCCCAAGACGCCATGGCGGCTGAGCAGGTCAAGATCGACGACACGAACGCCCAAATCCAAGAGTTGCAGGGTAAGCTTTCCACCCGCGCACGCAGCATGTACCGCACGGGCTCGGCAAGCTTCCTCGATTTCGTCCTGGGTGCTTCCTCGTTCGATGAGTTCACGTCGAATTGGGATCTGCTCACGCAGATGAACAACAACGACTCCGAAATGGTCGACACTTCTAAGCAGTTGCGCGAGCAGCTGCAGGCCTCCAAGGACGAGTACGCGCGCCAAGAGCAGATTGCAGCCGACAAGGCTGCCGAAGCCGCGCAAATCCAGCAGGAGGTTCAAGCGAAGGTTGACCAGGCCACCGAGCTCGTCAACTCCCTCGACGCTGAGGCCAAGGAGCTCCTCGAGCAAGAGCAGGCCGCAGCGGCGGCTGCAGCGGCGGCCGAAGCGGCAGCGGCCGCGAATCGCAATAACGGTTCCGGTGGCGGGTCAAGCAGCGGCGGTGGCTCCAGCAGTGGCGGCTCAAGCAGCGGTGGCGGTTACTCAGGCAACGGAGTTGACGTTCCCTCGCGCGGTTCGGTTGTCGATTATGCCATGTCGCGCATCGGCTGCCCGTACGTATGGGGCGCTGAAGGTCCGAACGCCTTCGACTGCTCCGGACTTGTGCGCTGGGCATATCTGCAAGTTGGTATCTCCCTTCCGCACCAAAGCGAGTCGCTATATAACTGCGCCTCCTGGCGCGGCCCTGTTTCCGAGGCTCGCCCGGGCGATGTCCTCTGGCGCAGCGGGCACGTGGGAATCGCGGTAAGCTATGGCGGATCGCATTACGTGCACGCTCCCACCTTCGGAGCTTACGTGCGCGATACGGATAGCCTTTCGTGGTCGGGATTCACTCATGCGCTGAGATTCTAGGTTTCTCACTATAAGACGCATTCAACGCCCCCGCTTCTTCAAGGAGAAGCGGGGGCGTTCTTTATACTACTAAGGCAATGGCTGCGTTAATAGGCTGGGAAAGCGTAGATCTATATCATTAGGGCGCGCACCTCGGTTTCTTGCTCGCTTCTCTGTGGCAAATTGGGATGACCTCATCTCCTGCAGAACGGGAAGCGCTCATCGCATTTTGCCTCATAAACAAAAACGGCCCGCTGTCTGCACAGGGGCCGTTTCGCTCAATTGGTACTGAAGGCGCGCTACACGTCGAGATCCATGTAGGTATCGAATTCCTTCTCGATTTCCTCGGAAGGCTTTTTCGTGAGCAGCGAGACCACCACGATGGCGATGCAGGCGAACACGAATGCCGGCAAGAGCTCATATACGCCGAACCAGCCGCCGAGGGGTTTCACCAGATTATGCCACGCGAAGACCGACGCAGCACCGACGAGCATACCGGCGACACCACCTTGCAGCGTCGTGCGCTTCCAGTACAGGGAGAACAGCACGAGGGGGCCAAACGACGCACCGAAGCCCGCCCATGCGTAGGACACGACGTTGAAGATGGACGAGTTGGAATCCATCGCGATGATGATGCCGAACAGAAGAACGGCCGCCAAGGTGAAACGGGCGACGATCATAACCTGGCGATCGGTCGCGTCGCGCTTGATCAGGCCCTTGAAGATGTTCGTTGCGACCGCCGAGCCGGAAATGAGCAGATAGGAAGACGAAGAGCTCATCGCCGCTGCGAAGATGCCCGAAACGACGAGGCCGCAGGCGAAGGATGGCAGAATCATGCGCGAGAGCACGACGAAGACGTTTTCCGCGGCAGACTGTGTGAGGAACTCCGTCGGGATGACGGCGCGCCCGATAAGGCCGATGCACACCGCACTCGAAAGCGACACCACCAGCCAGATCATCGCGATAATGCGGGACTTCTTGATTTCGTCGGAATGACGCACGCTCATGAAGCGCACGAGCACCTGGGGCATACCGAAGTATCCCAGGCCCCACGCAAGACCCGACACGATGGTGATGAGCCCGTACTCCCCTGCCGCTCCGAACAGCGGTGCACCGTTCTCGACAACTTGGTTGCCCGCCGCATCGAGAATAGGGGTTGCAATCTGCGTGCCTGAAAGGAATCCGGGGATATCCTGCAGGAAGGCGACCGTGTTCTCGACGCCACCCGCCTGCGCGACGCTGCCGATGAACACCGTGGCGAGCGCGAAGAACATGAGCGTGCCCTGGATGAGGTCGGTTGTGCAGACGGAGAGATATCCGCCGACGAACGTGTAGAGGAACACGATGATGGCACCGAGGACCATCATCGTCGCGTAGTCGAGCCCGAAGAGCGTCGAGAACAGCTTACCGCAGGTCACAAAGCAGCTTCCCGTGTAAATCGAGAAGAAGACGAGCGTGATGATGGCCGCAATCGTCATGAGGATATGCTTGTTGTCGTGAAAGCGGTTCGAGAAGAAGTCGGGGACGGTGATGGAGTTGTTCGCCACCTCGGAGTACTTGCGCAGACGCTTCGCCACGAACTTCCAATTGAGATACGTGCCGATCGCAAGGCCGATCGCCGTCCACATTGCGTCCGACGCGCCCGTGAAGTACGCAACGCCGGGAAGACCCATGAGCAGCCATCCGGACATGTCCGACGCTTCCGCAGAAAGCGCCGTGAGCCACGGGCCGAGCCCGCGACCGCCGAGGAAGTACGCCTCGCTTGAGGCGTTCGACTTCTTCGCATAGACGAAGCCGACGAGCACAACGACGATGAAATACAGAAGCATCGCCAGGAGTACCCAAAAATCACCAGTAACCATTTTCATCCCTCTCGATAGTCGAATAGGCGAATTATACGGCATACTTTTCCCGACTAAAGTGATATTTCGGTCGCTGTGTGAACGATTCGCGAAACGGCGGCCCTTTCGCTCTCTTTAGTAAAGAGCATGAAAGGGTTTGAGTGGTGTCGATACCTGCGATACGCGAGGATGCCGAGGATTTCTCGCAATTGAAACTTGTCGCATCGCGCATGCAAACGTAATATCAAGGGCAGCAAGATTCGCGGCGTGTCGCACGTTTCGCCGCACACGGCAAAGGATGAGAAATGGCTGCATTCGAACAAATGGATCGCGCGGAGCTCCAAAGCGAGCTCGATCGATTAAAAGAAGAGTACGCGCAGTTCAAAGCAAAGGGTCTTTCACTCAATATGGCTCGCGGCAAACCGAGCGCAGAGCAGCTCGATTTGAGCCTGCCTCTGCTCTCCTGTATTTCAAGCGCGCAGGATTGCATCGCCGAGGACGGCACCGACTGTCGCAACTACGGCGTGCTCGACGGTCTTCCCGAGGCGAAGCGCCTGATGGCAGCGATGCTCGATGATGCACCGGAAAATGTGATCGTGGGCGGAAACTCGAGCCTGACGCTCATGGGCAATGCCGTCGCGCGATGCCTCGACTTCGGCACACTCGGCAGCAAGCCCTGGGCACAGTACCCCAGCATCAAATGGATTTGCCCCGTTCCCGGTTACGACCGCCACTTCGGCATCACGGAATCGTTCGGCATCGAGATGATTCCCGTGAAGATGGACGAAAACGGCCCTGATATGGATGAGGTCGAGAGAATCGTCGCCGAGGACGAGACTGTGAAGGGCATCTGGTGCGTCCCCAAGTACTCCAACCCCGGGGGCGTCACCTATTCCAAGGAAGTCGTTCGTCGCTTGGCGGCCATGCCCTGCGCTGCTGACGATTTCCGCATCTTCTGGGACAACGCCTATAGCGTCCATCACCTGAACCCGTTCAAGGCCGACCAGGACCACCTTCTCGACATCGCCGAGGCATGCCGAGAAGCGGGCAACCCCAACCGTTACTTCAAGTTCGCGTCCACGTCGAAGGTAACGCTTCCCGGAGCCGGCATCTCTGCCATCGCCGCGAGCCCCGACAATATCGCCGAGATCAAGAAGCGCATGGCTACGACCGTCATCAGCTACGACAAGCTCAACCAACTTCGCCACGTGAGGTTTTTGAAGAACGCCGACGGCCTCGCCGCCCACATGGAGAAGCATGCCGATATCCTGCGCCCGAAGTTCACGCTCGTCGAAAACGAGCTCACCATGGGCCTTTCCGAAGTCGGCGGATGCACATGGACCAAGCCGCGCGGCGGATACTTCGTGTCCTTCGACGCACCTGAGGGGTGCGCAAAGCGCATCGTGCAACTCGCGAAGGAAGCGGGCGTCACGATGACAGACGCTGGCGCGACCTGGCCGTACAAGCACGACCCCCACGACAGCAACATTCGCATCGCGCCCACGCTTCCCCCGCTCTATGAGCTTCGCGAGGCACTCAACGTGTTCGTGTGCTGCGTGAAGATCGCTTACGCGGAGAAGCTGCTCGCGTAGCGCGCAAGTATCTCCCCTTCAATTGTCGGAAGGTCAGCTGCGGTAAAGGTATAGTTCACCTGCTGCGGCTGGCCTTCTTTGGTATCGTCGGGCTGCTCCACGCGCACGAATGCGAACTCCGTGGATTCATAGCCTTGCATGAGCAGGGCATACGCGTAGCAAAGCGCCTGGAGCCGATGCTTTTCATGCAACTGCTTCGGCGTTTTCCCTGGCGACCCACCTGTTTTGTAGTCTACGACGAGCGCTGTGCGACCGTCTTCCCCGTCGGCGAGAAGGTCGATTTCCCCCTCCATGAAAGGAGCATCGACCCCACGACCCACGCGCACGAAGAAGGGAACTTCCGCGCGAAGGCGGGAAAATGTCACGACACGTGCCGCAACATCGCTTTCAAACCATCGCGCAAGCGCTTCGGTGAGGCGAATGCGCTGCAAGTCGGAGAGCCCACAATGGCGAGCGAGCGCGTCGACGTGCGATTTGGCGGGGCAGACGAGGGCAGCACCCTCGGTATGGACACATACCGCCTGCTGGGCAAGCCTATGGAAGGCGGTGCCCAAGTCCGTCGCCTTGTCGGCATCCCTCGAAAGCGAAGCTCGAATCGCAGTCCACGCCGTCTCGTCCGCCTCCGAAAAACCAGGCTCTTCGACGGGCGGCACTTTCGACGAAATAATCTCTTCCGCAGACGTGCTGGTCCCCGCCTCATCCGACGAGCTGTGTGCGATCGACGAATAGCTGAACACATCGGCATGGGACGCAGGCCACGCCTGTGCCGACAGCTCACAGTAGGGCAAGACCTCGGGAATCGCGATAGCTTGACGCGCTAAGTTGGACCCGTCCTCAAGCGAGCACCCTTCTTCTTGATTTGCCGCTTCATCGTTGTCTTCGGCGTCGACGCCTTCAGAATCGCAGGGTTCTTCCGACTCAACAGCCAAATCGATGCGCTCAACACGCGCGGGAGACTCGCCGCCGAAATCGAGAAGGGTCACGCCTGACTCGAAAGCATTGCCTTCCCCACATAGGGCGGACTCCACACTTCCCCATACGCTCTTTGCAAGGCCTGTCGGGTCGTCCTTTGTCGCCTTCCCGGCAATTGCGCAAATGATCGCTTCCTTTGCGCGGGTGAGCGCGACATAGAGAAGCCGACGCGTCTCCTCGGTTTCACCGAGATACTCATGCTGGCGAATCGCGCAGCGAATCTCCACGGGGCTGTGGTCGCCAGGGTTCTCGATCAGCTGCTGGTAGAACTCGTCGCCTTCGTTTCCCTCGAAAGGGTCCACCGACGTGCATTTCGCGATGAGCTGCGACTGCTTCGCAGTTAAGCGCGTTGCCGTCGCTCCCGCATCGAGCGAGAGGTAGGTTTTGCCATTGAGCGTGGTCCGCACCATCCGAGAGGAGCGCACCTCGTCGGAACGCAGCTCCGCCACCGCAACAATGGGGAATTCGAGGCCCTTGCTCGCATGAACGGTCATGATGCGAACAAAATCCCCCGCCTTCGAGGAAAGCGACCCTGGGGCCTCTTTCGCGATTTCAACATGCGCGCGCAGCTCGACTGCGGTCTGAGCGGGACCCGACCCTTTCTTGCGCTCGATATCGCGAACAAGACGGCATGCCTTATAGACATTTGCCGCACGCGCAAGCCCTTCGGCGCCTTCGTCCTCGAGCCGGCGTAGCCAGCCAGAATCGACGAGAACGCCTTCCATAACCTCAGAGAGGGACTCGAGCCTCACACGGGATGACGCTTTTTTCAGCGTTCTTACCGCAGCGCGGAGACCAGGAGCAAGCGATGCTTCGTCTTCAGCGGCGGCGCACACCGACACACCGGAATCGAGCGAACGGCGGCGGGGAATGCCGCGCAGCTCGTCAAGACCTGTCGAAAGGTCGATGAAATCATCTGCAGTGAGTGCGAAGATTTCGCTCGAGAGCACCTCGAAAAGGGCTTCAGTATCCTTGGGGTTCGCAATGACTTCGGCGAGCCGCACCGCAAGGCGCACTTCCGGCGCGCGGCCGAATATGGACCCCCCTGAGACCACGCAGGAAAGACCCTGTTCACGTATAGCATCAGCATAAATATCGGCACACCGCATGCTGCCAAGCAAGACCACCATGTCACCCGCCGAATGGCCCTCGTCGACAAGCTTCGCAAAACGCTCCGCAATCCGCTGCGCAACCGTAGCGCGCGCCGAATCCGAGGCAACACCTCGGGGATAGGTGGTGAGCTGCACCTCGATGCGCGGATCGGACCCCTGATAGGGACAGTCGATGCGACCAGAATCGCGCGACGCGGAAAGCGACATGAACGAGCGTCCGAACACACTCGGCTGACTGAACACGCAGTCGACGAATGCGAGCACGTCACCATGGCTTCTGAAATTATCGGCAAGCTCTATAAGGCCTGGCTCGTTAGTGCTTGCCACCGATGCAAGGTGCCTATCGTAGACCGAGACGTCCGCCCCGCGGAAACGGTAGATGCTCTGCTGCGCATCGCCAACCGTGCACAGGCGCTCGAAGTTCTTGCCCGCCATGCGCTTGATCATGTTCACTTGCAGCTGATCGGTGTCTTGGAACTCGTCGACCATGATCAGCTTGAAGCGGTCAGCGTACTCGGCAGCGATTTCGGGGTGCTCGCTGAACATGCGCGACGCCATCGTGAGCAGGTCATCGTTGTCGAGTACGCCCGCCTCACGCTTGCGCCGGCGATACGCATCGAAGACACGACCCGATAAGTCGATCACCTCGCGCATGCGCGGCTCGGCGAGGGCAAGGCGAGCTTCCATCATCAAGGAGAGATACCCTTGCGCCGCTTCGGTTGCGTACTCTTTGTATTCAGACGTGCCGAACGCGCGGCTGGGAACCGGGAACGCGTTGAATAGCTCTAAGACCTGCTCAGGCGATGGTTCCGCACCCTGCTGCTGCGCGTCCTCGAGCCCCTCGAGCGCACGGGCCGTACCGTCGAGGAACGCATCACGGGTCTTTCCCGGCTTTTGAGCCTCGCATACCGCCGTGATATCGCCCGCCAAAGACGCCATGCGCGCCATAAGCTTGCGGGGCGATGCCGCCGACGGCGCCGGCACGATGGACGCCATCCCTTCGGGGCTCGATTGCGCAGCGACGACGATGTCGCGCACCATGCCTTCAACGCTTGCGGCAGACATCGAGCCCGCCTGACGAGCTGCATACTCCGTGAATAGCGCATCGTAGTCGCCCGGCGAGATGATGTCATTCTCAGAACCGAGCACCTCCTCAAGCGAGGCATCGAGCATATCGCTCGCAGCCGCCTCATCCGCCACCGTGAAATCGGGGGCGATCCCCAAGTCGAGCGCATGGGCTCGCAGCATGCGGGCGCAGGCGCCATGAATGGTTGAAATCCAGGCGGAGTCGACGAGAAGCGCCTGGTCAGTCCGCCCACAGGCCTTGAGCGCGCCCTTCACACGCGACTTGATCTCGCCCGCCGCCTTCGAGGTGAACGTAATCGCGAGCACCTCGTCGATGCCGGAAACGAACCCGCATTCAAGCGAATGAACGATGCGGCGGGTAAGCGTAAACGTCTTTCCGCTGCCTGCACCGGCAGACACCGCCACGGGGCCCACGAGCGTATCGACGCATTGTTTCTGTCCAGGAGTGAGAGCCATATGCTATACCCTTCTTTCTGCGCATGAGAGCACCGGGCACCAGGTGCATGCATGGGGGCTTGAAGGATCAGGGCGCACGTCGCCTGAAAGCATGCGCTCGACGCCGCGGGCAATCGCCTCTTCGGTCCTGTCGAGCAGGTCGGCAAATGACTCACCGTCCCGCGGCGCGAACTCGCACTTGTCGTGACGCATGGAAGGAAGGTGCGGCGACTCGAGTACGGTAGCGTCATAGGCTCCGGTAACGGCGCACCTCTTTCCGTAGCAAACATAGAGCGCGCCGACAGGGTTAAGCCCGAGCATTCGACGGGCCACCTGAGCATAGATGAGCGTCTGCACCTTGCCAAGCCTTCCCTCTTCGCGCACGGCAAGCTCGTGTTCTGGGGAAACCGACGCCTTGTAGTCGAGCACCACGGCGTGCCCCTCATCGTCGACATCGATGCGGTCCACCGTTCCAACGAGCAGATGACCTGCGTATTCTGCCGTTGCGCCTTCCGCAATGTTGTATTCCAGATATGCAGGGTGGAATGCCGGCAGAAGTTCGGCCTCGTAATCGAGGTAGTCGAGCAGCTTGCGCTTGAGGGAATCCACGTCGCGCCGTTCGAGCTCCGTCGTGGGAACGAGACGGTTATCCGAAGGCTTCAGGTCGTATTGGTGCGATTCGTGCCGATCGAGCACATCGCGCATGATGGCACGGGCAGAATCAATCGTTCCGCGCGTCACCTTGGGTGCGACCTCTTCTTGGAAATGGGTGTAGAAGCTCTTGAGCGCACTGTGGGCGAAATCGCCCATCTGCAGCGGGCCGAATCCCTCGTCGAGCCCTTCGAGACGCAAACGGCGCTGGGCGAACCACTTGTACGGGCACTCCAAATAGCTTTCAATCTGCGAGGGAGAGAGGCACGGCTCGTCGACCACCTGGCCCGCCACTACGCGCGGCAACACGACAAGCGGGCGCTTCGACGCCGACACCTCGCCGGGCGCGGGAAGCTCGACCGTCTCGCATGGCAGGTCACCGCCCGCCATGACGGCATTCTCGACAAGGGTCTCCTCCCCGCGCTCGACAATCCCCTCCTGCAAACAAGCGGGCAACATGAAGGGATTCTTGATGTCGTCGGTTGCAGATGGATCCTCGCGATAGCAGTCGATGAATTCCTCGAGGACGGCGGCGGGGTACGTCGAGTCGGCATTCTCGTCGTTGAGGCAACGAACGACAAGGAACGTCTTGCGAGGCGACGCCAACAGGACTGTAAACGATCGGCGCATACGAGAGAGCGCATCGTCGTCTGGGAAGATTCCCAGCTTGGCGAGAAGAGTCGTCGCCGCATCGTCGGAATCGGAAGCGGGGAATGCGGCGCTCGTGAGATCGCATGCAACGGCAATATCGCAGGATGCAGAGGGGAAAGACATCACGTGTCGATAATCCGCGAACACGACGTCGGCAGGCAGGGCCGCAAGATCGCCGCCGTAAGAGCGCCCACCATCGCCCACGTCCAACGAGCGTGAAGCATCGACGCTCGCATGGGCCAGAAGATCGACGACCCCTTGCATATCGAGATCGGCGAGACGTGCCGCCGAGGCGGCGTCCCGCAGCGACGCCATAGCCGCAAGCTGCTCGCGGCGCCAGGCTTCAGGCCTTTTGACCATCGAGCGCACCGCGTCCTCGAGCTCGCCGAGCAGTATGTCGGCGTCCCGGTCGGTTGCGATGTCTTCCATCGCCTCGAACAGGCGGCTCTTCTCGCGCAGCGACGCCGTTATCGACTCGCGATCGATAAGCCGGTTGCCGCGGATCTGCGCATCGATAGAATAAGCGCCCTCGACAGAGAACCCCGAGAAGGGCGAGAGCAGATAGTCCATAAGGTCGCCCGAGCGCCAAGCATCGGAGACGAGGAATCGGCGAAGCGAGAGCATCGCACGCCCGAAGTCGGTCTGGGCAAAGGGGACGCTAGCTCGAACGGCACACGAAAACCCCGCTTCCGCAAGCGCAGGCGCAAGCTTCTCGAACAGAGACAGGGGCTCCTTGCAGGCGACGAGCGCACCTTCGCGATCTTCGCCGCAAAGGACATCGCGCAAAGTCGCTGGCTCGGCATAACTTCCCGAGGGGAAGGCGAACCTCACGAGAACGCCCTCAGGTGCGCGATGAATCCCTCCCCCGCCAGGTGCCAAGCGAACCTCGTAGCTGATAAGCGGACACGCTTCGAGGAATGCCCTCTGCTGCGCCGACAAGGGCGAGGAGCACTCGACGAGCAGGCGCAAGGGCCGCGACGGCATAGCGCCCGGAAGCATCTTGAGCGCTTCCCCCGCAAGCACACGGCCGGAGCCTCGCAGCGCATCGCGCACATCGGCGCACAGGCGCAGCACGTGAGCCTGCGCGGAAGTGACCCCGCAATCCTCGCCGCGCTTCGCACGGGCACACGCCTCGTCGAAGGTGGGTATTCCCGCGCTTTGAAGGCAGGCCGTCACCACGCGGGCGCAGCCTGCCGCAGCTGGGTCCTTCGAGCACAGCGACGCGGAGAGCGCCTCCACTTCGAGAGGACTCGCGATAACCCGGCCGTCGCCGAAAAGCTCCCAGAGGTCGGCAATCCAGGCGGGAAACGTGGCAACCGTCACCCCAAAAAGCGCACGGGGACCGGCCTCGGCAGCAACGCGCTTCCGATAGGAGAGCGCCTCGGCGTATGTCGGGAGCAGGACTACGTCGTATGAAGTATGTTCGTTCGTATTCATGGGCTCAGTATACACGAACATATGTACCAATTAAAGAAGGGCTCGAAGATTCTTGCCGTATTTCCCACGCTTATTTCCGCCAGACCGGCGGAACACCCTAGCCTCAACACGCGCGTCGAACGACGACGCTGCGCGAAGGGTCGACCCGAGTCTCGATGTCGCGGCTTCCGCAGTCGGGACACGTGCGCGAACCTTCGCCTGGCTTGAGCACGCGCCCGCAGGCGCCGCAGACAAACTGGATGGCAGGAACGCTCACGCCGTTTCCCATCCTGAGCGACCGCGCTTTGATAACAACCTCGCTCGGAATCTTCATGGCAAGGCTCCTCACAATCCAAACATGTGGTCGGCGGTATTGCTCACGAAGTCATCCTCATCGAGCACCCAACCAGAATCGGTCTTGACAAGCGAAAACATGATGAAGGAGTACTCGGAGCTCACATGCCTCTTCGCCGCCTCCGTTGCCACAGCGACCTGCTGCTTTGTGGGAGTGCGCGAGCCCGCTGCGAGCGAGCGCGCCTCATCGTCAACCGCCGACACGAAGTTATATACCGGAACGCTCGTGCAGTCGGCGAACATGTCGGCAGTACCGTCGGTATAAGCGAAGACATCGTCATCGCCAACCGTGCATGACGCCCCCTCGATGAACCAGCGCGCAAGCTCCTTCGAATCGACGCCCGCATCATCGGCGGAGAACCCGAACATCTTGACGTACCTCGCATTGACCCCTTGGGCAATGCGGTCGACGATTCTCTCGTAAGAATCGAGCGACGCCAAAGCATCGCGTGCGGACGCAAGCGCCGCAGCCTCGTCGGCTTCATCGTTGGAGAAATTGTATGTGGAGACAGAGGAGTCACCCTGACGCTCCGAGCCCGAGTCATCAAACCAGCTCGAAGTATCGTCGTCGAAAGAATCGGCGATATCCCCCACGCAAGACGCCACACAGCTTCCAACCTGGGAAATCAGAATGAGAGCGATGATGATACCGAAAATGGAGCCGAGACAGGACTTCTTCTTGGGAGTCTCTTCGGGCGAAGCGGGCTTGCCGCCTTCCACACCCACCGTCGATTGCGGCTTTTTCATCCCCTTGCCGAACGCGTCCTTCGGCCGTCCCGATGTCGTGTGCGCGATGGTCCGGCGCAAGCGATCGGAAACGCCTTTCGGATGGGGATGCTCCTCCAAGAAGGGCGCCGCTGCAGGGCGCCTGCCCGCCCCCGCGGGAGGGGTAGCACGCGTCGGTGAGCTTCCCACCTGCGGAGATGTTTCCGCATACGCACGGGATGCCGCCGAGGGCGAGCTCTTGCGAGCCTCCGAGGAACCCGCAGTCGCCTGAGCGGCGAGCTTCTTTTCGAGCGTGCGCCGACGAGCATCAATGCGCTCTTTCGCGGATACTTCCCGAACGTCAAGCGAAGCGTCGTCCGCGGACTTCCCCGGTCGCCCAGCAGGTGCCGCGGGTGCAGCCGGCTTCGCAGGAGAGGCAGGCACAGCGGGAGCCGCGGGAACGCCGTAGCCCTTGTTGTTCTTGTCTGCCATGCACTCCCCTTTCGATTGCGTTATCGCATGGGAACCATTATACGGGACGCGCTTTGCCGCATGGAGCTGCGAACGGCATTCTTACGTTGACACGCGAGCGGGCGCAGCTAAAGCGGCCTCCAACAAAGGACGGCCCAGCGCGTCTCCTGGGTGTAGTCCATCATAACGCCGCCGCCAGGGCGCTCCTTCACGTGTTCATCAAAGAACGCATCGAGCAGGGGGCGCTCTTCGGGCTTCACGTCCGCCGCCTTGGCGAGAAATCCCTTGAGCTCCTCGGCGCTATCCGATTGCGGGACGCGCGGCACCTCGATGTAGCGGACCTCAGGGAAACGCCCGCTTCCCAGCAGATAGTTCAAAAGCACGGCAAAATCCCTTGCGAGCTGGGGCGGCGTAATCTCGCGGCCCAAAGCGCGCTCCACACGGGCGTCGATCCACGGCACCTCGCCGCATGCAGTGGTGATCACGACACGGCTTTTCGCCTTGGACTCAAGCTTGGCGACGGCATCTTGGATGTCATGGGTGGTGAGAGAGCGCGACGAAATCACCACGTCAGCCTGAGGGATGCCCTCCCAGCTCTCCTGCCATGCGCGACGGAAGATGGAGAAGCGATCCTCAACGCCGGCTTCGACAACCGCTTGCCGCAGCTCCCCGAGCATCCCGTCCGAGAAATCGACGGCCACCACATCGTGGCCCTTTTTCGCCAGCGGGATGCTGAGCACGCCAGGGCCGCAGCCCATATCGAGGATGCTCTCGCCCGGCGCGAGCGCGAGCAGTTCGGTGAGCTGCGCGAGATAGCTGCTGCGCCGATTCTTGTGAGCATAGTAAGGCGCCATCTGGTTCCAGCGCACCCTGAGTTCATCAAGAGTTTTGTCGGCGTTCTTGTCGGCGCTTCGGTAGAAATCGCACCATTCCTGAGCAGTGGGCACGCATTGCAAAAGAGGCCTCCTCGTCGATGACCAGCCGCAGCGAAATCAGGCAGCACGCAAGGTCGGCGCACGGAAGCTGCGGTCGAAACGATAATCCTGTAGCGAATATGATACCTAATCGCGCATCATTGCGCATGGAAAGCCGTCAAGAAAGCGCTCCTGCCCGCGAGGCCTTCTTCTTGAGAATTGGGGTCTTGTGGACAGAAATCATCGATGGGAGTGCGGTGCGCCGCCTCGTTTTCCGACTGCGAAAACCCACATAACGAAGGAGGGCGCGGCCCCCTTGCGAGAACCGCGCCCTCTCTATGCGCTTCGATGCAGGCTCTTTCGCCTCGTTAGTCCTCGGCGTAGAGCTCCTTCAGCTTCACCAGATGGTTGTAGCGCTCGATCGCCGCTTCCTCGTTGCGCTCGAAGAGCTCGGCCGCACGCTCGGGGAACTCGCGCGTGAGTCGGCTGTAGCGCGCCTCGTTCATGAGGAACTCCTGATAGCCGCCAGCAGGCTCCTTGCAATCGAGGGTGAACTTCTTGCCCGCAGGGGCTGCCGGGTTGTAACGGAAGAGGTTCCAGTACCCGCAGTCGACGGCCTTCTTCATCTCCTCCTGGCAGTTCTTCATGCCGCCCTTGATGGCATGCATCTCGCAGGGAGAGTAGCCAATGATAAGCGACGGTCCCGGATATGCCTCGGCCTCGGCGATAGCCTTGAGCGTCTGCGCCGGCTTCGCTCCCATAGCGACCTGCGCCACGTACACGTATCCGTATTGCATGGCGATTTCGGCGAGGCTCTTCTTGGCGATGTTCTTGCCCGCCGCCGCGAATTGCGCAACCTGGCCGATGTTGGATGCCTTGGATGCCTGGCCGCCGGTATTGGAATATACCTCGGTATCGAAGACGAACACGTTCACGTCCTCGCCGGACGCGAGCACATGGTCGAGTCCGCCGTAGCCGATGTCGTACGCCCAGCCGTCGCCGCCAAAGATCCAGATGGATTTCTTCGCAAGGTAATCCTTGTTCGCGAGAATCTTGGCAGCAAGTACCGCCGCCTCCCCTTCGCCTTCCGCAAGCTTCTCGAGCTCGACAACATAGGCAGCGGAAGCGTCCTTCGAAGCCGCGGAGTCATCGCGCGCGTCGAGCCACGCCTGCGCCGCGGCAGCCGCACCCTCGGGAGCGCCAGCGGCAAGCAGCTGCTCGGTCTGCTCGATCACCATCTGGCGGACGGCGGTGTGACCCTGCAGCATGCCGTAGCCGTGCTCGGCGTTGTCCTCGAACAGCGAGTTCGCCCAAGCGGGGCCGCGACCTTCCTTGTTGACCGTGTACGGCGAGGTCGCAGCAGGACCACCCCAGATGGAGGAGCACCCAGTCGCGTTGGAGATGAACATGCGGTCGCCGAACAGCTGGGTGACGAGGCGAGCGTAGGAGGTCTCGGCGCAACCCGCGCAGGCGCCGGAGAACTCGAGCAGGGGCTGCTTGAACTGGCTGCCCTTCACAGAGTTGTCCTGGACCTCGGGCTTGTCGGCCACCTTCTCCACGCAGTAGTCGAACACATCCTGCTCGGCGAGCTCGCCCTCGGCGCCGACCATGGAAAGCGAGTCGGTGGGGCACACGCCGACGCACACGCCGCAACCCATGCAGTCGAGCGGCGAGATGGCGAGGGTGTAGCGGAAAGTGTCCTTGAGCTTGCCCTTCATGGGGATGGCCACAAGGTTCTCAGGCGCTGCGGCGACTTCCTCGTCGGTGAGCGCATAGGGACGGATCGTGGCGTGCGGACAGACGAACGAACACTGGTTGCACTGGATACACGTGGAGGAATCCCATTTGGGAACGCTCACGGCGACACCGCGCTTCTCGTAGGCGGAAGCGCCCTGCTCGAACTGGCCGTCCTCGTGGCCGACGAACGCGGAGACAGGCAGCGAGTCGCCGTCCATGCGGCCGACGGGCTCCATGATCTCGCGCACCTGCTTAACGAGCTTTGGCTTGCCCCCAAGCTCGGGGGCAGCCGCATCGCCTGTGGCGTCCGCCCAGTCGGTGGGAACCTCGATCTTCACGAACGCGGTCGCGCCGGCGTCGATCGCCTTGTGGTTCATGTCGACGACGGCCTGGCCCTTCTTCAGGTACGATTTCGTAGCCGCATCCTTCATGTACTGGATGGCCTCAGCCTGCGGGAGCACGCCGGCGAGCGCAAAGAACGCCGACTGCAGGATGGTGTTCGTGCGCTTGCCCATGCCGATCTCGATGGCCAGATCGATCGCGTTGATCGTGTAGAGCTGCACGTCGTTTTTCGCGATGTAGCGCTTGGCGTCGGCGGACAGGTGGTGCGCAAGCTCCTCAGGCGTCCACTGGCAGTTGATCATGAAGGTGCCGCCCGGCTTCACGTCCTTCACGATGGGGAAGTCCTTCGTGATATAGCTGGGGTTATGGCAGGCGACGAAGTCCGCCTTATTAATATAGTAGGGGCTGCGGATCGGGCTGTCGCCGAAGCGGAGATGCGAAATCGTCACGCCGCCCGTCTTCTTGGAGTCGTACTGGAAGTAGGCCTGCACGTACTTGTCGGTGTGGTCGCCGATGATCTTGATGGAGTTCTTGTTCGCGCCGACCGTGCCGTCGCCGCCCAAGCCCCAGAACTTGCACTCGATAGTCCCCGGCGCCGCGGTGTTCGGACAGTTGGGGTCCTCAGGCAACGAGAGGTTGGTCACGTCATCAACGATGCCGATGGTGAACTGGCGGCGAGGCTCGTCCTTCGCAAGCTCGGAGAACACAGCGAACGCGGATGCGGGCGGGGTGTCCTTAGAGCCCAAGCCGTAGCGGCCGCCGACGACGGTGATACCCGAGCGGCCCTCGATGGCAAGCGCGTTCAGAACGTCCATGTACAAAGGCTCGCCGACGCTGCCCGGCTCCTTCGTGCGATCGAGCACGGCGATCTTCTTCACCGTCTCGGGAAGCGTCGCTACGAACCTGCTCGTCACGAACGGACGGTACAGGCGCACCTTCACAAGGCCCACCTTCTCGCCGTGGGCGTTGAGGTAGTCGATGACCTCCTCGGCCACGTCGCAGAACGAGCCCATGGCAACGATCACGCGGTCGGCGTCGGGCGCGCCGTAGTAGTTGAACAGCTCGTAGTTGGTGCCGAGCTTGGCGTTGATCTGGTGCATATAGTCCTCCACGATGGCGGGAAGCTCGTCGTAGAAGGAGTTGCACGCCTCGCGGTGCTGGAAGAAGATGTCGCCGTTCTCGTGCGAGCCACGCATGGAGGGGCGCTCAGGGTTGAGCGAGTGGTCGCGGAACGCCTGCACCGCGTCCATGTCGCACATATCGGCAAGATCGGCGTAATCCCAGCATGCGACCTTCTGGACCTCATGCGAAGTGCGGAAGCCGTCGAAGAAGTTCAAAAACGGGACGCGCCCCTTGATGGCGGACAGGTGCGCCACCGGAGCCAAGTCCATGATTTCCTGCACGTTACCCTCGGCGAGCATGGCGAAGCCGGTCTGGCGGCAGGCCATGACGTCGGAGTGGTCGCCGAAGATGTTCAGGGCCTGGGTGGCCACGGTGCGGGCGGAGACGTGCAAGACGCCAGGGAGCAGCTCGCCTGCCATCTTGTACATGTTGGGAATCATGAGGAGGAGGCCCTGGGATGCGGTGTAGGACGTGGTGAGAGCGCCCGCTGCGAGCGAGCCGTGCATCGTGCCCGAAGCGCCGCCTTCCGACTGCATCTCGCACACCTTCACGCGCGTGCCGAAGATGTTCTTCCTGCCCTGGGCGGACCACTGATCGACCAGGTCAGCCATCGGGCTCGACGGCGTGATGGGATAGATTCCCGCCACCTCGGTGAACGCGTAGGAAACGTACGCCGCCGCGGAGTTGCCGTCCATCGACTTGAATTCTCGTGCCATGCTCACTCTCCTCAGATTATTACGGAAGGGCAAAGGCGCATGAGGCGTGCCCCCTGCGCCCTCGTGCACAATCTCGTCTGTTCATAAAGACACCTCGAATGGTAGCAGCGCAGGCGCGCTCCACCTGCCTGCAGCGCGAAACGGCGCTTGCAAGGGTTGTTACGCTTCGGTAAATGGGCGCACCAGAGCACACAGGCAAGCACACGGGGCCCAAGAGGGATGTTTCGGGTACAGAAAGGAACCTCATGACCACTTCATCGCTGGTCAAACGTGACTAATGAGATAGCAGTGCTTAGAATTGTCCCCCTCGTCGAAACGTTACAACTTTCGAACAAGATGGGCAAATTCCTCTACTTTCCCTTTATTTATTAAGCGATTTCGAAGATAATGTGAAACGTTCGTGCGCAAAAGGAAGGCGCACGAGCGTACGGGGGCCGTCCCCGAACGATAAAAGTTGGAGGGTAATCCATGGAACAAGTGAAACTCACTCGTCGCTCCTTCGTCGCCGGCGCCACTGCCGCAGGCGCGCTCGCCGCGCTTTCGCTGACCGGCTGCGGTGGCGGATCTAGTGAAAAGAAGGATGACGGCGCGAAGTCCGACGGCACCGCCAAGGGTGGTGGCACCATCGTCGCTGCTTGCAGCTACAAGAACGCCAACTACAACCCCATCGGCGCAAGCTCTGCCCTCATGCTCCCCGCAATCCAGCACTGCCTCGAGGGCCTCTATGAGCTCAACTACTTCAGCGGCAAGACCGAAGCCGCCCTCGCAGCCGGCGAGCCGACGAAGGTTTCCGACACCGAGTACGAGGTCGCGCTTCGCCAGGGTGCCAAGTACTCCGACGGCACCGAAGTGACCGCCGACGACGTCGTCGCCGTGGTCGAGGCCAACAAGGCCAACGCAACTTACAAGGACATGCTCTCCTTCATCGACGAAGTGACCGCCAAGGACGCCTCCACGGTTTCCTTCAAGCTCGCCTATCCTTCGGTCGACAGCGACAGCCTGCTCAAAGAGCGCCTGTCCCTGTGCCGTGTGTTCCCGGCAAGCGAAATCACCAAGGAATCCATGCCCACCCCGCCGATCGGGTCGGGCGCCTGGGCCTTCGGCGAGTGCAACGGCGAGGACGGCGGCGAGCTTAACTTCGCGCCGAACGCCAACTACAACGGCGCAAAGCCGGCAAACGCTGACGCCATGCAGTGGCTCGTTCGCGTTGACAACACCGCTCGCGTGACCGCCCTTCAGGAAGGCTCCTCTTTCGCTGGCGAGAACATCCCGTTCGCCAACAGCGACCAGCTCGTGAACGCCGGCGTCACGGTCGACAGCGTCAGCAGCTACGGCATCGGCTTCCTCATGTTCAACTGCCAGAAGGCGCCCTTCAACGACAAGCGCGTCCGTCAGGCCTTCTTCTACGCCATCGACTACGACAAGCTCATCTCCAATCAGCTCGGCGGCCAGGCGGAAACGCTGACGTCCTACCTGCCGAAGGACAACCCGGCCTACCATGAGGCTTCCACCGTCTACAAGTACGATCCCGAGAAGGCGAAGTCCCTGCTCAAGGAGGCGGGCCAGGAGAACCTCTCCTTCACGCTCCTCGTCATCGACAACTGGATCAAGGACCTCGCTGCTCAGATTCAGCAGGATCTCCAGGCAGTCGGCCTGACCTGCACGCTCGACGTCCAGGCTGCCCCCTACCCGATGCTCGCCGCCAAGGAAGACAATTCCGTGCTCGATTACGACGTGTTCCTGGCCCCTGGCGACGTGTCCTGCTTCGGCACCAACGCCGACGTGCATCTGGCCTGGTTCTACGGCGAGAACACCGACTGGTGCCAGGGCCGTACCTGCTGGGCGAAGGCCGGCGACGGCAAGTGCACCGAATTCAACCAGTACCTCGACGAGGCGCGCCGCGCCACCGATGCGGGCGCTCGTCAGGAAGCCTACAACAAGTGCTTCGACATCATCGCCGAGGAAGTGCCGCTGTACCCGCTGTTCCACAAGAAGGTTCTCACTGGTTACTGGGCCGACAAGATCGAAGGCTTCGAGCCCAGCCCGACCACCGGTCTGTACTTCCAGGACGCAAAGCTCAAGTAAGCTCGCCTGACAGCCTGCTTTGCATTGCACGAAAGCCCGCCTCCCCCAGGCGGGCTTTTTTGTTGCATAACAACCGTGAAACGCGGAAAGCGGGCAAGCGCAACTATACTGGTTGCATTGCAGTCGAAAGAGGGAGGAAAGGTTTCGCATGAAGCGACTTTTTTCAGTGTACGGGGACTCCATCAGCACCTTCGAAGGAGTGACCCCCGATGGCTGGAGCATTTTCTATACGGGCGAGCAACGTGAGGCGACGGGGGTGCAAACGCCCGCCGACACCTGGTGGATGCAGGTCATCAACCACTTCGACGGCGAGCTCCTCGCAAACGCGGCATGGTCGGGCTGCGTGTGCGAGGGCAACGTGTTTCCCCAGGGCGCAAGCGAGCGCCGCATCGCTGCGCTCGAGCGGGACGGGAAGACGCCCGACGACATCCTCATCTACATCGGCATCAACGACTACGGGTGGGGATCGGCCTACGCGCAGATTTGCGGTGGATCGCCGAACGCGCCGGCAGAGCTTGCGGCAAGCTGCCCTGACAAGGGGAAGGTTGCGGGTCTCGCGCCCGATGGGGCAGTTGAGAAGTTCGCGAGCTCGTATCGCCGCATGCTTCGCACCATGCACGAGAAGTGGCCGAACGCGCACATCTGGGCAGCAACGCTTCTCCCCGGGCGCGTGAAGGGAGCGGAGAAGTCGACCTCACCTCGGTGGTTTCGCGGCATCTGCGTCGACGAGTACAACAAGGCCATCCATAGCGCCGCAACCGATGAGCCCAACTGCACGCCCGTCGACGCGGCGGCTCTCGGCTTCGACTACGAGGCGATCGACGGCACGCATCCCACGAATCGCGGCATGAAGCAACTTGCAGCGATGTACATAAGGGGAATGGAAGCCGCAGACGAAGCTCTCCCCCGCACCCCTTACGAGGGAAGCGAGCTGCTAACCGACGACATGCGAACCATCGAGTTCTGCGCAAAGCCCTGCGTAGGGTGCGAATACGCGAAGGGCACGGGCAACAACTGGTGGCACGTTTGCGAGAAACAGCTGCGATAACGCTAGCCGAGTTATGCGCTTGCGATAAAAAATAGACTTTGCCATGAGGCCGACCGTTATAATGCTAGGTTGGCAATTCTTGGGCGCGGCACCGCTCGAAGAGGTGCCGAACAATATTTAGGAATGCTCTCACGAGCAGAAATCGAAAGGAGGGGACATCAGTGAATAACCTGTTGCGATTGATTGGCAACCGCCTGATTTGGCTGCCCATCATGATCTTCGGTGTCACCGTTCTCGTCTTCTTCCTGATGTCGTTATCGCCAATCGATCAGGCGTACTCAGCCCTGGGCGAAAACGCGTCACCGGAACAACTTGCAGCCTACCGCACGCAACACGGCCTCGATGACCCTATTGTCGTGCAGTACTGCAACTACATGGCGGGCTTCTTCCATGGTGACCTGGGAACCTTCGGCCCCGCAAGCCAATCCGTCGCAGGCCGCATCGCAACGGCGCTGCCTATCACGCTGCAGTTGGGGTTCTTCGGCTTCATCATCGCGATCATCGCGAGCGCGATCTTGGGCGTCATCTCGGCGCTCTATCGCGATCGTTGGCCTGACCAGGTCATCCGCATCTTCTCGATCGCCTGCATCGCAACGCCGTCGTTCTGGCTCGCCGTGCTGTTCATCCTTTTGTTCTCTTCCACGCTGCACATGCTGCCCGCATCCGGCGCGCTTCCCCCGCTGACGGAAAACCCCGCCGGCTGGCTGGCCCGCATGGCGATGCCGGGCATCGCGCTTGCCGTTCCCCTTACCGGCCAGATGACGCGCATCATCCGCACGTCGATGGTCGAGGAACTCGACAAGGACTACGTGCGTACCGCCCGCGGTTTCGGCATCCCCTACGGCACTGTCGTCGCGCGCAACGTGCTTCGCAACGCGCTCATCACGCCGGTCACCGTGCTCGGCCTGAAGTTCGGCTACATGATCGGCGGCGCTGTCGTCTTGGAGGTCATCTTCTCGCTTCCCGGCATGGGCATGGCTATCCTTTCTGGCGTCACCTCGAACTACGTCATGCTCGTCCAGGGTGTCGTCCTCGTCGTTGCCATCACCTTCATCATCGTTAACGTGATCGTCGACATGCTCTATATCCTTATCGATCCGCGAATCAGGACGGTGTAGCACCATGGCTCAACTTCGTGGCAACCTCACAAAGAAGATGGAGGCCGGCGCCGGCAAAGTGCGCTTCCGTCGGTGGAAGAACATGACGATCGGCGCGCGCATCTCGCTTGTCGTGCTCATCGCAATCATCGCCGTCGCCATCCTCGCCGACTTCATCGCCCCCTACGATCCCTACGCAATCTACACCTCGTTCACCGCGCCCAACGGCGAGCACCTCTTTGGCACCGACGACAAGGGACGCGACGTTTTATCGCGTCTGATGTGCGGCGCCAAGTACTCGCTCACCATCGGCCTGGGCGCCACAGCGTTCGCGCTCGTGGTTGGCTCCATCATCGGCGCCATCGCCGCCGTTGTGCGCCAGCGCATCTCCAACATCATCATGCGCATCCTGGACATCATCATGTCCTTCCCTGGCATTGCGCTCGCCGCAACCTTCATCGTCGTATTCGGCAACAGCGTACCCTCGCTTATTTTCGCCATCGGCTTTCTCTACATCCCGCAGATTGCCCGCATTGTGCGCGCGAACGTGATGAGCGAGTACAATCAGGATTATGTGCGCGCCGTCGTTGTCTCCGGTGCTCGCGCCCCCTGGATCCTCTGGAAGCACGTCGTGCGCAACTGCATCGCCCCAGTGCTCGTGTTCACCATCGTGCTCGTCGCCGACGCCATCGTGTTCGAGGCATCGCTTTCCTTCATCTCTGCCGGCATCCCCGAGCCGACGCCGACGTGGGGCAACATCCTCGCCGACGCGCGCAACGGCGTGCTCGCCGGCCGCTGGTGGCAGGCGCTGTTCCCGGGCCTTATGATCATGATCACGGTGCTCTGCTTGAACATCGTCTCCGAGGGTATCACCGACGCGATCGCCGCCCCGAAGGCCGCCGTTAAGGTCGACGAGAATGATCTTAAGGGCAACCGCGAGGCCGACCGCATGGTCGCCGACCCGACGCTCGCCTACGCCGCCCAGGCCGAGATGCTCACCAAGCGCCTCGACGCACTGCGCAAGGTCGAGCTTGTGCGCACCGACCGCTTCCCCGCCCGCACCGACGTGCCGCCGATCCTCGAAGTGAAGGACCTCTGCATCAAGTTCCCGCGTCATGGCGACGTGAACGTCGTCGACCACGTGAGCTTCGTCGTCCGCCCGCGCCAGACCATGGGTCTTGTGGGCGAATCCGGCTGCGGAAAGTCCATCACGAGCCTCACCATCATGGGCCTGCTCGACAAGAAGGCGCAGATCTCCGGCGAGATCCTCTACGACGGCAAGAATCTGCTCACCCTCTCCGACAAGGAGATGAACGAACTGCGCGGCCGCGAAATCGCGATGATTTATCAGGACGCGCTTTCGAGCTTGAACCCGTCGATGCTTATCAAAGCGCAGATGAAGCAGCTCACCAAGCGTGGCGGCACCCGCAGCGCTGAGGAACTGCTCGAACTTGTGGGTCTCGACCCCAAGCGCACGCTCGACTCCTACCCGCATGAGCTCTCCGGCGGCCAGCGCCAGCGCGTGCTCATCGCCATGGCGCTCACGCGCGACCCGAAGCTCGTCATCGCCGACGAGCCGACGACCGCCCTTGACGTCACCGTGCAGAAGCAGGTTATCGACCTTCTGAACAAGCTCCAGCACGAGCTCGGCTTCGCCATGGTGTTCGTGAGCCACGACCTCGCCCTCGTCGCCGAGGTCGCGAACTCAATCACCGTCATGTACGCAGGCCAGGTTGTGGAGCAGGGCCCCGTGAAGGAAATCCTCACCAACCCCGTGCACGAGTACACGCGCGGTCTTCTCGGCTCGGTGCTCTCCATCGAGGCAGGCGGCGATCGACTGCACCAGGTTCCTGGCAGCGTTCCCTCCCCGAAGGACTTCCCCGAGGGCGACCGCTTCCGCCCGCGCTCGAGCCACCCGGACAAGATCTCGAACGTACGCCCGATGCTCAAGCGCGTAAAGGGCACCGACCATTACTATGCCGAGCTTCCCGACAGCGAGCTGAA
>ERZ1034876.360-NODE-360-length-27456-cov-36.641436_pt1 | contig 27456 bp, 52 predicted proteins | sample MGYA00520698_ERZ1034876 | MGnify/ENA primary metagenome ERZ1034876 (study PRJEB33766, sample SAMN09781723) | gut metagenome | biome: gut microbiome | host: Homo sapiens | place: Madagascar | study: EMG produced TPA metagenomics assembly of the PRJNA485056 data...
TTTTGTTTAGCGATGAAACTATTTGTTTTATTGCTTTCTTATCTTCTTTATCGAGTGATTTGTATTCATCGATAAAATCTAAGATGTCAGGTTCTGACATAAGATTTCCAATTATGGTTGCATAATCGTCATCGCTTTTAGAACCCATGAGGTATGTCGGTGTTACTTCCAGAACGCCACATAGAAGCTCGATAGTATCCACGTCTGGTCTGCATTTATCTTTTTCCCAGTCGCTAATTGAATTATGCTTTGCATTGATTTTTTCTGCAAGCTGCTTCTGAGTCAGCTTCTTTGCTATTCTGGCTTGCTTGATTTTCTCGCCAAATGTCATTATCGTTTCCTCCCTTCATAACTAATAATAATATAAAAATTTCGGACTGTCAATAAAATAATTTCGATTTACTCGAAATTTCTTCTTGACATTCGGATAAATCGAAGTTATACTGTAATTGTTCGATGGGAACGAAATTAAATAGAAAGGAGAAATGAAGAATGTGCGTTGGTAAAAAGATTAAGTCATACCTTGAAAGCAACGGCATAACACAGACGTTTGTTGCCAACAGAACTGGCATTCCTGTTCAGAAACTCAATCTTTCTCTCAATGGAAATCGCAGATTAGATTTCGATGAATACGAACTAATTTGCGGGGCGTTATCTGTTGGGACTGACAAGTTTCTTGAACCAAAGTTACCGGAATAGAAAGGAGCAAAGTTTATGAGCAAAAAGAAGAAAAAGAAAAAGGCTTCTAAGATGGTGCGAACATCAAAGAAACCTATTTCCTTAACATGTTTGATTAATAAAAAACCTATTTGCCAGATGGATATTTTTCGTTGAATGCTTCTAATGCGGATTCATAAGCATTTATGTATTCTTCGAAATAATCGACGGTTACATGAGCTTTGCCAGCATCAACTTGAGATTGACGTTTTAAATGGCAAACATCAGTGCAAACTGCAATGGCTAAATCATGTGCGCGTTTTTCATTATCCGTCATTATTACACCTCCTTTCCAAAGGAGAGTATAACACGAAAATTTGACAGATGAAATAATAAAAAAGTCAGCAATGGCCGTCCACCGGAACCGCCCCACCGGTGCTGACGAGGCAGGGCAGATGGAGGTGACAACAAATGTTCCACAGAACACCGTCAAAATATGACAACATGACAAAATGGGAAATTCTGGATTCCATAAACAGTGACCCTCATTATTCACATGGGAAAATGGCTAGACAAGCACACAGAGCGTTGCGCAAGTATGGTGACGGATTACCAATCATTTACAGATATCCGAATTTCCCCTATTTGTTATCTGCATTTGCTGGAGGATTCTCAGCTGTGACCGTATTCATTTTGTTTTCGTCAATGTAAACATTGATTACCTGTCCAGATTTGTACAGTGCAAATAAGCTAATTACGATGGCGACAATGGACAGAACAACAGGGATATACCACCGTCTGCGGTCTCTTACATAAGAATCATAAAAAGCTTTTCCAGCTGACTGAATGCAGACAATGGTTGGTGCGATTCTAGAATCGGTCTCTTCTTTACTGTATTTAATGAACCCGCGTTTCCCAAGATATTCTATTTCTCCTTTTTCTGAATCGGAAAAATCAGACAACAGTATATCAGTTTTATAAAGACGTTTTAACAATTTGATTTGTGAACCAGAAATTTCCATAACATCTCTCCTTTCACAGGAGAGTATACCACAAGAAAGGAGTGAGTACATGTCAGAAAAAGAAAAAAGAATCGTTGAAAAGCTGAAAGATGCGATTCCTAATATGTCAGAATTTGACAAGGGATACATTCTTGGTAAGATGGAAAGTTTTTCCGAGAATAAGCCAGATGATTCTAGTAAGGCGCAGAAAGAAAGTTCTTAAGTTTCTTGAACCAAAGTTGCCGAAATAGGAGGTGAGAATACATGAAAGAAAAAACAGTTGCAGGACTTACAGACTATGCTTTAGAGATGCTTGGATATGATAAAGAAAAGATTCTCAAGGCAGTAGAAAATTGCGTAATGGCAATGGGAGAATTGACAATCGCAGAAAGCAAAGTTGCCCGTAAGCATCTGGACTCTGTTATGGAAGAAATGTATAAGCGGAGTCCAGACACCTTAATAAATACTATTCAGCCTCGTTTATAATCTTATTTTCATGAACGACAAAATTATAAGCATAGTTATAGGCTTGTACATACTGGTTGGACAGTGACAGTACATCAGAAGAATCAACTTCATCTTCGCTGTTTAATTTATTAACTTGTGCAGTTGCTTGGATATAAGCTAAAGCAATATTGTGTGCTGCCAGTTCTGGATTGATAGTACGGATTTCTGAAAGTTCACTGTAACTTAAACCAAAATTATCGGACATAGCAAATTCCTCCTTTCCAAAGGAGAGTATAGCATAAAAAGGGAGTGAGTACATATCAAAAAGAAATTATTAATTATTCCGATAGTTGCAGGGATTGTTTTTCTCTCTGGCTGTAAAGAGAAACTGAAAGAGGGCGAAATTTACAATAAAGAATTTATTCCTGCGCATACAGAAACAGTTCTAATCTCTACAGTTCATACTGATGGAACGATGTCATATACAACTGTAATGCCTTATGTGTATTACTATTCGGATTCTTATGAAATAGATATTCGCGATTACAACGAGGAAGAAAAAGAATATGACACAGCTACTTATTATGTAACTGAGGAAGTATATAACCAATGCGAGATTGGAAGTATTTTCAAATATGAAAAAGGCCGGGATTTTAATGAGATTCCACATACTCGTGAAGAAGCAGATTCTAATTAGAAACAGAAATGTGAAAAACAGCATATCTTAACATAGTGAATGCATAAAAGGGAGGTTTACTGATGGCAGTAATCAAAACAATCAAAATGGGATCTGGGGTAATCAGAATACATGATGATTACTGCAAAGATAATACAACGGAGGACAATCAAAGGATTGTTGATGAATGCTCAAGAATTATCTTGGACTACTACAGAAGAAAAGAAGCAAAGGCATAAGCGCCCCGGAGGGAGTCACTACCTCCACCCCGGAGCAGTGTACTCACTAACCAAGACTTAGTGGATACAGGTAAATTATAATCCTCTATCCGCTAAAAAGTCAATATTAAGCGAGAGGAAAATAACATGGAAAATAAAAAAAATGTAACAAGCAATGAAAAGATTACATGGAACGATTTGGAAACAATGCTAGCTACCGAAATCGTAAAAAAAGCAAAGAGAGAGACTAAGAAGTGGTTCAGTGCATGGCTTTTGACTGCCGCGCTGTTAATCATTACTAATATCTTTTGGTATATTGCTTACAGTCTGTAATCTTTTTTTTCTTTTTGGAGGGAAAAAGAATGAAATCACCCAGACAGAACAGAAGGGATATCGTAGTCAGTGTGATTATTGGGGTTCTGCTTACTTTTCTTCCGGTGTGGATGTGGGAGAAGAGCTTGCAGCAGATCCTGGCAGGCATTGTATTCGCACTGTTTACGTATTTAGCACTGCTTTGAGAGAGGAGAATGGAAATGTTTGAAAAAGAAATCAAAGAGCTTTTTGAAATAGCATGGAGAGTTTCGAATGAAACGGATTGTTTTGTTTCGTTTGACATCACTTCGCATGTGCATGCTTGCATTATCTACATTATGAATTCAAAGTGGGAGCCTAGAAAGAAAATGGATGGCGTTTATACAATCTATTTTGATAATGAATTGCTTAAAGAGGAATCAGCCAATCAGTGCAAACTTGCAAAAGCACATCTTCTTAGACGACTCTTAATAGATGGGAGGTGTCCTAAATAAACTTCACTGGTAACGGAGATATAAAGGATGAATACCTGGAAATCATTATGCATAGACATTCCGGGCCAATAAAAAGACAGGCAAACAACTATAGATTAGCAGAAAGAGAGGGAAATAAGAATGAATCTGTACGAAATCGAAAATGAAATCCTTAATTGCGTAGATATGGAAACAGGGGAAATCGTAGATATTGAAAAGCTTGAATCTCTGCAGATGGAAAGAGATCAGAAAATTGAGAACATCGGTTGCTGGATCAAGAACCTTCTGGCAGATGCAAAAGCATTAAAAGAGGAGAAAGACAACCTTGCAGCACGTCAGAAATCTGCTGAGAATAAAGCTGCATCATTAAAGGCATACCTTTACAATTATCTGAACGGAGAGAAGTTCAAAACCGCAAAAGTAGCCATTTCCTACAGAAAAAGTGATTCCGTAGATATTACGGAAGGAGCTGTTATTCCAGAGAAATATCTGAAATACTCAGATCCCACACCGGACAAGATCGGACTGAAAGCAGCATTGAAAGCCGGTGAGAAGTTCCCTGGTATTTCCATCGTAACCTCTAGTAATATCCAGATCAAGTAGGAGGGTACTAATGAGTGAATTTGAAATCCGTATTCCGGCAAGAAAGAAGCAGCCGGCAACCGATAAGGATAACCCGGTCTTGAAAGTATCGCCGGAAGCATACAACGCACTGGTTGAGATTTATAACGAATCAACCATATCAATGAAAGATATCGCAAGCTTACTGATTATTGAGGGCAGCAAACATGTGGTTTATGACAAGGAGGAATAGCAATGGCAACACCGGTATTAATTATTGGAAAATCTGGTTCTGGCAAGAGCACCAGTCTTAGAAACTGCCAGAATGAACATTGGAATCTTATTAGAGTATTGAATAAACCGCTTCCGTTTAAAGGAAAGATTGACGGATGGTTTACGGACGATTACCAGCAGGTAATGAAGTGCCTGATCGCATCAAAAGCGGAGTCAATTGTAATTGATGATGCAGGCTATCTTATCACGAATCATTTCATGAAGGGGCATGCTTCTGCTGGAAAAGGCAATGCGGTATTCGCTCTGTACAATGATATCGGAGACTATTTTTGGAATCTTATCCAGTTTATTGTCACGAAAGTGCCGCAGGACAAGATCGTATATATGATGATGCATGAAGAAAAAGATGATTCCGGAGAAGTAAAGCCTAAGACCATCGGAAAACTTCTGGATGAAAAGGTTTGCATCGAAGGCATGTTTACCATCGTTCTTCGCTGCATCGAAGAGAGTGGAAAACACTTATTTGTCACTCAGTCCAGCCAGGGAGCGGTAAGTAAGTCCCCGATCGGAATGTTTGACAGTTTGACTATTGATAACGACCTTGCAGAAGTTGACAAGGTTATAAGAAATTATTATGAATTAGGAGGAACAGACAATGCAGAAACCAAATAATTACGATACTACACAGGCAGCAGGAGAATTTGAACCGATTGCGCTCGGCGGTCACAAAATGGTAATTAAGCAGGTATCAGAGAAAAAATCCCAGGGTGGGCTTGATATGCTCGTTATCTTGTTTGATTTCGCAGAAGGAGACGAGCAGGCCGGGTACTTTATGAAGCAGTTCGAAAATGATATTCGTCCAGACAAGAAATATCCGAATGCCGGTACTAACTATATGGTTATTGACGAAAGCGTAGATTACGGTGTCCGTAACCTTAAAACATTTATCACATGTGTAGAAAAGTCGAATCCGGGATTTGCTGTTAAGTGGGGTGATAACTTCGGGCAGCAGTTTAAAGGCAAGTTGATCGGCGGCATCTTCCGTCTGGAGAAAGACTGGTACGAAAACAAAGAAGTAAAACGTCACAAGCTTGCATGGTTCCGTAGCATTGAGGGAATTAAGGATGCAGATATCCCAGAAGAGCGCACCACAAAAGCCTATGATGATCATCTGAAAGAAGAAGCTATCATGGGAGCGAATCCGGCAGGTACGGACTTTATGAGTATTCCAGATAGTGTAGCAGATGATGTCCTTCCGTTCAATTAATATAGAGGTGAGTTAATGGGATATACGCATGGAATACCATGGAATGACGATCTTATCAAAGAAAATATTATGATAGTTGTTGAGAAATTGAATTTAGATCATTTTCCAACTCATTCCGAAATGATAGAAGTTTTTGGAAATAAAAGTCTTGCTTGCAAGATTGCAAAGCATAAAGGGACTGTGTATTGGGCTGAAAAACTTGGGCTGCCTCTTAAATATTCTGATACGACTTTTGGAAACAAATATGAAATAAAAGCAATTTCAGATATTTACGAGAATATCGGATTGAATAGTGCACAAACAAGCTCAAGGCACCCTTATGATTTGCTTACTGATAGCAGTGTAAAAATAGACGTAAAAGCATCTAAGGAATTTACAAACAATTGCAATTCAAAGGCATTTACATTCAACCTTGAAAAGAAAAATCCGACTTGCGATATCTTCCTTTTATATTGTTTGAACGATGATGAAACATATCGAAAGGTATTAATAATCCCTTCCTGTTCAATCATTGGAAAAACGCAAATAGGAGTAGGGGAGAATAGTAAATGGAATCGTTACGAAAATCGTTGGGAGATTATAAAACAGTATAGTGAATTCTTTGAAAAATACAAATATCAGAAGGATGTGATCTGATTGGTCATACAATGTGATACACGTGAACACAAAAAGGAATGGAAACGGATTCAGAATCAGTTTGACGGACTTGGAGTGCAGTATTTTCGCTCTAAATTGTATTGCGGTGATTATCAATCACTGGACAATGCAAAGCTCTGTATTGACCGCAAAAAGGACTTACAGGAGCTATGCGGTAATGTATGCCAGCAACACGAAAGATTCAAGGCAGAACTTATTAGAGCGCGTGAAGCAGGTATTCAGCTTATCATCTTATGCGAGCACGGTCCAGATATCAAATCAGTTGGTGATGTGTATTTCTGGGAGAACCCAAGAAAACACAAAGTTATCTGGAGGACTGTAAACGGTAAAAAAGTAAAGACCGTGATATCGGACAAGGCTGTTGATGGCTGCCAGTTATATAAATCTCTTTGCACGATCAGAGATAAATACGGCGTCCGATTTGAATTCTGTACAAAAGAAGAGACCGGGCGGCGGATTGTGGAGCTACTATCATGACGAAAGAAGAAATCAAACAGTCGGTAAAGATGCCGGAGATTCTTTCCAGATATGGATTGAAACCAAATAGAGCAGGTTTTATATGCTGCCCTTTCCACAAAGAAAAGTCAGCGTCCTGCAAGATTTACGATGATTCCTTTTACTGCTTTGGCTGTGGAACCGGCGGTGATGTGTTTGATTTCGTGATGCAATACGAATCCGTTCCTTTTAGCACCGCATTTATTGAGCTGGGCGGTACTTATATCTCTAAAAAAGGTAAGAGCCGTAACCAGATCAGACATGAAATGCGAGATATTAAAACAAAAAAGTACAATCCTGTTCAGGATCCTAACGAGCTTGAACAGGTAGAAAAGAACATACTAATGTACGAAAAAGCACTAAAAACATTTCCTCCTGATTCAGAAGAATGGTATATGTGCCAGTTTAATCTTGAGAAAGAAAAAAGCAGATATGAAATATTGTCAGCTAAGGCAGGAGGTGAGAAGCATTCTTGAAAATATTGAAAATTTACAAGCACAAGACTTTATGAGAAAGCAGCTGTATGAAGAACTTTTTGCGATAAAAAGTAAAATTGACCGCTCAGAAATCAAGTTTAAACTGATGGACCGAGCAAAAAGCGTGAAAGCGAAGCATATAGCAGAAGAATTCATGAAGGAATTTCAGAAAGCGGAACAGGAAAAGGAAAAAGAAGAAAAAGCAAATCGTTCTATGCAGTTGGTCGAGAACATCACAAACTTTTATCCAGATTCCGTTGACAAGGAATATCCTAACATGGCTTGCGGAAGCTGGATAGCCACAGAGAATGGAATATTTTCTTCTGAGACATCCAAGGCAAGAGAACTTGTATGTCATCACCCAATCATGCCGATTCGCCGGTTGAAAAATATCGAGACTGGTGAAGAACAGATCACTGTAGCGTTTAAGAGGGACGGCTACTGGACAGAAATTACTGTTCCCAAAATCGACATTGTGACTTCCCGAGCAATAACTAATCTTGCAAGGTTCGGCGTACAGGTCAACTCAGAGAATGCAAGACTTCTCGTGAAGTATCTGGCAGACGTTGAGATGTACAATGCCGATATGATCGACATACAGCACTCTACAAGCAAGTTAGGGTGGCATGGCAATGTGTTTGTACCTTACGACCTTTCAATCGTTTTCGATGGCGAATACCGCTTTAAAACACTATTCCAGAGTATACAGGAAAGTGGAGACTGCTTCAAGTGGGTGACTCTGGCTAAACAGTTACGATCATGTGGACGATTGGAACCACGGATAGCGCTGGCGGCGTCTTTTGCAAGTGTGCTTGTGCAACCGCTTGATGCACTTCCATTTATCGTGGATTTCTACGGACAGACAGGTGGTGGAAAGACGGTGACTATCAATATAGCTGCTTCCGTCTGGGGGAATCCGGCACCGGGAGCCTATGTTGGGAACTTCCGGTCAACAGATACATCACTTGAGACAAGGGCAGACATGCTTAATAACTTTCCAATGATTCTGGATGACTCGAAGAATGCTTCTCAGTACATCCGGGATAACTACGAAACACTGATATACAACCTCTGTTCTGGTAAAGGAAAAGCACGTTCAAATAAGGACCTTGGAGCCGCAAAGGAGAATACATGGAGCAATGTCACTATTTGCAATGGCGAGAACCCTATTTCCGAATTTGCGGACTCTGGCGGAGCTATTAATCGAATCATTGAGATTGAGTGCTGTGAAGACATATATGAGAATCCGGCAGAGATCAACAGCATTGTGATGAAAAACTACGGTTTTGCCGGGAGAGTGTTTGTTGGGAACCTTAAACAGTTCGCATCGGACGATCTGAAAGAAATGAAAGCCGAAATTGAAAAAGGTTTTGACGGATATGACTTTCCGGCAAAACAGGTCATGGCCATATCTACACTTCTGCTGGCTGACAAATTAGCTACAGATTTCATATTTAAGGATGGGCGTGAGCTGACAGTCGAGGATGTTGCAGACATACCTACGCGCAAGAAAGACGTATCTGAGGGACAACGGTGTTATGAGTTCATTCTTGAAAGCCTTTCCGTGTACGGGCAGCACTTTGACGCTCAATATAGCTGCGATCAATGGGGATTTAGAGAGACGCCAGATGAGTACGGAGATGTATATGTGTATTTTTATCCAAAGCCTCTTGAAAACCTTCTGAAGAACAACGGTTTTTCCAGAAAAGCCTTTTCAGCCTGGGCAATTAATCGAGAATTGATCAAACACACAGGAAAAAGAGATACGGTGTTAAAAAGAGACGGAGGAAGTGTGATGAGGCTTATTGCAGTGAAAGTTATCGACATAAAGGACCTTGAAAACGAGAAAGAAAGCGGATCAGTTGAAGCTGATTTCACACCCGCCAGTATAGGAACAAACGTTCCGTTTTCGTAATTTGTAACCATGTAACCGTTGTAACACAAAAAAAAACATCCTATAGGAGAAAGTTTGAGAGTATATAAAAATTATACACTCTAACGTTTTTCCTATATAAAAACCTTGGTTACATTGGTTACACGGTTACACATCTCTGAAACCCGCATAAAATAAGGGTTTGTGGCGTAACCGATAGATTGAAAAAGTTGGTTACACACGGGTTACAAAATTAAAAAGTATATACAATTAGTTTTATTGCAACAAAATTAATCGAATATTGCAAAAATATTTAGTTAACATAATTTTTACAAGGAGTGGTTACAAAATGGAAAAAGAGAAGCTTAACAAAAAACAGCGGTACGCATTGGATACAATGCTGTCTGGCAGTAATGTTTTCCTTACAGGGGATGCAGGAACAGGCAAGACTACTGTTATTCAGACTTTCATCGACGAAGCAGAGAGAGCCGGAAAGAGCATTCTGGTATCTGCCACTACTGGAATAGCAGCAGACAATATCGGATACGGGGCAACTACCGTACATCGCGCACTAAATGTTTCAATCAAGTTTGAGGACTACAAGAAAAAAGTGAAATCCAGAGCTGAACTGTTGAAGGAAGCAGATGTTCTTATCATTGATGAAATCAGCATGTGCCGGTTCGACCTGTTCAATATGATTGCGAAGACGATTATCACAGAAAATGAAGAAAGAGCCGTTGACAGACTTTTAAGTGGAGAGGATAAAGGAGATGTTCAGCTGATCGTAATTGGGGATTTCTACCAGCTCCCCCCAGTCATCACAACAGATGACCGTAAAATTCTCTGCCGGATGTATGGATCTGATTACGGAAAGGGCGGAAAGTATGAACATGGATATGCTTTCATGTCTGAATATTGGAAAGAAATGGGATTTGAATATATCAAACTTGATGAGGTATGCAGGCAGAACGATGAGGGATTTAAGTATGTGCTGAATGATATTAAATATGGCAACAATATTAGAAAATCCATTGCATATCTGGAGAATAACGAATCGGACAAGGTTATACCGGAAGCACCGTTCTTGGTTGGCACTAATGCAGAAGCTGACAGAATTAACAATACTTTCCTTGGCAAGTTGGATAAAAAGACTGAAAAAGTGTTTCATGCAGCAGTTGACGGAGATTTGACATCTGCCGATATCAAAAACATTGCATTTGCCAGAGAGGACTTAATTCTTAACATCGGTGCAAAAGTGATGATTACCGTAAATGATTTGTCCGGGAATTACGTCAACGGAACGATTGGTATTATCCAGAAAATTGTGGACAATGGAGAATTTGAAGAATCCTATCTGGTTATCAAGACTGATAAGGGTAAAACAGTTAACTTGTACAGATACAGTAAAGACATTGAGAAACAGGTTATTGAGGAATCTGAACAAGAAAAGGACGGTCAGAAGATCGTGAAAGAGAAAATTGTCCGCAAGAAAGTTGGATCATTCTCTCAGTTCCCGGTAAAACTTGCATGGGCGATCAGTATTCATAAGTCACAGGGGCAGACTTTCGAGAAGATTAACATTGATCCTTGCTGTTGGGATCCTGGACAGTTCTACGTGGCTGTTTCCCGGGCGAAATCGGCTAACGGCATACATTTTATCAGACCGATAAAGCAAAGCTATATTAAGGCATTTAGCAAGGATAACGAGCGACTTCTTGAACAGAGTTTTGAGGTAGAAGAAGGTGTATAAGTATGAGAGTGACGCATGAGCAGATACCGAACACTATAAAGTTTTTACAAATCGACTTTCCGGCACTGGTTCTTCAGACCGCCGGAATTGAAGAAAAGGACGAATACTGGCAGCAGGTAGTTGAGCAGATCCACATTGTATCAGACAAATATAATAAAAACGGCTTTGTGGATCATATGCTTACAGCCTATGCGGATTATCTGGACAAGATGCATAAGAAAGCTAAAAATCTGAACAAGGAGAAAACCAATGAACAAGATGAAGGAGTATGAGCGAGGGAGAGAGGATGGTCTTGACCTGGCACTCAGAATTGTTAGAGATGGCGGTATAGAAGCACTTGAGAGGGAAATAAAATTTCGAGGGATTACAGGAGTACATACCTCTTTAGCCAGTAAGGACCTGGATAAAGCAGCCAAGAAGATCAAAAAAATGACACTTGATACATTTACAATCCTTGGAATTGCCGTTTTGCATGATGATTTCGGATTTGGACAGAAACGCTGCCAGAAATTCATGGACGGCATGGACAGGGGGGGCTGATTATCTGATGGATGATATGGCAACCTGGGAGGATTACAGAAGATCAATCAAAGAGGAGCTGAACCTTGATTTGAGATTCTGAATTAACGATTAAGAGAGGTGTTATTGATGGGAAAATACAATACAGAGCGCAAACACAAAGAGGGACAGGAGATGTATAAAGCGGTGTATCACTTTATCTTAAAATATTACCGCAAACACCACTATATGCCGTCTACGAGAAATATAGCTGATGGATTAGACATATCAATGGCTACTGCCAGAAAACACTTTAATTTGCTTTTAGATAACGGATTGCTTATCAGTGAGGATCCAACAGAGCAGAGAGCGTATAGATTGAGTTATTCAAAGGTGGAGGAAGAATGAAACAGAAAACACCAGAACAGGAATTAGAACTGTTAAGAAAAAATCTATTACATGAACGTGCTATCTGGGAGCACATAAACAAAAATGGCTGTAATGATCCGTTCTGGGCGGATGGATGCAATATGAATCTAACCAGAAATCATATTCTTTCATACCGAAATGAGATTGCAAACTGGTGTGAGGAACATAATCTTCCGCTTCCAGAAGAATATTTTCTGAAGGTACCGCCAGAAGTTGATGATTATTACATGGCAAACTTTAACCAGAAAGCCCGTGTGGATAGATTGAAACAGCAGGGCGATACATTAAGCCAGAAGAAAAAGAAGTTTGTTGATGATGGACAAATGGAGTTTTGTTGATTTCCCATGTAGTTGCTTACATGGGAAAGTGAGGATGAAAATGGAGAAATTAAAACCGTGTCCGTTTTGCGGAGGAAAAGCAATAACTGAACGCTGGGCTAGTGGCGGCATTATGTACATGGTTAAGTGCGGTAATCCAGATTGCGCTGTACCAGTGGAAGGATATCCTTCTGGAAGAAATTTGATAGCTGTAAGAGAACAGTGGAACAGGAGAGCAAATGACAAGGAGGATGAAAAATGAGAAGTTATACAATAAAACTTCCAAGAGGATTGGAAGTGGATATTTTCAATTTGCCAGAGAATTTTGACGAAGAAATCAATCGTGTATTTGGAGAATACACACAGGAAACATCGGAAGATTATAGAGATTGCGACAGATTAGGATTTATTGACTGTTGCGTAAGACATATTAACGGAGATAAAGACAGCTACGATGTGGTGGACGAAAAAGTAGAAGATTTTATTACCGCTCAGTGGATAGAATATGGACAGCTCGATAATAAAGACGATGTGTACAGTGCTGATTTCATGGCAGAGTGTTATGCGTATGGTGTACAGAATGCGGTATTATGTTCGCATTTCGGAACTGACGATCACCACATTTACGACCAGATTCAGAAAGTGCTTGTGAGAATTATTAGAGTTGTAATGAGCTACGAGGATAAGGAGGATTAGTGCAAAATGTTTTATTGCTGTAACGAATGTAAAAACAAAGAATGTCCCGTGAACTATCACAATAGAAAGAAAGGCGAGCCACTGTTTGTGAAAGCATACTGTGGAACAAAAAAGTGCAAAGGATATAAAAGACCATAAAGGAGGACACAAAATGTTAATCAGAAGTCAGAATAGAGAAACGATAGTAAATGTAGATGCAACCAATCATATTTTTATCGGAGAAGTTTATAGACCGAATGGTAGTTTGTATGATGTATGCGCCGACGAAATGAGATTAGGATATTACTTAACCAAAACAACAGCTATGAAAGTACTGGATATGATTCAGGAAACATATAAACAGGAGAAAACTGAAATAATTTATAGAGAAGGAATTTATGATATTGGAACATTTCAGATGCCAGAAGATAGCGAGGTGGAAGTATGAGCAGAGTACGAACCAGATTAGAGCAGTACAAAACTGAAATAGAAAAGAAAACCCAGTATAAGCATGGGCTTCCAGGGAGTGCGCTGGATATTGTAAATACTCTTCTGAATGATCTGAAGCAGGACGAGAAAGAAAAAGATTGGATTATCGTCAAGTATCATAAAATCACGGATGCAGAACGTAAGGAAAATTGTTATTCAGAGGATATTGAATATTACCTTGACGGATCACTACCAGATGATGGACAAGAAATTATTGTCACTGATGGGGAAAATACCTGGTGTGATATATGTAGTGTTAATTCGGATGTGGAATATGGCTTAGAAAGTTGTATTGATTGGATTGAAATAAAAGCCTGGATGCCACTACCAGAGCCATACAAGGAGGGCTGAGGAATGCGGTTAATCGACGCAGACGAATTAATTAAATACATCAAAATTTGGGAAATTGGCACAAGTATTAGTTCTGACCAGAAAGAGTTTATTGATTGTGTCAATGAACAGCCAACGGCATTTGATGTGGATAAGGTTGTTGGCGAATTGAAAAGAGATAAATTTATCGAATCAGAATGTATCTTATCTGATGTACATCAAGGATACAATGCTGGACTAAGCAGGGCGGTAGAAATCGTGAAAGGCGGTGGGATTGAATGAGAGAAATTCTTTTGAAGGGAAAAAGAAAAGATAACGGAGAATGGATTGAAGGAAGCTTAATAACATCTATCAATAGAGCATGGATTAGTTCCGAAAAAACCGATTCGCAGAGACTGAGAAGTATTTCTAATACGAATGCAATTTGGAGATCAATAGAAATTATTCCGGATACCATCTGCCAGTTCACAGGTCTTTACGATAAATACGGCAATAAAATTTGGGAGAATGATATTATCAAATATCATTTCGGAGAAATCTATGCTCCAATCAAATATGGATATTATCAAAATTGTTTTGATTCTCAGAAAACAGAACATCTCGGATTCTATGTAGATTGGACGGGAGACAAATGTCTTAGAAAAGATTTAGGGTATTGGATTGACATGGTATACGCTATGCCGGTTGGCAACATTTTCGACAATAAAGAATTATTACAGGAGGAATCAGATGAGTAAATCAGTATTAGTGATTGATACGCCAAAATCTTGTGAGGGTTGCTGTATGTTTTGCTATACCTATCACAGATTTCAGTGTTTAATAACTGGTAAAACAATTGAAAATTCAACTGATAGACCTGAGCGGTGCCCAATGCGACCGTTACCAGACAAAATCAAAACACCAAAAATTACAAGCGGTTATGACCTTGGATATAAAGATGGATATGATAAGTGCTTGGCTGAGATTACAGGAGGAAATTCTGATGATTGATTTAACAGGAAAAAACATATTTGTAAGAACGCGGGAAGAGTATTTGAAAGTTCTGAAAATAGCAAAATTACAGGGATTTAAGTGGGAAGGAGGAAATCATTTAAATGCACTGAATATTCCGATTCCGAATATGTTAAAATTTTACAATGGCAAAAATGTAACTTATTACAGTGATGATAAGCCCTTGTATGAAACATCCGAAATTGTTGCGTGCGAAGAAAAGATTAAGGAAGCAATAGCTCACGTTAAGTATTTTGCTGACAATAAATATAGAATGTCATTAACAGATAAAGTTATTGAATCAATGCTATTACTTGCAGATACTGTAGAAAGTCAGATGGAAGAGGTGAAGTAGATGAGCAAGAAAGTAAAGTGTTGCGAGTGTGCTTCTTTTATAGGCTGGGCTTTGCCTGAGCGAGTAGATAAAGATAACTACGAATACGCCAAAAGAGTTTTTAAATTGGCTTCTACTACAGGAATATGTGGATACAGCATGAAAACCAAACAGATGACACATGAGCAGTATTGCAAACGATTTGAAAAGAATAAATATTTAGAGCAGGAAAGTGAACTTTTTAAACAGGAAATTTTGAACCTTAAAAATGCGATTGCAGAGTATGAAAAAGAAAATTTTGTGGAAGTAGACGAATCATGGAAAGCTCATTTTATGAGAAAATTTCAAGAGGTGAAGTAGATGGATAGATTAACAAAAAGAGATTTTTCAAGAATCACATATAACGAACGCCGAAGCATTATGTGCAGTTCATATTGCGATAATTGCTCAAAAGGGACAGGAGATTGCAATACAATGAAAAAAATGATTAATAGATTGGCAGAACTTGAAGACTTAGAAGAACAGGGCTTGCTTGTGAGGCTGCCGTGTAAGGTTGGAACAGAAGTATATTACATCTTAGGCATTCCAAATAAGACGCCATGTGCAATCGACAAGTGCGTATTTAAGTTGTCGGATATAGATAAAATCGGTGAATCATTATTCCTCACCCACAAAGAAACTGAGAAGAAGTTGGAGGAACTCAAAAATGAAATTTAAAGAATTCACAAATTGGTGTAATGAAAGAGCATGTGATGGATGCTGGGGAATGCTAGAAGCAATAGCGTGTATTAATTTAATAAATGAGGTTATGAAAATCCAATTTTGGAAAAGAGAAAAATTCTGGAAAGAAAATTACGAGCAGCAGGTATTAGATGAGATTATTAATCCGATAGAGAAGAAGTTGGAGGTGATGAAGAATGAATAAATGTTATGCAAGTCAAGACGGAATATGTAGAAACTCTATTCTTTTCGGAACAAGATGCGATGGTTACAAAGAAAGATGTAAATTAAGACCAACTTATAACGCTCTTGAACGAACAGTGAAAAATTATCAGCACAATTTAAGGAAAATATTTGGAGCAGAGGATTAATATGAAACCAGAAGAAGAATTAAAAGAATTAAGTTATGATAGCACGGCTTATGGTGGTAAATGTACATCCGAGGTAAGGAAAGTAGCTGTTAAGGCAATGAAAAAACAGATTCCGATGAAGCCGAAAGATACTAAAATTATCAGGGATTTTTCTGGTAGATATTACAGTATCAGAGGAACATGTCCGATATGCGGAGAGAAAAATTTGTATAAATCGAATTATTATTGTGATAAGTGCGGACAGCGGCTTGACTGGAAAAGAGGTGATATAAATGATTGATAGTTTAATAGCATTTACATTTGGAATAATATTCGGATCATTTGGCACTATTTTTTTAGTTGCACATTTTGGCGGCAAGCGTAAATAGCAATAAAAAGGCGGTGATGATATGCGTACAAGGCAAAAGTCACTTGTTGATTTTGGTGTATATCCGGAGGACGTTAACCGTTTAAAGGATATATGCCAGAAAGCTACACCAGAGCAGAGACACGATATTTTACACTGCTGCATAAGCTCTTGCCCGCCGGGGATTGAACTTTTGGTGTATGAATCTATTGTAACAAACAAATCCTATGACCGTATCATGAAAACGAAATACATACCGGCAAAGCGAGACGATTTCTACGCATACAAGCGCAAGGCAATGGCTATGTTTTATGATACTCTAAGAAAACTAAGAGAAATATAATACTACAATTAATATTAAAATGTGGGGACAAATTTTTCTGCCATGTATGGTAATATAGTATATATCTATAACTATTTGCCATATGTGGCAGTTTTTTGTGAGGTGATAATGTGGCAAACTTAAAAGCAGTTATGAGAAAACTTCAAAAAGCTATATTATCTACTGGATTAATTATAAAAATTGGAACATCACAATTCTACAGCCATGAGCAGAAACGATTGATTACAGTAACGATTATATCAACACCTACACTTCATCTTACAAAAAGAGGAGAATGGAAGGATTGCGATTATGAAATATTACGAACTGCATCCCAGTATGATGTGGTCATGTGCCTTAAAGAAATATGGGAGGCGGTCAGAAAATGAGGATAGACAGAGGTGATTAGATGGACTTAACGCCTAAACAGAAAGCGTTTGCAGATGAATATATAAAGAATGGCGGGAATGCATCTGACGCCGCGAGGAAAGCAGGATATAAAAATTATGAAGTGGAAGGCTATAGATTGATAAGAAATGATAAGGTTTTATCTTATATAGCCGAAAAGCAGGCTAAAATCGAGAAACAAAAATGTACCGATATCATGTCCCTGGCAGAAATCCAACAGCGCCGTTCTATGATTGCAAGGGGCGAGCTAAAAGATTCGTTCGGTTTTGCACCAGACTTCTCCGATCAGCTGAAATCTATGAATGATCTGGAAAAGACATTAAAAATTAAGCAAGAGCAGGAAGAAAAGAAAGCAGCGGAGGAAGCTGCCAGAAATGCAAAAGAGTATCACATGGATCTGTATAACATTCCTGATTGCTTTCATTGGGCCATTAGAGATATTCGAGACAAGAAACATCTGGAGTATGTGTTTAAGGGTGGGCGCGGCTCCACGAAATCAACCACTGTTGGAATGACTATAGTAGAGTTGATGAAGAACAATCATGACATCCATGCTGTGGTTTGCCGTAAGGTTGGGAATACTATTAAAGATTCTGTGTACAACAAAATCAAATGGGCTATTGGAAAACAGGAATTTACAGAAGAATTTGATTCTAAGTTATCACCTATGGAGATTACATTAAAAGCAACCGGACAAAAGATATACTTCCGTGGTGCTGATGACCCTGACAAGATTAAATCCATTAACCCTGAGTTTGGATATATTGGCATTCTCTGGTTTGAGGAGTTGGATCAATTCGCGGGACCTGAGGAAATTCGTAAAATTGAACAGTCCGCCATCCGTGGTGGCGACCTTGCGTGGATATTTAAGAGCTTCAATCCACCAAAAACAATGAATAACTGGGCTAATAAGTATGTTCTCGAACCAAAAGAGAACAGAATAGTTCATTCATCAACTTACTTGGACGTGCCAAAAGGATGGCTGGGACAGCCATTTATTGACGAAGCAGAGCGTCTGAAAGAAGTCAATTCAAACGCTTATGAACATGAATATATGGGAATTGCGAATGGAAACGGCGGAAACGTATTTGAATATCTGGAGATTAGAGATATTACAGATGAAGAAATCAGTCACATGGACAAAATATTTCAGGGGTGTGACTGGGGATTTTTCCCTGACCCGTATGCTTTTATACGTTTGTATTACAATCATAACACTGAAAAGATATATCTCATTGATGAAATTTACGAAAATAAATGGAGTAATAGGAAATCAGCAGACGAGATTCTAAAAAGAAAATACGATGATTATACTATTACTTGCGATTCTGCGGAGCCTAAATCAATCAATGATTATAGAGACTTTGGACTTCCGGCAAGGGGTGCGATAAAAGGGCCCGGAAGTGTGGAGTATTCTATGAAATGGCTTCAGACAAGAACTATTGTTATTGACCCTAAAAGAACACCAAACGCTTACAAAGAGTTTTCAGAGTACGAATATGAAAGAGACAAAGATGGAAACGTTATAAGTGGATATCCTGACGAAAACAACCATTTAGTCGATGCCTGTAGGTATGCAACAGAATCATTGTGGAGGAGAAGAGGGAATAATGCTTAAAAGAGGGTACAGTCTAAAATATAGACGAATATATAAAATCTGGCAGGGAATTCGTCAGAGATGCAATAACCCCAATGACAAAGATTATGAAGACTATGGTGGAAGAGGAATAAAGGTTTGCAAAGAATGGAATAAAAGTTCAGAAGCGTTTGTTCTATGGGCATTAGAAAATGGATATGCTGATAATTTGAGTATTGATAGAATAGACACAAATTCGGACTATTCGCCAGAAAATTGCAGATGGGCAACATGGACTCAGCAGGCAAGAAACAAAAGAATGGAAAAAATAAATTCAACTGGTGTTACTGGTGTTTCCATGGACAGAGGGAAATATAGAGCAACAATCTATGTAGATAATAAAAAAGTTGATCTAGGCAGGCATGACACGCTTGAAGAAGCAGCAGAAGCACGTAGGCATGGTGAGATAAAATACTGGGGCGTGAGTGCATAATGGGACTTATAACAACACTAAAAAGGTGGTTTAACATGATTTTCAAAAAACAAGCCGAAGAGGACTTTAACATCCAGGCAGCAGAATTCCCAGAAATGGAAACGCTGATTAACCGGTGCGCGAACATCTACAGGGGTGTGCCGGAATGGTTAGATGACAAGAATAACATCAAAACGATTAATTTTGCTAAATCTGTCTGCTCAGAGACTGCCCGGCTCGCAACACTGGCGATTGGCATTCAGATAGATGGTTCTGCAAGGGCAACGTGGCTACAGGAGCAAATTGACAAGGTATATTTCCAGATTCGTCACTGGGTAGAATATGGCTGTGCTTACGGAACGGTATTCATCAAGCCGAACGGTGAGAGCCTTGACGTATTTACTCCGGCAGACGTGATGATTGTGGATTATGACAATCAAGAAATCAAAGGAATTATATTTAAGGATTCTTATACAGTTGGACGGAAATACTACACAAGGCTCGAATATCACAGGTTTGTTGAGACAACTGTAGACGGTGTGACAACTTATCCGTACTACGTTTCCAACAGAGCCTATGTATCAAAATCACCTCAGAGTATCGGTGATAAAATTGACCTTAAACAGACCAAATGGGCTGACCTCATGGCAGATACGCCACCGATTCTCAAAGCGAATGGGGAGAAGCTGGACGGACCGTTGTATGGAGTGCTTCGGACACCACAGGCGAACAATGTGGATATCAGTACACCGCTTGGATTACCGATATTTGCAGAAGCAATTGAAGAGCTGAAAGACCTTGACATTGCATACAGCCGCAATGCAAAAGAAATCCTTGATTCTAAGCGGACTGTTCTAGCAGATGACAGATTGTTGATGCCGAGTGGTTCACCTGTCTCTGCTATGACACCACAGGCAATGGAACATAGATGTTCAGAAATGAGCTTGCCGGATTATGTAAAAAATGTATTCGGACAGGATGAAAAAGAGTTTTACCAGGAAATCAATCCAATTCTCAACACAGATACCCGTATAAGCGGCATAAATGCCCTTTTAAGCCAGTTGGGATATAAGATTGGGTTCTCTAACGGCTACTTTGTATTCAACGAATCTAGCGGTATTCAGACAGCTACAGGAGTAGAAGCGGAACAGCAGAGGACAATACAGTTTATCAAGGACGTGAGGGACAAGCTGGAAAGTTGTCTTGATGGTGCCATTTACGCAATGAATGTGTACGCTGATCTGTACGGACTCGCACCGGTTGGAGCTTATGAAGTCAACTATGACTTTGGCGATATCACTTACAATTATCAGGAAGATAAACAGATCTGGCTAGGCTATGTAAATACTGGCAGGGTGCCATTTTGGTACTATCTTGTTAAATTTGAGGGATTTAGCGAGGAGGATGCCAAGGCTCTATCAGAAGAAGCAAATAAGGAAAACAAAGATAGTGGATTGTTTGGAGAGGAGTAAGTTATGAGTTATATACCAGAGCCAATCACGAGAATAGATAAATACCTTGCTTATATTGCTGGAAACATGGACGTTACTCTTCCAGATTATCCGATAACCAGAAAAGAGCATTATCTTGCGGCGTGGGCTGAGAAAAGTGGATTTGAGGATGTGGAGATTACAGGGGATCCGCCGCTGACGCTTGAGGATGCTATTGGCAAGCCGCTGAAGGGGATGAAGGTATATGGGAAGAGCAAGCAGGTAACGACTACTGGGGCGCAGCTATTTCCACCCCCAAGTCTAGGAAGCCAAGAAAAAAATGGCATAACTATTGATTGCATGGAGGGTGGAAAAATACACATCAGTGGAACGACTGAAATATTAACGGATTTTTACGTATCGAGGCTACAGTTGTCTGCTGGTACCTATACTTTTTCCACAGGAGTTAATATTGATGCAAGCGTATTAAGATATGCGCTTGTTGATGATATTGGAATGCCATATTTTGATGTACACAGTGACTATACAACAGATACGATAAAAGAACCTATAGAGGTAGAATTGCTATTGAGAGTGTACGCCGGAAAAACAATAGATCTTACTGTTAAACCAATGCTAAACGCCGGCTCCGCCCCGTTACCCTGGGAGCCTTACACAGGGGGTAAACCATCGCCATCACCTGATTATCCACAGGAGATTGAGAGCGTAGGTATGAAGTGGAGTACAGGGGCAAATCTGCTGGATATATCACAGTGGAATGCATATGAAAAGACATACGGCTTAACAATGACGATTGATGAGAATGGCTATTTCCAATTAGAGGGCACTTATGATAATGGCGCAGGTGCTGGGAATATCGGAAACTGTATGTTCAGATTCATGCGGATGAAAGTTGGGACGGTTTTTCCAGATGGTGTCAAATTTGCTGGCGGAATGATGAAAGTAAGTGAAAATGTTTCAAATTTGTATTTTTTGTGTACAGGATTATCAGAACATACTCCATGCCTAGTTATTTCATTTTCGGCAGTAAATGGTGAAAATATTAAGATCCGATTTCGTCCAATGTTATACGTTGGTGATACCGCACCAGAATGGGAGCCATATACGGGAGGCGTACCAAAACCATACGGAGATAAGATCGGAGTTACAGTCGGAAATGGAGTCGATGAGTCACAATCCATGTCCATCTCCACTCCAAACGGCTTGCCTGGTATTCCGGTAGCTTCTGGCGGTAACTACACAGATGCAGACGGTCAGCAGTGGGTCTGTGATGAGGTTGATTTTGCGAGAGGGGTGTATGTGCAGAATATTAAAGTGAGTAAGAGTCTGAATAAGCTGGAATGGTATACATGGGGAGTTAATAAGGCTACTAATGGCATAACAGGCTTTTTTACATATAATATTGATATACCTAAAATAGGCGAGGTCGTTTCCAATATTGCCCTTTATAACGGAGATATATATGGCGGAAAAAAGGCAGGCATCTGTGCATCGACGATAAAGCCAACGTCTACAACTCCATATATGATACTGTCTGTCCGCAACGATACAATATCGGATATATCAAGCGATAATGCGGCGATACAATCATTTAAGGAGATGCTGGCTGAAACAGATGCTTATATGATGTATGTTCTCGCTACGCCCATCGAAACACCCCTTGCCTCCGACCAGCTAGCCGCATACAAAGCCTTGCATACCTACAAAGGCACCACCATCATAGATAATGATGCTGGAGCATATATGAGCGTAAAATATGAAAAAATGAAATAAAGGAGATGATAATATGGCATACTTACCGGATCCAATCACAAGAGAAGAACAGTACTTATATGCTATTGCCAAAAATGATGAAGAAATCCAGAAACAGGCACTTTTAACGCAGTATGTAGCCGCTATGGCTGATGTTTATATTCCAGAGGAGGATACAGATGTACAAAATACTACTACAGCTTCAGAAGTTTTATCCACCGGAAACGTTGAGGAAAATGGTGGAACAGGCGAAGAAAGCAGGAAAGCTGACTGATGCAGAGTATAAACTCTTGATTGAGTAGGTGATCAAATGGAGATTAACAATCATGTTGGAAATGTGCATATCAAATTCGATACGAAGCGGATTGATAGCAATTTGAAAGAAGCGCAGAAGAAGTTGAATGAGCAAATCGTAGAAGACTGTATCCCACTTATGCCATTCCAACAGGGAGCGTTGGTGGAAAGTGTATCATTCCCACAGGGTATTGACGGCGGAGAAATCAAGTGGGGGAATAGAAACGTGCCTTATGCTCATTATCTGTACATGGGTGAGGTGTACGGCCCAAATATCCCAAAGAAAGATGCACAGGGAAATATCATTGGATGGATGTCTCCGCCAAGTAAAAGACCGACCGGAAGAATATTGCAATACAGCAAAACACCGCATTCAGAAGCAGGGGCAGAATGGTTTGAAAGAGCAAAAGCACAGCATTTACCGGATTGGACAAGGCTGGTAAAAAGAACGGTAGGTGATGGATAATGCTTCCACCAGAGTATTTTTACGGAAAAGAGCAACGGATCCTTTCACTGTATCAGGAATTAGAAGATTTCATAATGACTGACATCTCCAGGCGCATCCTCCAGACTGGCAAAATGACTGCCATAGCTGATCGGCTTATCTGGAAACTCACGCAGATGGGAGAAAGCAGAGCGGAGATTGAACAGAAGTTGCAGAAGCTTACCAAAATGGCACAGCCAGAGCTTAGACGGATCCTGCAAAATGCCGTGATGACATCCTGGGATAACGACAAGGATATCCTGCTTGGAATTGACGAGAGCATCAGTCCACCGCTTGAAAATGCGGAAGTAATTGCCGTGATGGATGCAGAATTCAAAAAAACATTGGGAGAGCTTAGCAACCTGAGCAATACTACCATAAATCAATCTCAGCGTGATCTAATTAATCTGTTGGATAGAGCCGAGATCCGTGTTGCTTCCGGTGCGCAATCTTACACCTCTGCAATCTGTGACGTGCTGGACAATTATGCCGGGAAAGGAATTATGGTGGATTATCCAACAAGCAGTGCAAGAAGAACGCTTGAATCAGCGGTAAGATGCTGTGTGGTAACAAGCATGAATCAAACAGCGGCACAGGTAACGAACCAGTACATTGTACAGGCAAAGACAAATTATGTCCTTGTATCAGCCCATCTGGGAGCCAGAACAGCACAGAAAGGACAACCGCCTTGCGGAGATCATTCATCCTGGCAGGGAAAACCTTACTCAATAGTTGGATTGGAACCTGGATATCCAAGCCTTTTGGAGAGTACTGGATATGATATAAACCCAAAGACCGGACAGGGAACCGTGGTGGATCCACATGGACTACACGGGTGGAATTGCCGTCACAGTCACCAGCCATGGGCGAAAGGCTTACGGAATCCCTGGGCGGACGAACATAAGATTGATTCCGAAAAGAATAAGAAGATCTACGAAGATACTCAGAAGCAGCGAGCAATGGAAAGAGCTATCAGGAAAACCAAGAGAAAACTGATAATAAAGCAGGAGCAGATCAATTCCAATAGCATACCGGATTCCGAAAAAGAAAAACTCAGATCAGAGTATGATCGAATGGCGTTCCAGCTGACTGAACAGAATAAGGCGTATAACAATTTCTGCCGAGACAATAATCTAACTGCACAATATGATCGCAACAAGGTTGCTGATTTTGGATATAAACAGCAGTCCAAAGCGAATGCTGGAGCAAAACGCTATATGAAAGGACATTAACACATGAGCATATCAGAATTCATTCAATTTTTTCTCTCTATCTGCGGAGGGGTATCCATTATTGGAGGTGCGGCAGCTGTAATTATCAAGTGGATTACTCCGGCATTCCGACTTAATAAGCGAGTAGAAACACTGGAAGAACATGACAAGCGAGATTATGAAAGTCTTCAGAGAATTGCAGAACGTGATTCATTGATTCTGGAAGTGTTATCAACCATGTTGGACAGCCAGATTAGCGGGAATAACGTTGAGGAATTAAAAAAAACAAAACAGAAGCTTACAAATTATCTTGCACAAAATCAGCGTTAATTGCAATAATAAGAGGTATGCTCATGAAATTATATGTATTCACGAAGAAAGATATAGACAGATTCTTGTTAGAGTGTAATTTCACACCGGACGAAGAAAAACTATTCCTGCTAAGATGCAAGGAATACACGCTTGAATACTGCGCTGAACAGATGAATGTGAGCATATCTACGGCAAAACGATTAAGTCGTCGGGTAAACAACAAAATAATCAAGGTATGTTAGAAAAAAAGCATTGAAAATTATAAAATTCCGTGATATTATAATCCTAGTCACTACAGATGGATGCTTCTGCTAGTGGTCTCCGGCAGCTATCCGCCAGGGCAAGGATTGAAATATTAGAGTTCTTCTTAAAAAAAGCTTTTAATAGCTTTTTTAATCACTCCGGGTGGTTGCTCCCGAGAGTGGTTCCCGGTAGCGATCCACTGAGACACGGATTGAAACATTAGTTCTATTTTTAACTCCAAAAAAAGAAAGCCACATTTATTGCTACTGTTCAGAGGCTAGCTGGACATGAGAAAACCGATGGTGTAGACTAATAACAGTCAAAGCCATCGGTTTTCTTATCCAAATATCTTGGACACTCTGTCAAATATATTTGCCGGTTCTTCAAGGCGCATCAAAACAAGCATGCTCATGCATTGGCAGAGATAATCGATACTTTCGAAACTCCTGAATGTCACAGCCTGCGCCTGTTTCCGCTTATAGTTTCTTAGAAGCCTTTCGGCTTCATTATTAGTGGCAGGTACCCTGGAATCATGCAGGAACAGTAGATGATTCTGCATATATTTCTCCATTCTCAGGAATAAATTATACCCGTCCCTGTAATAATTGTTTGCTGGAACGTTTCCGTATTCCGTCCTGGCTGTTTCCAGTATCTCACGGTATCTTTTTTCGAATTCAGATACCTTTACCGGATCCGGTTCCTGAAATGGCTGGCATTCGTTTCGGAAATGGATCATTTCCTGTACCAGTGAACGCATCTCTTTGTTCCAGGTGCGGTCTGGTTCATTATCCATGCTGTCTTTCAGGTAACGCAGCACATGGGCAAGGCATTCCTGGTGATCTGCTCCATAATTATAAAAGGTAATATCATGGTCATGGACAAGGATCCCCTGATAATCCTCTGTAACAGTCCCTTTTACTCCCTCGTGTCCTTTTTTCTCACGGGCAAAGTACAGTGCTTTTCCATCAGGGGTTGCACAGACATAGATCTGACAGCTTTTTCCGTTTTCCCTGCCGTTTGTACAATCCGTATGCATGACTGGGGAAAGCAGCATATCTGCATAGGCTTCCCTGCGCTCAGGCTCTGTTTTTAAAGCAAACTCCCTGCTGAGTTTACTTATCATGCCTTTGGAAATATTCAGTTTTCCATCTGTCAGATCAGACAGGAACTTTCTGCTCTTATCAATAGAGGTACAGCAGTCGTTATTCAGAAGAAATAGAAATGCCCGGATGCTGCCATCATAATTCACATCATCAATAACGCCATCTGGAAATGCAGCGTGTACGCGTTCACCTGTCTGGCTGTTATAATAAACATCAGCATGGTATTCTTTTACATCCAGTACCATTCGGATGCTTACCATTTGTTTTATGATTGTTCTTGCTGTTTTTTTAAAAGCGTGGTCATCGAGCACTTCTCCCGGTGGTGTAAGAAGGATCACCGGCTGTGTAGGCTCCTGCTTCTTTCGGCCATGTCCTTTATGTCCTGGCTGCCCGCCGGGTTTCCTTCCTGTTTTTTCCCTGCTGTTTGCAATCTTTTTCTGCCGGATGGTTTTAGAAGAAGGAATAGATGAGTTTTCATAATCACGGTTGATCTGTGCATGAAGTTTCAGATTCTTTCCCTGTTCTTCTTCCAGCTGGATGGCGGTTTCATAAAACTTAAGGCGGAATTCTTTTGCTTTCTCCAATGCATCATCTCTTTGTCTCTCAGCAAGAAGAGCACGTTTCTCCATCTCCCGGAGCTTCTGGTCAGCTTTTTTCTGCATTGCCTCAAACTCCAGCAGCATATCCTCCAGTACCTGAAACCAGTAATTGCGGACACGGATGGTTTCTTTATGTGCATCCGCTATCTCCGTTAGCAGCGCCTGAATCTTACGTTCATAGGCTCTGCACTCCTTTTGATGGAGTTCTTTCAGCTTAATATAGTGTTCACCGGATTCCAGTTCTTTATTTCTTGCCTGTGCGGCTTTCAGCCGACACATGAGTGAGATGTAATCATACGCATCAGGCATATGTTTTCCTCCAGTACAGTTATAATCAAACGCCACTGACAATGTCTGTAATCTTTGAGATATGCTCTTCCAGATATTCAATCAATTCTTTTTGTTTCTGGATAAATTCCTCCTGGATCTCAATCTGTTTGAGATAACCGGCAAGAAGTTCATCACGTTTTCTAAGTTCTTCTTTAAAATCAATATCCATAAGTGAACCTCTCTTTCTTGAGAAAAAGTATAACAGAAACACAGGAAAAAAGCGAACTACTGGAAAATGTCCTTTCGTCAATCTGACTGTGGATAAGTAATTACTTTTAAAATAAAAAAGCATTAATATAAGCC
>ERZ1034876.361-NODE-361-length-27390-cov-13.515091_pt1 | contig 27390 bp, 23 predicted proteins | sample MGYA00520698_ERZ1034876 | MGnify/ENA primary metagenome ERZ1034876 (study PRJEB33766, sample SAMN09781723) | gut metagenome | biome: gut microbiome | host: Homo sapiens | place: Madagascar | study: EMG produced TPA metagenomics assembly of the PRJNA485056 data...
ATCGCTTGCTGAACTGAGGTGCGCGACGAGCGGCTTTGAGGCCGTACTTCTTACGTTCCTTCATACGAGGATCGCGGGTCAGGAAGCCAGCCTTCTTCAGGGTGGAGCGCAGCTCGGGGTTGAACTGCAGCAGGGCGCGGGACAGGCCGTGGCGGATAGCGCCAGCCTGGCCGGCACAGCCACCGCCGACGACGTTGACGACAACGTCGAACTTGCCCTCGTTCTCAGTCAGAACGAGCGGGCTGTTGGCGAGCAGCTTCAGGGTCTCCAGACCAAAGTAGTCGTTGATGTCGCGGCCATTGATGGTCATCTTGCCGGTGCCGTTGTAAACGCGAACGCGGGCAACGGAATGCTTACGACGGCCAGTGCCGTAGAAATAAGGTTTGGTTTCGTACATCTTCTATTGCCTCCTCACTCAAATCTCAACAGCTTCGGGCTTCTGAGCAGCATGAGCATGGTCAGCAGCCTTGTAGCAGTGCAGGCGGGTCATAGCCTTGGCGCCGATGGTGTTAGAGGGGATCATGCCCTTGACAGCGTAGGTCATGGCCTTGTCGCTGTTCTCAGCCATCAGGGTCTTGTACTGGGTCTCCTTCAGGCCGCCGATCCAGCCGGAATGAGTGCGATGGAACTTCTTCTCCAGCTTCTTGCCGGTCAGGACAGCCTCATCGCAGTTGATGATGATGACGTGGTCACCGCAGTCAACGTTGGGGGTGAAAGTGGTCTTGTTCTTGCCGCGCAGGATGACAGCAGCCTTGGCAGCAACGCGGCCGAGGGGCTTGCCGGCGGCGTCGATCACATACCACTTGCGGTCAGCCATTTCAGCGGGCTTAGCGAGAGTCGTGCTCATAGTAGGAACCTCCATTGAAGAATTAACACGTCCGTCTTATAACGGTATTTAACAGCGCTTTGGCAGCGCTTTTTCGCGCAAGTGTGATTATAGCAGAATTGGGCGGCAGAGTCAACGGTTTTTCGCAAGAATTTTAATTTATTCCCGGCATACTCGTGAATTCTCGCAAATGCTCTTGTTTTCTCTCGTTTTCTAGCATGCTATTTTTCGTATAAAAACGCCCCCAGCCTGGCGGCTGAGGGCGCTTTCCTTATTTTACTGTTTCAGCGCGTTGACAACGCTGTTCAGATCGTGCTCGTTCTCGCAGACGATCTTGACGGGGTGGCTGTAATCCAGGCTCATCATGCCCAGGATGCTCTTGGCATCGGCAATGCTGCCCTTCATATCGTGAACTCCGACATCGTTATAGCACTTGGCGGCAGCAGACACGATCCCCTTTACCTCAGTAAAATTGGAAACCTTGACTTGTTTCACCATCATAATGACCTCCAAACATAAATCCCCACCGCACCCATCATGGCGCGGCGGTAAGGGCGCCCGGCTGGGTATCCAGCTCGGTTCTCTCGTCCTTGCATTGTGCATTATAGCATAATTGTTCCCGTTTGGTTTGTGTAATATGCACAAAGCCGCTTTTTTCCATTTCCTGCACAGAAACGTCAAATCTTCATTTTGTGGTTTTGGTGACTTTGCTACGGTTTTAACAGATTTGCCGCTACGTTTACACGGTTTTTATGTTTTCGCCCATCTATTTTTATAGTTTTACAATATTTTCGCTTATTTTTGCGCAGTTTGTTTGCTGTTCGGCACAACAAACAGGCGGCAGATTTTTCCGCATTGCAACAGATGTACAAATTTTTAGTTTCTTTTCCATGCAAAGGGTCAATGCAGGCCCTTCATCGTCAGGGCAATGCGCTTTTTGGCGGTATCCACGCTTAAAACCTTCACTCTGACAATATCGCCCACCTTCAGCACCTCGCTGGGATGCTTGATGAACTTATCGCTGATCTGGGAGACATGCACAAGGCCGTCCTGGTGCACGCCCAGATCAACGAACGCACCGAAGTCGATGACATTGCGCACGGTGCCGGTCAGCTCCATGCCGGGCTTGAGATCTTCCAGGCTCATGACATCGCTGCGCAGCAGGGGCTTGGGCAGGCTGTCGCGTACGTCGCGGCCCGGCTTACACAGCTCGGCCACGATGTCGTTCAGCGTCGGCTCGCCAATGCCCAGCGTCTCGCACAGGTTCTTGGTGCCCTTAGCCTTGACGGCGGCAGGCAGACCCGCCAGTTTGTCGCTGCCGATCTCGGCAGTGGTGTAGCCGCAGGCATCCAGCAGGGCCTTGGCGGCGGGGTAGCTTTCGGGGTGGACAGCGGTGGCGTCCAGGCGGTTCTTGGCCTCGGGCAGGCGCAGGAAGCCCGCGCACTGCTCATAGGCTTTGGGGCCGAGGCCCTTGACCTTTTTCAGCTGGGCACGGGAGGTGAAAGCCCCCTCCTCCTCACGCCAGGCGACGATATTTTTGGCCGTGGCAGCGCTGACGCCCGCCACACGGCGCAGCAGCGGCGCACTGGCGGTGTTCAGGTCAACCCCCACCGAGTTAACACAGTCCTCCACCACGCCGTCCAGCGTCTCGTTCAGGCGCTTTTGGGGCATATCGTGCTGGTACTGGCCTACGCCGACTGCCTTGGGGTCGATTTTGACCAGCTCGGCCAGCGGGTCCTGCAAACGGCGGGCGATAGACACCGCGCTGCGCAGGTTGACATCGTACTGAGGGAACTCCTCGGCAGCCAGCTTGCTGGCAGAGTAGACCGACGCGCCTGCCTCGCTGACGACCATGTACTGCAAGTGCAGATTTTTCTCGTCGCCCAGTTCCCGGATGACCTGGGCGGCGAATTCCTCGGTCTCGTGGCCGGCGGTGCCGTTGCCGATGGCCATGACCTCAACGCCGTTTTTGAGAACCATCGATTTGATGGTCTTTTTTGCCTGGTCAACGCGCTTGAACTCCGGCACAGGGTATACCACGTTGGTATCCAGCACCTTGCCGGTGGGGTCGACGACGGCCACCTTGCAGCCCATGCGGTAGCCGGGGTCCAGACCCATGACGGTTTTGCCGCGGATGGGCGGCTGGAGCAGCAACTGGCGCAGGTTGTCGCCAAAGACATGGATGGCACCCTCAGCAGCGGCGTCCGAAAGTTCACCCCGCAGTTCGTTTTCCAGGCTGGGGTGGATCAGGCGGCTGTAGGCATCCAGAGCGGCTTCTTCCACCAGCTGGGCGCTGGCACCGCCGGTCTTTTTGCGGGCGAACATCCAGGCCACGATGCCCCCGGCACGCTCGGCATCCACCTGAATGCTGATTTTCAAAAAGCCTTCCCGCTCGCCGCGGTCCAGGGCCAGCACGCGGTGACCGGGAATCTTGTTCAGCGGCTCGGCGTAGTCGTAATACTGAGCGTAGACGCTGTCCTCATCCTTGGCCTTGACGCTAGTGATGCGGCCGAAGGCGCGGTAGTAGCGGCGCAGTTCGGCGCGGCAGGCGGCATCGTCAGAAACAGCCTCGGCGATGATGTCCTTGGCACCGGCCAGCGCAGCGGCGGCATCGGGGACTTCCTCGTTGATATAGTCCGCCGCTGCAGCGTTGGGGTCAAAGGCTGCGTCCTGCTTGAGCAGCGCATCGGCCAGGGGTTGCAGTCCGCGAGCCTTGGCGATGCTGGCGCGGGTCTTGCGCTTGGGCTTGTAGGGGCGGTAAAGGTCCTCGACCTCGGCCAGCGTCTTGGCCTTGGAGAGGGCGGCAGTCAGTTCGGGAGTCATGGCGCCCTGTTCGGTGATGGAGGAAGTGACCTCCTCCTTGCGCTTATCCAGGCCGCGCAGGTATTCCAGGCGGTCACCCAGGTCACGCAGCACCTGGTCGTCCATCGAGCCGGTGACCTCCTTGCGGTAGCGGGCGATAAACGGGATAGTATTGCCCTGGTCGATCAGGTCGATCGCGCCCTGGACATTTTTAGCAGAAAGATTCAATTCGGCAGCAAGCTGCTGTGCATAATCAGACATGGGATACTCACTTTCAATTTTATAGGATCGGACAAGAAATTGGCTACCTGCCTGCAGGGGCGGATGCTTGCAGCGGCCCCTACACGAACGTTCAATAATATCATAGGAACCGGCAAATTACAGGCATTTTCTCTTTTTCAGCACCACCAAATAAGCCCCATACACCGCCAGCGCGGCCAGGCTGATGATGGTGCCGGTGCGCAGGCCGGGAGTGTGGTAGGTGCAGGTGATGCTGGTCTGCCCCGCCGGGACGCGCAGGGCCATCAGGCCATTATCGACCTTTTCGATTTTGGCCGGTTCCCCGTTGATGGCGGCGGTAAAGCCGTCGTCGTAGGGCACACTGAAAAACACCAGCCGGTCGGTGTCGTAGTCCGTCTCGGCGGTAAAGCCGGTGCGGGTGGCGGTAAAGTTTTCCACGGCCTCGGCATGGCAGGCGGTGCAATCCTCGGCGTAGGTGTCCTGCGTGCAGTTGGTCAGCCCGTCGTCCGGGATAGGCTGCAGCAGGTCGCCATAGGCGGCGATCTGGTCCTCGTCCAGCAACACCGCCCGCAACAATATCTGGGCGCGGCTGTCCTCGTCTACCTGGTCCAGCTGATCGGCGGTGACATAATACTGCTGGGCAAAACCCATGGGCACCCAGTTTTTGTTCTCGTAGATCTGGTAGGCGCTGGTGCTGCCTACCAGGTCCCAGCCGTCCATGTCCTCGCCCTGCCAGTTGCTATCGGCATCCTTAGCCACCAGCGTGTACCGCACGCTGAGCAGCCCGCGCAGGGCATAGTTTTGGACCTCCGGCTTGGAGTTGACGTCCCGCTTGACGCCCACTTCCGGATAAAACTCCATAATGCTGGGGGCAACCGTGGAATTGAAAAACTGCAAACAGCTTTTGTCAAACCACAGGCCTAGATTGTTGTGGGCGCCGTAGGCATCGATGCGGTAGAACGCATCGTCCGGCAGGGCTTCCTTGACCTCCTGCACAGAATCATACGTTTCCGCGATCAGGTCACTGTCGGTATCCCACTGGGCGTACTTGGTCAACGAAAGGTGCATGCTGCCATAGACAAAGCTGAACACCAGCACGGCAGCCAGCAGTACGGTAGGCCAACGCTGGCGATCCCGGAAGAAGTGCCACAGCACGCCGAAGATCACCAATCCCAGCACCGATACGCCCAGGATGGCCCAGAAGCGGGCGGGTTCCTCGGTGACGCCGAGGGTGGTCACGCCGTCATCATCGGTATAGGGCACCAGGCCGAACGCCGCCGCCGAGAAAGTAACGGCCAGCGTTAAACCCCAGGCGCGGGGCAGTTCCCGCCGGGCCAGGTGGGGCCGTGCCAGCAGCGACGCCGTGGCCCCGCACAGCACCAGCACCGGCATGTAGTACCACCGGGCGTAGTAGCTGGAATTGAGGGCATAGAACAGGCTGTTAAGGATGGGCACAAAGGCGCAGACCACGCACACCTTTAAAATGTAGGTGAACGGGTGGCTGCGCCGCCCGCGGCAGAACGCCAGCCCGCCCGCAATGCCCACCACCGGCAGGTAGGCCGTCATGCTGGTATGTTTGAGGATGCCTTCGCTGAACATGTCCTTAAAGTAGGGGGCGTCTGGCATCAAAAAGGCGCTGTAAAAAATGGCCCCATATTGCTGGGCCTTGCCGTAGACCAGGTAGCCCATGCCGTTGAATGGGTCGATGGTGCGTGGGTTTTGCAGCAGTGACAGCCCGGCAGGAAGCAGCAGCACGCAGCCCATGGCACAGCCCAGCAGGGTCTCCCCTGCCAGCAATGCAAACTTGCGGGGGCCGATTTTGTAGGCATGCCCCGCCAGCATGCAGAAAAAGTAGATGATGAGAAAGACCGCCTGCCCGGCAAAGAAAAAGTAGTTGTTGAGCAGATTCACCGCCACCCAGAACGGGAAGCGACCTTTTTTGCCATCGATGACCGCATCATCCAGCGCCGCCAGCATGTATGGAAACAGCGCCACAACGTCCAAAAAGTGGTTGAAGAAGATGTTGTACACCGTAAAGCCGGAGAAGGCATACAGGCAGCCGGCCAGCATGCTCCAATCCTCGTCCCGCACCCAGCGGCGCGCCCAAAGGTAGCCGCCGCCCCCGGCCAGGGCGATTTTCAGGCAGAGCAGCGGCACCATCATCCACGGCATGAACCGCGCGGGCACCAGCAGCGTCAGCCAGAAAAACGGGCTGCCCAGCAGGTAGAACGAGTAGGAATTGACAAACCCGCTGCCCAGATCGGTAGCCCAACTGAAGCTGCCCCCCTGCTTGATGAAGCTGTTGGCGTACTGGTAAAAGTTGATCTGCTGGTCATTGAAATCGCCCGCGTAATGGAAGTACCCGCCGCCTGCGACGGCATCCACCAGGCAGTGGGGCGCAAACAGGGCGGCCGCCGCCAGCAGGCAGAGCCAGAACACCTGCCAGTATCTTGTTTTTTTGCCGGGAAGCTGCAATTTCATAACAAACCCCGCTGAAAGTCCGAACCATGGGACTTTGTTTTTGGTAAAATCATGGTATACTGATAGTAACACCACAGAGAGGATCGTGCAAGATGAAAACTTATCCCTTCAGTGCCCTGCTGGGCCGTATGAAGTACATCACCCGCTGGAGCCTGATGCGCAGCGGCCGCGCCGAAAGCTTGAGCGAGCATACGGCAGACACCGCCCTGCTGGCCCACGCGCTTTGCTTAATTGGCCAAAAGTGCTTGGGCACCGGAGCCGACCTGCGGCCCGAAATGGTAGCCACGGCGGCGCTGTACCACGATGCGCCGGAAATTTTGACCGGCGACATGCCCACCCCAGTGAAGTACAAAAATGAAGCCCTGCGCAGCGCCTACAAGGCGGTAGAGCAGGAAAGTGCCCGGCTGATGGCCAGCCTGCAGCCCGAAGCCCTGCGCAGCGAGACCGAGGAATTTTTGACCGGCCGCGTGTTAAATGACGCCGAGCGGAAAATTTTAAAGGCAGCGGACCGGCTCTCAGCCTTAATCAAGTGTTTGGAAGAGTGCCAGAGCGGCAACCGGGAGTTTGAAGCCGCGCGGGAGCAGCAGCTGGCCGCTCTGCACGGGATGGACTGCCCCGAAGCGGAGTATTTCATCACCCACATGCTGCCGTGCTATACGCAGAATCTGGATGAGCTGACGAGAGGAAGGTTTTGATCACTCCTGCAGCCGATACACCGCATCGATGAGCTTGTCCACATCGGTGAAATGCTCCAGCATGGAGCAGTAGCGCCGCAGGGAGGCTGCGCCCCGCAGGCCCTTCATATAGTGCATGGCCTGGCTGCGGGCCTGAGGCATGGCGAGCCACTCGCCTTTTTCCTCGCACATTTCGTAAATTTGCGCCCGCAGGGCGTTCATCCGCTGGTTCAGCGTCGGCTCGGCGGGGGCTTCCTCGCCCAGCAGGGCCGCGCGGATCTGCTCAAACAGCCACGGGTCGCCCAGTGCGCCGCGGCCGATCATCACGCCGTCGCAGCCGGTCTCTTTTAATAAGGTAAGCGCCCCCTCGGCAGTGGTAATATCGCCGTTGGCCAGCACCGGGATGGACACCGCCTGCTTGATGGCGGCAATTGCACCGGCATCAATGGGTGGCACGTACATCTGCTCCCGCGTGCGGCCATGCACGGCGATCAGGTCCGCGCCGTTGGCCTCGCACTGTTTCGCCACCTCCACGCTGGTCAGGTGTTCGGCGTCCCAGCCGATGCGCATCTTCACCGTCAGGGGCGTATCCTCGCCCAGGGCGCGGCGGGCCGCAGCGACCATCCGTCCGCAGAGGGGTGGGTCCAGCAGCAGCTTACTGCCCGCACCGCTGTTGGTGATTTTGGGCGCGGGGCAGCCCATGTTGATGTCCAAAATATCAAACCGGATGCCCTTTTCCCGCACCAGCAAAATGGCCTTTTCCAGGGCTTCCGGCTCACAGCCGAACAACTGGATAGCGTACAGCCCGTGGGGGTGGGCATCTTTGAGCAGAGCAAAGGACTTTTGGTCGTTAAAGTTCAGAGCCTTAGCACTGGCCATCTCGCTGACGGTCCAGGCTGCACCGTGGTCGGCCATCAGGTGGCGGCAGGCAGCGTCGGTCAGGCCCGCCATCGGGGCAAACACCGCCCCCGCAGGGATCTGCAAATTGCGTAACTGCATAGTTCCTCTCTTGTAGCGCCGCCTTAGGCCCCCTCCCAGGGGGGCTTTTGCGCGGCCACTTTTACTATTTGAATTTCAGATTCTATTCTACCATAAATCCCGCATTTGTGGTATACTAAAAGATAGATTGTTTACATCCGATTTAAAAAGGAGCAACGCTATGAAACTGATGGTACTGGACGGCAACAGTCTGGTCAACCGCGCGTTTTTCGGCATCAAGCTGTTGACGACCAAGGACGGCCGCTATACCAACGCCATTTACGGCTTCCAGAATATACTGCTCAACCTGCTGGCCGCCCACAAGCCCGATGCTGTGGCCATCGCCTGGGATTTGCGCGCCCCGACGTTCCGCCACAAGGCCTACGACGGCTACAAGGCCACCCGCCACGGCATGCCCGAGGAGCTGGCCCAGCAGATGCCGGTTTTGAAGGAGCTGCTGACCGACCTTGGCTTTGTGCAGGTCAGCAAGGCGGGCTGGGAGGCCGACGATATTCTCGGCACGCTGGCCGCAGCGTGCGAGGCCGCGGGCGGCACGACGCTGCTGGCTACCGGTGACCGCGACAGCTTGCAGCTTGTGGACGATGCAACGACTGTTTTGCTGGCGACCAACAAAGAGACCATCCCCATGGACCCCGCCGCCATCCGCGAGAAGTACGGCATCGAGCCGCCGCAGCTCATCGACGTCAAGAGCCTGATGGGCGATGCATCGGACAACATCCCCGGCGTGCCCGGCATCGGTGAAAAAACCGCGCTGGCGCTGATTTCGAAGTTCGGCAGTTTGCAGGGCGTCTATGACAACATCGACGACAAGGCCGTCAAGCCGGGGCAGCGCGCCAAGCTGACCGCCAACCGCGACAAGGCCGACCTGTCCTATATGCTGGGCACGATCCGCAAGGACGCGCCCATCGAGACCGACCCTGCCGCCTACCTGCGCCAGCCCGGTGACCCCGCTGCCGCCGCGCAGCTGCTGGCCGCGCTGGAAATGCACAAGCTGGTGGACCGCTGGGGCCTGAACGGCGGCACCGCGCCCGCCCCATCCGAGAATGCCGCACCGCTCGAGACCGTCGAGCCGTCCCCCCTGCCGCTGCTGCTGGAGGGCCGCTTCTACGCCGCCCGGAACGCCGACGGCGATTGGTACCTTGTGCAGGGGCAGGACGTCTACCTGCCCGACACGGACCGGCTGGCCGCGATTCTGGACAGCGGCGCCGAGCTTTGGGCGTTCGACGCAAAGCCGCTCTACCGCCTGGCGCTGGAGCACGGCGGCATCGGCAGTGCGCTGCGCTTTGACGGCAAGCTGGCCGCGTATCTTTTAAACCCGTCGGCCAGCGGCTATGAGGTACACTCCCTGGCCGCCGAGTACGGCGTACACGCCGCCTTTGCCTGTGAGGCCGCGCCCGATGCGGGCGTGCTGGCGGGCCTGTGCGACACGCTGGCCGCCGCGCTGGACGAGAGCGGCCAGCGCAAGCTGCTGAACGAGATGGAGCTGCCGCTGGCCCGGGTGCTGGCCGATATGGAGCGCATCGGCTTTGCGATTGACGCCGACGGCATCCGCGCGTTCGGCGACAGCCTGCGCAGCGAGCTGGACGGGATCTTAAACAATATTTATACAGCCGTCGGTTATTCGTTCAACGTAAACAGTCCGAAGCAGCTGGGCGAGGCGCTGTTTGACAAGCTGGGCCTGCCGCCGCGCAAGAAAAACGCCCGCGGCTACTCCACCGACGCCGCCACGCTGGAAAGCCTGCGGCCTTACAGCCCGGTCATTGATGAGATCTTAAAATATCGCACCTACGCCAAACTGCTGTCCACCTACGTAGATGGCCTGCTGGCGGCGCAGGCGGCGGACGGTCGGGTGCACTCCACCTTTATACAGACCGAGACCCGCACCGGGCGCATCTCCTCCACCGAACCGAACCTGCAGAACATCCCCATCCGCACCGAGCTGGGCAGCCGCCTGCGTGGCTACTTTGTGGCCGGGGACGGCCAGCAGTTGGTGGACGCCGATTACTCCCAGATCGAGCTGCGCATTCTGGCGCACATCACCGGCGACGAGCACATGCAGCAGGCGTTTTTGAACGGCGCGGACATTCACCGCTCCACCGCCGCCAAAATTTACCACATCCCCGAAAGCGAAGTCACGCCGCAGCTGCGCTCGGCCAGCAAGGCCATCAACTTCGGCATCATGTACGGCAAGGGTGCCTACTCGCTGAGCAAGGATCTGGACGTCTCGGTGAAAGAGGCGGACGCTTTCCTGAAGACTTACCTTGACACCTTCCCCAAGGTGGACGGCTACATGCAGGACTGCATTGCCCACGCCAAGGAGAAAGGCTACGTGGAAACGCTGTTTGGCCGCCGCCGCGCCCTGCCGGAGCTGGCCAGTTCCAACTTCCAATTACGCGCCAGCGGCGAGCGGATGGCCCGCAACACGCCCATCCAGGGCACGGCCGCGGACATCATCAAGCTGGCCATGGTGCATGTGTGGCAGCGCCTGCGGGATGAGAAATTGCAGGCCCGCCTGCTGCTGCAGGTACACGACGAGCTGATCGTAGAGGCACCGGACAGCGAAGTGGACACCGTGCGCCGCATTTTGCAGGAGGAAATGGAGCATGTGGTGCACTACAACGTGCCCCTGACCACCGAGGTAGGCACCGGCAAGACCTGGCTGGAAGCGCATTAAAGTTTTCTGCGCAGAGGTGTAGGGGCGAGCATGCCCGCCTGCTTGATGAGGCCGCACTTTTTCGGGAAAGTTTCTTGCCTGCCAAACGGCCGCGGGCGAACCGTGTTCGCCCCTACAAAGTGCTTTTGACAGTTCAAGAGTCACAATAAGGGTGATTGAAATGTATGTTTTAGGAATCGAATCGACCTGCGATGAGACCGCAGCGGCGATCGTGGAGGACGGCCGCAAGGTCATCTCCAACGTGATCTCCACCAGCGTGAAAGAGCAGGCCCTATACGGCGGCGTTGTGCCGGAGATCGCCAGCCGCCGCCATGCCGAGTATATCAGTGCTACCGTGGACAAAGCCCTGGCCGATGCCAACATGACCATGAAAGACGTGGATGCCGTGGCCGTAACCTTTGCGCCCGGCCTGATCGGTGCCGTGCTGGTGGGCGTCAACTTTGCCAAAGGCCTGGCCTACGCGGCAGGCAAGCCGCTGGTGCCGGTGCACCACCTGCGCGGGCATATCGCCGCCAACTATTTGACCCACCAAAGTTTGCATCCGCCGTTTCTCTGCCTGGTGGCCAGCGGCGGGCACAGCCACATCGTGATGGTGGAGGATTGGTGCCGCTACAAAGTTCTGGGCCGCACGGTGGACGACGCCGCCGGCGAAGCCTACGATAAAGTAGCCCGCACGCTGGGCCTGCCCTACCCAGGCGGTCCCAGTGTGGCCGCCGCCGCCCGCGACGGCGACCCCCACGCCTACAAGCTGCCCGTGCCCCATGTAGAGGGCAAGTACAACGTCAGCTTCAGCGGCCTGAAGACCGCCGTCATCAACGAGGTACACAACGCCGAGCAGAAAGGCCAGCCGGTCAATGTGGCCGACATGGCCGCCAGCTTCCAGGAGCGCATCGACCAGATCTTGGCCAAGAAGCTGCTTTCCGCTGCCGCCGACACCGGTGCCAAGCAGGTCGTGCTGGCCGGCGGCGTCGCCGCCAACGGCCGCCTGCGCCAGCTGGTGAACGACGGTGCCCAAAAGCTGGGTGCCCATGTCTTTTTGCCGGAGCTGAAATACTGCGGCGACAACGGCGCCATGATCGCCGCCCAAGGCTACTACGAGTACCAGGACGGCAACCTGGCCGATTGGACCCTGAACGGCCTGCCCACGCTGGGGATCGATTATCGGTAATTTCACGATTGTACATAAAAAACCACCTTTTCCGTTTCTTTGGAAAAGGTGGTTTTTTCTTGTTTAAATCAGTTCTTCCTTGCAAAGCTGGGCATCCGGCAGATGGGTGGAGCCAAAGTAGACGGTCTGCCACACAGCCTCGCCTTGTTTGAGGGTATTTACCAGCTTGAACTGTACGCCCTGGGTGCGGTCCTCGGTGTTGAAGCTGCCGCCATCGCCCAGCGTAAAGGTAGTGAACACGTTGCTGTAGGTGCCTGCGGCCAGCATACTGAAATCGTACTTGGCCGTCACGCGGTTACGGCCCTTGCGGATGTGCATGCCGTACAGGCAGGCCGTGGCCACCGGCACGTCGAACTCGTCGTGCACTTCAAAGAAGATGCCGATCTGGTCGCGGTCCTCGGTGGAATCGTAGATGTACTCCACCTCCACGGGCTGGCTTCGCTCGACGGCTTCCAGCGTATCCACATGGAACTCGACGCTGCGCATGCGGATGCTTTTGCGTTCGATCCAGCTGGGGCGGCGGAAATCGGTAAAGTCTAAAAAGCGCTCACTGCTGTAGTTGTTGGACATGTAGATGGCAATGCCGGTGTCAACATCACCATCAAAGACGACCTTGCCTTTGTCCAGCACGATGCAGCGGTCGCAGAGGTCGCGGATGGTGGCCATATTGTGGCTGACGTAGAGCACCGTGCGGCCGTCCTGCTTGGCAGCCTGGCGCATCTTGGTCAGGCACTTTTTCTGGAACTTCATATCACCGACGGCCAGGACCTCGTCCATGATCATGATCTCGCTGTCCAGGTGGGCCGCCACGCTGAAAGCCAGCTTGACGTACATGCCGCTGGAGTAGCGCTTGACCGGGGTGTCAATAAAGTCTCCGACCTCGGAAAACTCGATGATCTGGTCCATCTTGGCGTCGATCTCGGCGCGGGTCATGCCCAGAATGGCACCATTGAGGTAGACGTTCTCGCGGCCCGTCATCTCGGGGTGGAAACCGGTGCCGACTTCCAGCATCGAGGCCACGCGGCCGTACAGGTCAATATCGCCGGAGGTAGGGGCCGTCACGTGGGTCAGCAGCTTGAGCAGCGTGGATTTGCCTGCGCCGTTGGAGCCGATAATACCCACGGCCTCTCCTTTGTTTACTGTAAAGCTGACGCCGTTGAGCGCCATAAAGGTGGTGCCCACCAAGCGCTGGTCGGTGCCGATCTGGGTGTTGGGGTCCTCTTTGCCGCGCTTGCGGGCCCACCAGCTTTGCAGGTCGCCGCGCAGCGTACCGCCGCCGATCTGGCCCAGGCGGTACTGTTTTTTGACGTCCTGCACGCGGATCATCAATTCCTGATTTTCCATGCCGTACCTCCCGTCAAACCGTATCGACAAAGGTCTTTTCGACCTTGCCGAACAGCGAAATGCCTACGCCCAGCAGCAGCACCGTCCACGCCAGCGAGATGACCCACATCAGCACCGAGACTTCGCCCGAACTGAAGCAGACCGCGCGGAAGCTTTCCATCGGGGCGGTCATGGGGTTGGCGATCATCACGGCGCGCAGCAGCGGGTTGGAGATCATCGACAGCGGGTAGACCACTGGCGTACCGTACATCCACAGCTGCACACCGAAAGTGACAACGACCATCAGGTCGCGGTAGCGGGTAGTGACGCTGGACACGATGATGCCGCAGCCCAGGCCCAGCAGGCCCACCTGCAGCACGATAGGCAGCAGCAGCGGCATGGCCGCCCAGTTGGGGGCCACCTCGCCGCGCACCACGTAAAACAGCAGCAGGCAGAAGAACATCACGAACTGCACCAGGAAGTTGATGAACCCGGACAACATTGTGGAAATGGGCATGGCCAGCCGCGGAAAATACACTTTGCTGAAGATGTTGGAGTTTGTGGTAAACGTACCCGAAACCTTGTTGATGCACGAAGAAAAGAACGTCCACACGGCCGTACCCGCCAGATAGAACAGCGGCTGCGGCACGCCGCCTGTGGACAGGTTGGCGATCGTGCCGAACATGACCGTGTACATGGCCATGGACAGCAGCGGGTTAATTAAAATCCACGCCGGGCCCAACACGGTCTGCTTGTACAGCACGGTAAAATCGCGCTTGACAAACAGCCAGATCAGATCCTTATACCGCCACAGTTCATCAAAATCCACGCGGGTGCGGCCCCCGGCAGGGCCGTAATGCACATGGTACTGCTTTTTGGATTGTGTTTGCTCCATGAGTGAAAGCTCCTTACGCTTTGTGTTTGAGGAAAGCCTGGTAAACCGGCAGGCCCAACCGCAGCAGTGCGGCACGCAACAGCATACTGCGCTGGCCAGTGCGCTGGGCAAGGTCGCGGTAGGCATCGGCGCAGGCACGGCAGGCTGTACGGTAGCGCTGCTGTTGGGCGGGGGTGGAAAGGTCGAAGTGGTCTTTCTCGGCCAGGTTTTCAATCGCGTCGTTCAAAAGCCCCTCGGCCCGCAGAGTATCGCCCCTGGCGGCGAAGGTAGTGGTCCATTCCAGCAGGTATTCACTGCGGTCCAGGTAGTTGCGCGGGTCGCCCTGGGACATGATGCTACCGGTGCGCTGGGCATAGCGGTAACCGCGGAAATTCAGGCAGAGGATTTTCCTGCACTGCCCAATCAAATTCGGCAAAAGGAACATATCCTCATACCGCTTGCCCTCGGCATAGCGCAGCGTGTGGAACAGCTCAGCTCTGTACAGTTTGTTCCATGCCACCACATAATAGGTACAGGCATCACCGCTGGCAAAGAATTTTTCCCAAAATTGCGGCGGCGTCAACGCTTCTTCCTCACGGTCCGCCGGGGTGCGGTCCGGCAGGGGTTGGTCGTTTTCATCAGTGCAGAGGTAGTGGAAAAGGACTAAATCTGCACCGGACTTTTGCTGGGCACGCAAGGCACGTTCCAGCGTTTCCGGCTCAAGGCGGTCATCGCTGTCCACAAAGGCAATGTAATCACCAGTGCAGACGTCCAACCCGCTGTTGCGAGCCGCAGATAAACCGCCATTCGACCGGTGGATGACCCGGATGCGGGTGTCTTTCGCCGCCCAGGCATCGCACAGAGCCGGGCAGTTGTCAGGGCTGCCGTCATCCACCAGAATGATCTCCAAATCGGGATAGGTCTGCCCCACCACGCTGGCCACGCAAGCGTCCAGGTAGCGCTCCACTTTATAAACCGGGATGATTACGCTGATCGTTGGCATGGCAATCCTTTCTTTTTGGGAGAGAGGTAATTATTGAGCAGCAGGCTGCTGTTCCAGCTTGATGCGGGCTTCTTCCAGCAGGGCTCGTACTTTGGGTTTCCAGATAAAATGGCGGAACACCTTGGTCATAAAGAACCAGAATTTATTTTCCACCTCGCACCAAAGCCGCGCCGGCAGGGCTTCGCGGCTGTAGTTGACCAGGCGGCAGAGACGGCCAGCATGATAACTGCGGAAACGCGGCATAAAAATCTGCGCTTCTTCCGCCAGCTGCGGGTCTTTGCGGGCCTTGTAAAGTTCTGTATATTCGTAGATCATACGTACCAGGCTGCTCGGGAACAGGCTTTTATCTACACGCTGCAGCTCATAAATCATAAAGCAGTTCAGCATAAAATTCTGGTACTGGCTACGCAGATGAAACGTGCTGTTCTCGGTCTGGCGGTAGTTGAACATGCAGTCCGGCAGATAATAAACGCCCCCATAGGGCAAAAATTGTGCCGTCAGCAGATTGTCGTCAATCGTCACGCCGCTGGCAAACGGGTCTATCCCCTGCAGACGAAGATTGCGGAACATCATCGCGTTTGTATGGATATACAAAAAACTCCAGTATTCCTTTGCCGTCAGCGCACATTCCCGCAGCGGTTTTTCAATCGGCTTTGTTTTGCCGGTGCATGCCCAATAAAAACATCCGTTATGGCCGCAGGCGATATAGGTATGGTTTACATCGGCGTCCAGAATATCTGCCTGCTTTTGCAGCTTATGAACATCGGTGTAAAAATCATCGCCATCCAGATAGCAGATATATTCTCCGCGCGCTTCCCGGAACAAACGCCCACGGATCGCATTGAGACGTTTTATGCGGACATCCGGCGGGCGCTTTTCGCCTGGGATAAAATCCATAACAAAAACCCGCACCGTGTCCGGGTATTTCTGCTCCCATCTGCGCAGTTTTTCCACCGTATCGTCCGAGGAGCCGTCATCCGCACAGAGCACCTCGTAGGGGAAATCTGTTTGCTGCGCAAATACGCTCTGCAAAGTCTGATCTACATAGGGTTCCAAATTGTAAAACGAGATCAGGATACTGACCTTAGGCTTTGCCATATGGTTTCCTCCTGTTAAAAATCTTTTGCAAAACTCAAATTCAGGGCATGGCGGCTGCCGTACCCCTCTTTGCTTTCAATCAAACCAAAATTCAGCACTTTGCCATGTTCTTCGGTGGAAATGCCCCAAGAGAGCGCTTTGCAGCCTCTTGCTGCCCCCACGCAAAGCATTTGATAGTACAAAAATGTTGCTGGGCTATAATTATGGATGCTCAAATCCGCTGCCAAATACTGCGTATGTAGCACATTGGCCTGCTCAAAATAAAAAGTCATCCCACCTGCTACCATTGTGTCGTCTTCAAATACGCCGTAGTAGTCCGTGATATCCGGTAAGCGATTCGTCTTGAACTCCCACAATTCATCCACTGTATGGACCGGCTTTGCATGAAATTTCTGCAAATTTTGTTGCAATAAGATGTGGAAGGTCTCCACCTCATTCCAAGTAGTCAGATAACGGAAAGTCAACTCATGCTTCAGTGCCTTTTTAACTTCCTGCTTTTTATTTTGGCGAAAGGATGCCAGCAATGTTTCTGGCGTTTTCCCCTCCAGCGGTACCCAAGTACTTAATTCTGTAAACTGGGTATAGCCCCTGTATGTGAAAGCATAAACAAGCGCTTTATTCTCTACTTTTTCCAGCAGCTCCGGCGTCAAATGAAACTCTGCACGCGCGTAGCGATGGGCAAGGTACTCCTCAACGGCTTCTAAAATACCGATAGCTTTAGCCGCAGAATTATACGTACTGCGTAGTACCGGCCCACCGTAGGTACTTCCAGGGTGGGAGCGAAATATCTCACATCCATTTTCTTCTTGTTGCACAGCCCCCGGCACTACCGCAGCCAAGCCGCCATGCTCGTTATATACCATCAAAGAGGCATCTTCAAACCGGCCTGCCGGGTGGTAATTCAAAAAATTGCGCGTCTGCAGAAAGGTGCCGTTTCCGCTTTCCTGCATAACAAAGCGGTCCCATGCAGCTTCCTGCTCTGCTGTATAAGGCTGTACTGTAAATTCCATATTTCTCCCCTGCTTGCTTTACTATATCCGTTTTCCCGGATTATTTTGCACCTACATGATGCAGAAATTTCTCATAGTCACGGATATAATCATCCTCTTCATAGTAGGAGTCAGCGGCAACGCAGAGAACGGAGTTGTCCTGCTGCCACAGCATATCGCGCCACATATTGCTTTCCACGATCAGGCCTTTGTCGGGGCTGTCCAGCAGGACTTCCGCTTTCTCGAAGCCGTCATCCAGCTTGATCAAGATCTTGCCATAGGGGCACCACAGCAGTTGGCGCAGCTTCTTGTGGGCGTGGCCGCCGCGCTGCACCCCTGCCGGGACATCATGGATATAATAAATGCGTTTGATTTCAAACGGGACATCGTGCCCGGCCTCAAAGACCGAGAGAGTTCCCATCCCCTCGGCCGTGACGCTTTTCATGCGGATTGTTTGAATAATCATTGTTGTATCTGCCTTTCTTCTGGCATTTTAATCGGACAGCTTGATCACCGCAGCACCATCGACCATAGCAATACTGCCGCTGGCAGGGTAGTTGGGCATTGCCTGCACGGCAGGATTTTCTGCCCATGTATCCAGTTCAGCCTGGGTGTTTACCACCTTGGCGCTGCTGCCCATAATATTGCCGAACCACCATTTGATGGTGCCGTCGTAGGTGATGGCCGAGCCGGAAAGGCCGGTGTCGCCCTCCTCATACAGGCGCAGCAGGTCGTTGTGGTAGGTGAAGTTGGAATCCGTAAAGTCACCGGAGAAAACCACCGGGGTCTCTCCTTCCACATAGCCGGGCAGGTCCTCCACCTTGGCCATAATGGTATACACCTGGGCGCGTGTGTTCTCGTAGACCAGTTTGCGGTAGGTGTAAGCGCCGTTGGCATAAATCACATTTTGCACGGTAATAAAGGCGCACAGCAGGCAAGCCAGCCAGGCGGCGCTGCGGGGGATGGTGTCCGGCTCCAGTCCAGTCAGCAGCAGCACCAACGCATACACCAGATACACCGGGTACAGCATCAACAGCGTGGTGTGCCTTTCCGACAGCAGATACACCACATTCAGCCCCAGCGGCAGCAGCACCAACAGAATGGCAGTCTGCGCAGCAACGCGCCGCGGCTTACTGCGCAGCACCAGCACAAGACACACCAATGCCAGCAGCAGGCAGACAGCCGTCGCCAGCCGCATAGCACGGTTATTCCACACATCATAGCCGAGCAGCGTTGCAGCTACCTGCTTATAGGCCCCCGGCAGCCGGGAAAGCCAGACGCCCAGCCCGCTGCGGCCCATCTGCTGCAGGCCGTTATCGCTGTCAATCAGTTCCAGATGTTTATAGGCCAGCACAACTTTCAGCGAAACAGCGTACAGTACACCGCCCAACAGCAGCGAAACCACAGCTGTGACCCCACGGCGCAGATACTCTGCCCAAGCGAGATCCTCTGTCAGGCAATCACGCAGCAGGCAGATCAGGAACAGCCCGATGGCAAACTCGATGTACCCCTGGTATAGTCCCATCGCCAGGCAGAGGCACCCGCTGCAGAACAGCACGCCCCACCAGCGGCAGCGAAAGCGCTGTACCGCGTACACGCCCCAAACGGCCAGAAACATGGCACAGGTAAACGGATCACTTTTATCATTATAGGTCGCATTCAGCAAGGTAATACTGATGGCTGTCCCAAGGACAGCCGCCAGCGCAGCTGTTGCCTTGCGGCTCAATTTCAGCAAATCAGAGACAATGTACACAGATAAAGCTGTCCACAATACACTGAACATGCCCGTAAGCCACGGCATATTGACTTTTCCCCGCAGGAAACGGTAATACGGCAGCTGTACCCACCGCCCCAGCTGCAGCATAACAACATCGGCATCAAAAACCAGAATCGTGCCGTCATGGCTGGGGAACAGGTTAAACCATGCAAAGCCGTGCGCCAGCAGCATACACAGCGCCGTTGCGGCAAAGCACCATTTCAAGCGGGCCCAATCAAAGGCCCTGACCCGGCGCAGCAGGGCATCTTCCCTGCTCTGCAAAGTTGTCATGCGTGTGTGTCCTCCTCGGCGTAGGCGTAAATTTTCTTCAGTTCGGCAAGGTTGCCGTTGACGGGTGGCTGCCAGCTGCGCTGTGCTTTTTTAAAGGCGCAGTTCTGCGGAACCACCAGCCGCCCCACCAGCCCGCGCACCAGGCGGGACTTGCGACGGTCGTTGTGGTAATACTCCCAGGCAAGGCGCACCAGGCGGTCATTGGGATAGAGTTCGCGCAGCAGGGTAAGCATGGCGCGCCAGTCGCGCAGCATACGGGCTTCGCTGGCGGCAGTCTTATCCGTAGAAACGCCCGTGCCCATCTCGTACCAGGTAATAAGGCGGTCATAGTGGGCGATGGGAATTTTTTCCACCGTGAACAGCCGGGCCGAGAAATCCTCGGCCAGCAGCACCCGGTCCTGCATTTTCGTCAGAGTGTTTTCGAGTAGCTCCCGCTCATAAAACAACGATGCACCGCAGATGCCGTCGTCATACAGCAGCACATTGCGCTTGGCGCGCGCAGCGTCATAGCGGCCCGGCTGGTAGGGCGTTTTGTCAAAAGGGGTATCCCCCGGCAGCTGGTGGGGGTTGCCTGCCTTTTCGCAATAGGCAGCCAGCCCGCCAAAGCCCACGCGGGGTTCATCGCGTTGCAAAGTTTCCAGCAGCCAACGCAGGGTGTCCGCATCGTACAGGTAGTCCCCCGGTGAGGGTGCAAACACCCAACGCCCGGTCGATCTGTGCAGACCACCCAGCAGATTTTTCACTGTACCGCCGTTTTTTTCTGCTTTTACAAAAGCAGCCGGATGGATGCCGTGAGCTTCCAGATAGGCTTTTGTTTCCGCAAAATAATCCTGCTCGGACCCATCATCCGCCACAACGACTTCAAAATCCCGCGTTGTCTGCATGGCGAGGGATGCCAGCGTGCGGCGCAGGGCGGCAAAGTCCGGGCGGTATTGCAGTATGATCACCGTCAGCAGCGGCATGGCTGTTCCCTCGCTTTTCTTTCTAAATTTGGCGTATCAGCGGCAAAAGGTCAAGTCTCCATCCGCCCCATCTTGCCGTTCCAAAAGTCCACGGCACCACGGTAGGCACCGTAGCTGCGGCCTTTTTTGCGGCCCAGCGCCTTGGTCAGCGCATAGCGGGCCGCGCCGGTGAGAATCGGCAGCACGGTTTTCCTCTTCGCGTAGGCGCGGGATTTGCCCTTGCAGGTCAAATACAGCGTGTTGCGGGTGATATAGTACACCGACAACATGCCCCCTGCGCTGCCGCCTGCCTTATGCCACAGTTTGGCATCGGGCAGGAACCACAGCGGCACACCGGCCTGGCCTAAACGGATGCAGTAATCCACATCCTCGCAATACATAAACAGTGTCTCGTCGAGATAACCAACCTGTTCAATGACCGCCCGCGGCAGCAGCACACAGCAGAACGTGATAAAGCTCACCTGCTGCTTTTGGGCAAAGGCGGGACCGTCCTTAGCGTGGCCGCCCAGGTGCTTCACCTTACCGGTAGCGGGATCCAGCGTGCCGCCTGCAAACCAGATTTCGTCCGGCGGGTTCATAAACAACATTTTGGGGCAGCTCACGGCGCCCGCCGGGGTCTCCCGCAGCAAGGTCTCCAGCATATCGGGGGCAACGGCGGTGTCGTTGTTCAGCAGCAGCACATAGTCACAGCCATCGGCCAGTGCACGGCGCATACCCACATTGTTGACGGCGGCAAAGCCCAGGTTCTGCTCTTGCGGCAGAAACACCGTGTTGGCGGACAGTTTATCCTGCAATTGCGCTACCGAGTCATTGGGCGAAGCATCGTCCAGCAGGATAATTTCAAAGTCCTTGTACGTCTGCTTTTGCAGGCTGTCCAGGCAGACCAGCGTATCCTGCCAGCCGTTGTAATTGGAGATAACGATTCCTACCTTGGGCATGGTTACTCCTTAAAGCTGTTCACGGCGTCGATGACAGCGGTTACCTGCTCCTCGGTCATGCCGTAGTACATGGGCAGGCTCAGCTCCGTGGCGGAGATTTCTTCAGCCAGGGGCAGCGCACCGGCGGGGATGCCCAGTTCTTTGTAGGCGCCCTGCAGATGGATAGGCGTGGGATAATGCTTGTTGGTGCCGATGCCGCGTTCGTTGAGATGTTTTTCCAGTGCATCACGGTTTTTGCAGCGCACGGCGAAGATGTGGAACACATGCTCACAGCCCGGCATCACAGTGGGCAGGGTCACGGCGGGGTTGGTGATCTCGGCAAAATAGCGGGCGGCAATGGTGCGGCGCTGGGCGTTCATCGCGTCCAGGTGGGGCAGCTTAGCCGCCAGGAAAGCCGCCTGCATCTCATCCAGGCGGGAGTTCTGGCCTTTATAAATATGATGGTACTTGTAGTCGCTGCCGTAGTTGCCCAGGGCGCGGATCTTCTCGGCCAGGGCCTTGTCGCTGGTGGTCACGCAGCCGGCATCGCCCAGGGCGCCCAGGTTTTTGCCGGGGTAAAAGCTGAACCCGGCGGCATCGCCCAAACTGCCTGCGCGGCGGCCCTTGTAGGTGGCACCGTGAGCCTGGGCAGCATCCTCGACGACCTTCAGGCCGTGGGCACGGGCGATCTCCAAAATAGGGTCCATGTCGGCGCACTGGCCGTAGAGGTGCACAGCCATGATAGCCTTGGTCTTCTCGGTGATGGCCGCCTCGATGCGGGCGGGATCAATGTTGTAGCTGGCCAGCACCGGCTCCACAAAGACCGGCGTTGCCCCGGCGTAGGAGATAGCCAGCACGGTGGCAATAAAGGTGTTGGATGGCACGATAACCTCGTCTCCTGGGCCGATGCCCAGCGCTTTTAAAATAAGCACCAGGGCATCCAGGCCGTTGCCGCAGCCGACGCAGTATTTTGCGCCGCAGTAATCGGCAAAGGCGGCTTCAAAAGCGGCATCTTCTTTGCCCTCGATATACCAGCTGTTGTCCAGCACGCGGGCAAAAGCCGCGCGCAGATCGGCATCCAGTTCCCGCTCCATGGGGCGGAAAGAGACAAAAGGCACGGTGATGGGCTGTGCAGCCATAATAAAACGCCTCGCTTCGTCAAATTTATAGTACAGCACCCACGCATGGGCGCACAAGACCTACTATATCGTCTTATTATACAACGAAATGCGGTGTTTCGCAACTAAAAAGCACACAAAAAGGCTTCCCCGTTCCATAAGGGAAGCCTTTTTGCGCAGTTTGCGGTTATCTTGGCGCCCGTGTAGCGCAGGCGGGGCCGCAGCTGCAGGTGTCCACGCTGACATGGCTGGCGCAGCAGCAATGCCCCTGCTGGTGGCGGCAGCCGCTGTCGTCGCAGGCAATCTCGGTCTCGGGACTTGCGGGCTGGTTGTCGGTGGCAACGTTGCCATAGCCCTCGCTGTTGCGGTAACTGCTGCAGACGGCATCACTCTCGCCGGTGTGATGGACCTTGATGTCGTTCAGGCAGCAGCAGCCAGCCTTGTTATGGCAGCAATCATACTGCGCGCAATCCAGATAAGACATACAAAACACCTCCGCCCGTAGTATGCCCGGCTGATGGGCGGGGTATGCACGGGGCGCGGGCTGTTCAAATCCGGCCTAAAAATATCCCCTGCAAACAAAAAATTATAATAAAAAGCGCATCCCCTTTTTATGGGGATGCGTGGTTGGGCCGGCCGGATTTGAACCGACGGATGGAGGAGTCAAAGTCCTCTGCCTTACCGCTTGGCGACGGCCCATTATAAAGAAAAGACCGCGCAGCGTGTATCACTGTACGGTCTTTGGTGGGGTGCCTAGAGAGATTCGAACTCTCGGCCTCCAGAGCCACAATCTGGCGCGCTAACCAACTGCGCCATAGGCACCATAAATGCGCCCGAAGGGACTCGAACCCCCGGCCCACTGCTTAGAAGGCAGTTGCTCTATCCAGCTGAGCTACGGGCGCATAGCGGTTCTTGCCCTGTCCATGGGGCACGCTGCGAATGATATTATAGCAATCATGGGCGCATTTGTCAACAACTTTTTTCAATTTTTTTCTGATATTTATTTCAGGCGTCCTATTTCTTTTGCAACGGCACCTCAAAGGTCCAGGTGGTGCTGGTGGCGTCGGTCACGATGGCGCGGTAGAAAGGCTGTCCGTCGGCGTACAACCATTTATTGGGGCCATCGTCTTTATAAAAGGTACCGTTCCAGACGGCGTGCATCATGGTTTCCTCTCCAGAGCTGTACCAGTCGTCTGCGGCCAGCTGGGCGGTGGCCAGCGGTTCGCCTTCCTCGCCCGTGCGCAGTTCCAGCGTTACATCGACAATTTTCATCCAGTTAGGCACGGTCAGTTCCACTTCCACGGGGTAGCAGCTCAATTCCAGGTACTTTTTATTGCCGCTGCGGTTGATGTAATAGCCGTAGTCCAGGGTGTTGCCTATCCTACCCCAGGCCAGCTCCGGCTCGGTCTGGGTGGCAGTAAAGTCCACGGTGCCCAGTTTTTCGTTGGCAGCGGCACCGTCGGCGGCCGTCCACTGTATGGTCAGGTCGTAGGTCTGGCCCACGGTAAACACCAGCTGCGCCTGGTAGATGTCTCCGGCCAGCACGTCCATATTGTGCAGCTCGGTGGTGTCGCCGTAGGTGACCGAGAGCCGTGCGGTCATGCCTGTGGTACTCTCACTGGGCGTGACCTGCACCAGCACAGGCATCCAGCTGCTTTGCACGTCCCTATGCAGTTTATCAACTGGTACCCAGCGCCATTCCAACACGGTGGATTTGCCTTGCCGCACGGCATCCTGCAATTCGTCCATGCGGGTGCTCAAATCGGCGGTCGTGCTGCTTAACTGGGATTGCAGCATGGCGTAGCTGTCGGTCAGGCTTTGCATTTTGCGCTGATACGCAAGGTTTTGCACCACCAGCAGCAGTACCACCACAACAGCCGCAGCGGCCCCCAGCAGGCCCCACAAGCGGCGGTGCTTGCGCTGCTCGGCATCGCGGGCGGCCAGCAGGTCACGCATGGCGTCCAGCGTGACCGCCGGGGCAGGACCGGCGGCCTCGGTACCCAACAGTGTGTCCACCGACACGCCCAACACCTGGGCGGCGGCCTGCAAGTTGTCCAGGCCGGGCAGGGCAGTGTCCTTCTCCCACTTGCCCAGCGCCTGGCGGCTGACGCCGATCTGTTCGGCCAGGGTCTCCTGGCTCAGGCCTTTGGCCTTGCGGGCAGCCTGCAAGTTTTGGCCCAGTGTCATGGCGGCCACCTCCTTTTTTCAACCATTGTAGCAGGCAGGGTGTAAAAAGTCCAGCAAGCGGGCTTGGCAAACCTGCAACCCAGGGTTACAACGGCAAAATTGTGCATAGTATGGAGGGAAAGCGAGGGATGCCCTATGATGCTTTGCCGCCTGCTGGAAGATCTGGACTGCACCCTTGTGCAGGGCCGCAGCGACATCGAGGTGAACGCCATTTGCTGTGACTCCCGCTCTGTGACGCCCGGGTGCGTATTCGTCTGCCTGCCGGGGCAGCACACCGACGGCCGACGCTTTGCCCACGCGGCCGCGGCGGCCGGGGCGGCGGTTCTGGTGTTTGAGGGCACACTCCCCAATTTTGAATTTTCCCGGTCCTGCAGCCCGGCGCTGGTGCAGGCGGAGCCGGGCAAGGCTCGCCGGGCGCTGGCGCTGATGGCAGCGCGGCTGTATGGGTATCCCGCGCGGCGGATGACGATGATCGGCATCACGGGCACCAAAGGCAAGACGACCACCGCCCACCTGCTGGCAGCGGTGCTGACGGCAGCTGGGCGGCGGGTGGGGTGCATTGGCACCAACGGCGCGGTGTGGCCGGGGCAGCGGCACACACTGGGTTACACCACCCCCGAAAGCTGCGATCTACAGCATATTTTGCGCGACATGGCCGACGACGGCTGCGACGCCTGTGTGATGGAAGTTTCCAGCCTGGGGCTGAAGATGGACCGGGTAGGCGGCATTGAATTTGACGTAGGTGTGTTCACCAATTTGTCGCCGGACCACATCGGTCCCGGCGAGCATGCCAGCTATGCCGAATACCGCGCCTGGAAAAGCGTGCTCTTCCGCCGCTGCAAAGTAGGCGTGGTGAACGCCGACGACCGGGAAACGCCCGCCATTTTGGAAGGCCACAGCTGCCGGGTGGTACGATATGGCATCGCCGCGCCGGCGGATTGGCTGGCCCTGCCGGGGTTTACGCCGCGGCGCACAGCAGATGCGCTGGCTACCGATTTCACCGTGCGACTGCCCGGCGGGCGGATGGCGGATTTCACCGTGCCAATGCCCGGGGCGTTCAGCGTGCAGGACGCACTGGCAGCCCTTGCGGCGGCGGGCGTGCTGGGCGTGCCGGTGGCGGCTATGCAGGCCGGGCTGCGAGGCGCGGCAGTACGGGGCCGGTGCGAGGTGGTTTCCTGCCCCGCGCCCTTTACGGTGGTGCTGGACTACGCCCACAACGCCGCGGCGGCAGAAAGCGTGCTGACGGCCCTGCGGGCGTACCATCCCCGGCGGCTGATCACAGTGTTCGGGTGCGGCGGCGGGCGAAGCCGTTTGCGGCGCACCGGCATGGGCGAAGCCTGCGCCCGCCTGGCCGATCTTTGCATCGTGACCGAGGACAACAGCCGGGGCGAACCGTTGGAAGATATTTTTGCTGACATCCGCGCCGGGATGGACCGAGTGCAGAACGGGGCGGCGTGCGTGGAGATCCCCAACCGCCGTGATGCGCTGCTGTACGCCCTGGGGCTTGGGTGTGAAGGGGATATTCTCGCGGTATTGGGCAAAGGGCATGAGACAACAATCGACCGCGACGGGAGAAAAGTCCCGTTTGAGGATGCTGCAGTGGTGAGAGAGTACATGGAGCGGGTAAAGTAAGCGCAAATAAAAAAGCTCCCCTTGGGGGGGAGTCTTTAATGCAGGAAGGGTGGATTTTTCCCTACTTCGCCATCAACAGCATGCCAAGTACCAGCAGGTGCGCGGGGTAGAACGCGTAGGCGGCGTGTTGCAGGGCCTTGTTTTTGCAGCCATGCTGGCCGTTATAGAGCCAGATAAACGGCAGTGCCAGCAGGGCGAAGCACTCCTGCTGGATCTCAAAGGGGCCGACCAGATACACCTGGCCGATGAGCATGTACTGGCTGACCACGAACAGTCCCACTGCCTGGGCGAGGCAGCTGCGCCAGCCGCCCCCGCGGGTGAGCCGGAACAGCAGGATGATGACGACTCCCGCTGTGCCGTAATCCGTCAGCAGCAGGCCAGGCAGCAGTAAGGCCGCCAGCAGACCCAACAGGGGCGGCAGTTTTTCCGGCAGAGTGGGTGCGGTACGGCAGCGATCGGCGCAATGGCAGGCCCACAGCCCGGCCAGCAGCGTCCAGGCCACGTTCTGGTGCCAGGGGTAAAAGTACGTGCCGCCCGCCACCATATCAAAAGGTACCTCGGACACGACAGCCAGCAGCAGCAGCCGCTTGGCGTAGGCGCGCAGGTCGTGGGTGTGGGTGTAGCCCTGGGCCAGCTCGAAGGCAAAGATGGGGAATGCGATGCGCCCCACGCAGGTCATCCATTCCCGGCCGGGCACGATGGTGGCCCACATGTGGTCCAGCAGCATGCAGAACAGGGCGATAGCCTTGAGCTGGTTGGCGGTAAAAAAGCGGCGGTTGGGCATGGGAGTCTCCTTTAAATTTATAATAACACACGGGCGGATGGGTAATGTGTCCGCGGGCAGATGCAAGCATCGGCCCCCACAGGGTGAATGTGTTCTTTATTATAGCACACCACCCGTCTGCGGGGCAAATTTATACGCCCGTGCCCGTGTGTTTTTTCCAAAAAAGACGGTTGACAAAGCATCTCTCGGTCGATATACTCGGGGTACAAACAGCCATGCTGTGTAAAGTTTACGGCATCGGCCAACGTAAAAAAGGAGGGGATCGCTATGAAACACTGCCCGCACTGTAATTCGCCTATCACCCAGCCCGACCGCAAGACCTGCCCGGTCTGCGGCAATCCGCTGTCCGGCCCAACCGGCGCGGCACGGCGCAGGTTGCCCCCATGGGTGCCCGTGGTGCTGCTTTGCGCCGTGGCGGTGGTGGTCGTGTACTTTGCCCTGCACAAGCCCGTCACCCTGCCCGCAGACATTCAGGTCCCGGCCGAGACCACACCGGAATCCGCCGGGCTGGTGCTGGACGAAGCCGACCGTTTTTATCTGGACAACCTGCCCACCAACATCACCTTTACGCTGACGGTTGACGGCGCAGAGC
>ERZ1034876.364-NODE-364-length-27186-cov-7.297335_pt1 | contig 27186 bp, 24 predicted proteins | sample MGYA00520698_ERZ1034876 | MGnify/ENA primary metagenome ERZ1034876 (study PRJEB33766, sample SAMN09781723) | gut metagenome | biome: gut microbiome | host: Homo sapiens | place: Madagascar | study: EMG produced TPA metagenomics assembly of the PRJNA485056 data set...
GTGCGCAACCGGAACTGGCGCAGCGCGGCGGGCGCGAGGGCGGTGCGGGACGCAGACGCGGCGCAGCGGGCGCCGCCCACGCCCATCGTTAGGCGTAGTCGTAATGCTTGCGCAGACCGATGAGAAAGCCGCCGGTAAGAAACATCGACGCGATCTCGGCGACCACGATGGAAAGCCAGATGCCATCGACGCCGATGATCGCCGGCAAAAACAACACCGCCGCGCACTCGAACACGAGCGTGCGCAAAAACGAGATGAGCGCCGAAACGAGGCCGTTGTTGAGCGCAGTGAAGAACGCCGAGCCGAAAATGCTCACGCCCACGAAGATGAACGCGAGCGAATACTCGCCGAGGGCGGCGACGGTCATCTCGCACAGGGAGGGGTCGTACCCCACGAACACCGCCGCAAGTGGGTGCGCAAAGAGGTGCACGAGCACGGTGATCAGCACGCCACCCGCCACCATCACGCCGAGGCAGGTGCGGAACAAGCCCTTGAGCTCGGCGGAGTTCTTCGCCCCGTAGTGGTAGCTGATGATGGGCGAAGATCCGACTGTAAATCCCATGAGAAGGGACACCGCAATCCACGCAACGTACTGGATAACGCCGTAAATCGCGACGCCATCAGGACCGATATAGGCCATCAGCTGGAAGTTGTAGACCATCGACACGAGCGACATGGAGAGGTTCGAGACAAGCTCCGACGAGCCGTTCACGCAGACGCGCCCCAAAGCCCGCACGTCGATAAGCGGGCGACCCAGGCGCAGCGTGCTCGAGTTCGGCCGCGCGAAATAGAGGAACGGGATCGCACCGCCAAGGACCTCGCTTATCGCCGTCGCCAGGGCAGCACCCGCCAAACCCCACTGGAACACGATGATGAACAGGGCGTCGAGCGCGATGTTGGCAACGCCGGCAACCACCATGACGCAAAGCCCCACCTTGGGCTTGCCCGCAGCGGTCAACAGGCTCTGGAAAGTTTCCTGCAACATGAAGAAAGGAAGCGAGAACGCCAGGATGCTGCCGTACACGACGCATTCCTCAAGCAACGACCCTTCGGCCCCTAACGCACCAGCGACAGACCCTACGGCCACGAACACCACGACCCCGCACGCGATGCCCACGATGAGCGTCGCGTACACGATAAGCGAGAACAGCCCGCGGGCGCGCTTGTCGTCGCCCTCCCCCATCGTTTTGGCGACGAGCGCCGTGCCTCCCGTACCGAACATGTACCCGAGCGCGCCGAGCATCATGAACAGCGGATAGACAAGGTTTAAGGCAGCGAAGGATTCCTTGCCGACGAAGTTCGACACGAACAGACCATCGATCACGCCGTAGATCGAGGTGAAGAGCATCATGGCGCAGGTGGGGGCAGTGAATCGCGCGAGCCGCCCAAGTGTGAAATGGTCGGAAATCTGGATCGCCATGACTTATCGTACCTTTTTATTCGGAGAGGAAAGACACTCGCCCGAGGGCGCACCCTCGCCCTCCCCGCCGCGCTTGGCAGCCCCGTCGTTCCGAGGTGCGAAAGCGTCGCCTTGCGCTGCAGCCTTGACCTCTCGGGTCGCAGCTTCGCCATCCTGAAGCGCGGCCTTGTTGTTTTGCAAGGTCAGGCGCACCCCAGGGATATCCGCGAAATGCGAGCGCAGAGCATCGGTGTAGCGCCGTCCGAGGAGAAGCGACAGTTCGAGCTCCCTGTCGTCGAATTCCCTCAGCGCTGCAAGCTCCGCCTCGATCATAGGGACGATGGTGCGCTCGGCGAGCTCAAGGCCCACCGGAGTCAGATGCGCGAGCAGACCGCGACGGCCCGGGCCGCTCTTGAGCACGACCACACCCTCGTGTTCGAGCTTGTGGATGGAGCTGTTCACCGTTTGCTTGCCGATACACATCTGCACGCAAATGTCACGCTGAGAGATGCCCTTTTCGCCCGCAAGGAAGATTGCGTACAGAATGCTGAACGCGCTCTCAGAGATTCCAAATGACGTCGCAACGTCGCGATAGAGCTGGTTCTGCTCACGCCAAAAACTGTCGAACGCCTCGTAGGCGCGCGCGATATTACCTGGGATAGAGGCACCCATCGGGCAACTTGAGCCCTCCGCGTCCACCGAGCTTGCGTCGCTTGTCACGCCACCGGAAACCGCCGCATCCGCCATGTTCGCGCCCACCTCGTCTGGCACGTCTGCCCCGCCCATCACGTTCGAGCCGCTCGGCACGTTCGCACCTGCCGAGCTTGCCGCGTTCGAGTTGTCCATCGTGTTCGCACCGGGCGTCACGTTCGCTCTTGCCGCGCCCACCTCGCCCGGCACGCACGTGTCGTTCGCCGCGTTCGAGTCGAACGTCGCATTCCCTTTGCTCATCCTTGTCCTTTAGTCCGATTTCGTACTTTCCGTTATACTGTAGTACGAAATCGGACTTACAAGAATGCCTCGCACGCAATATGCACAACTAAAGCTCGCCTTTTCGGGTGAGAAACGCGAGAAATTGCATTTATAAGGAACCTTTGGAATTCAAAACTGCAGGTCAGCGGTCTGCCGTTCAAATGGTTAGGGTTCTAGCTGTACAAGAATGACGATAATTTGCAAAACAAGAGATAGCCTCGCGGCGTATTCCCTCATTTCGTCGCCTCGATTAACGGAATGCGCAAAGATATTCCCCGCTTTGCTAGATTTTGGGGAATATTTTAATTAGTAGCCATACTATATTTGAAAACTATCGTCATTTTTGTACACGACTCCACCGAGCGGCCATCGCCGCACCGACACGCCGCGCAGTCCCGCCACGCCGCACGGCGCGCGCTAGCTCGCTTGACGAGCAATACTCTCCACGGCCTCAAGCGCGGCGTCCACCTCAACCTGCGTGTTGAAACTGGAGAAGCTCACGCGCACGACGCCCTGCTCAGCCGTGCCGAGCGCCTTGTGCATAAGCGGCGCGCAGTGGGCACCGGGGCGCGTGCAGATGCCGAAATCAGCATCGAGTCGCGCGGCGACCTCGCCCGAGTCGGCGTCGCCGATGTTGAAGGAGACGATTCCCGAGCGCCCAAAGCTCGCGTGCCCGCCGTACACCACGATCCCAGGAATGCTCCCCAGCCCGCGCTCGAAACCCTCGACAAGCCCCGCCACCTGGGCAGCGATCACAGCCGGCGTTTTCTGCGCCACGTATTCCACGCCAACGGCAAGCCCCGCCAGGCCGTGCGCGTTCTCCGTCCCCGCCTCAAGCGCCTCAGGCATGAAGGACGGTTGGCGCTCGTCGAAGCTGTGCACGCCCGACCCGCCCTCGAGAAGCGGCTCCACCTCAAGCCCCTCGCGAACGATGAGGCCTCCTGTCCCCTGCGGGCCGTAGAGGCTTTTGTGCCCGGTGAAGCAAAGCACGTCCGCCCCAAGCGCTGCCATATCAACCGGCATCGCGCCCGCCGTCTGCGCCGCATCCAGAACGAACAGCGCGCCCGCGTCGTGCGCCATCGCAGCCATGCGCGCGACGTCGTACACATCGCCCGTCACGTTCGACGCGTGCGTGGCGGTGACCAGGTTCGCCCCGTCCTCAAGCGCGCGCTCGTAGGATTCCCAGTCAAGCGACCCATCAGGGAGAATGCGGGCAACCTCCACCTGCACCCCGCGCAGATCGCGGGCGCGAAAGAGCGGCCGCAGCACCGAGTTGTGCGACGCAGCCGTGGTGACAGCACGTCCCCCATCAGGCAAAAGGCCAGCAAGAGCGATGTTGAGCGCCATCGTGGCGTTCATGGTAAACGATACGCGGGAAGCGTCCTGTGCGCCGAGCAACCCCGCCACGGCCGAGCGCGCCTCGAACACGGCCATGCTCGCCGCGAACGCCGCCGCATGCGACCCGCGTCCCGGGCCACCGAACGAGCCGATCGCTTCCGCCACCGCGCGAGCCACACCATCGGGCTTCTTAAGCGTCGTCGCCGCATTATCGAGGTAAATCACGTGAGCGCCTTTCGGGAAATCCGCCCGCAGACGAGCAGTACCTGCCGCAGGCGTCGAGTTCTTGTATAGTGGAATCATACCGCGAAAACGAATCGCGCGGCCACGCGCACGACAGGGAAAGGACGTCCCATGGAGCAGTACAAGCAGGAGTTCATCGAGTTCATGGTCGAAAGCCATGTGCTCAAGTTCGGCGAGTTCACGTTGAAAAGCGGCCGCAAGTCCCCGTTTTTCATGAACGCGGGCGCCTATGTGACGGGCGACCAGCTGCATCGTCTGGGGCTCTACTACGCGCGCGCGATCCACGACAACTTCGGACTCGACTTCGACGTCGTGTTCGGCCCCGCGTACAAGGGCATCCCCCTGTCGGTCGTGACGGCAATGGGGCTTCACGAGCTCTACGGCAAAGAAGCGAAGTACTGCTCGAATCGTAAGGAAGCGAAAGACCACGGCGAGGGTGGCAACCTGCTCGGGCACGTGCTCGAAGACGGCGACCGCGTCGTCATGGTGGAAGACGTCACCACGTCGGGCAAGTCGATCGACGAGACCTACCCCCTCATCACCGGCGCCGCGAATATCGAGGTCAAAGGCCTTATGGTCTCGCTCAATCGCATGGAGGTTGGAAAAGGCGGCGTGAAGTGCGCCTGCGACGAGGTATCGGAGAAGTACGGCTTCCCCACGGCGAGCATCGTGAACATGGCCGAAGTGACCGAGTACCTCTACAACCGCGAAGTGCAGGGTGAGGTCCTCATCGACGACGACATCAAGGCTGCCATCGACGCATATTACGAAGAATGGGGCGCGAAGGAATAGCGCGACCACTTGATTAAGCGGGCGAGAAGGCGCCGGGGCACGCCAAGCCGAACCTCCTCGCCCGACCCAGCCAAGCGACACCTCTCGCCCGACACCACGTTAATGGATGATTTCCACGTTTCTCAGCATGTTCTCGGCAAGAGCGACTTCCTGCGCTCTATCCTCTCCCTCAACCGGTCCGAGATACGTCACGCCCACGCCAATGAGCCGATCGTTCCAAAAATAGCTTGCGGCGTGTATCTCTCCAGCCTTGTCCTTGTACGCCTTCTCATATGCGGCATAAATGAGAATAGACTCACCGTTTCCTTTGTCGATATCGTCAACGAGGCGAAACTCCGGATCGGTCATTTCAGGGCGCGGAAGCGTGAAGTTATCGATGACGCTTTTCACATCTTGGCTGGAGACATCGCCGTCATCGACCTCGGAAAACATCGAGAGCGACCGAAAGATATGGTCTTCCTCCTCCCCCGACACCAAAAACGTCGAGTCAAGACCGCTCACTTCTTTTGAAGAGAAGAGCGAGCTATACACCTCGAGAAACATGCCGAATCCCTTTTCGTGGTAGAAGCTGCCCTTGGGAACGACCTCGTAAGGTTCCTCGTAATAAATGCGCAGCTTTCCGTTATCCACATGGGGAGATGCGTTGCCGCCGTCGCTCAAGGAGCAAGCAGCCAGCGCAAAAACCGCCAACGCGGAAAAGCATGCAGCCAGAACGGCGCAGAGTAAACGCGGCACATGATTCTTGCGCCCCCGCAACCCCCGGTTTCGATTATCACTAGATTTCGATAGCATTTTCTTCGGTTCCTATCTCATGCATGTTGCACGCAGGATCTCTTATCTTGCCATATCCCCACGCAAAGCCATCGCTGCCAGATAAGAGTTCATTGTAGTAATGAACCTCGCCATCGGGACCTGGGCGTAATATGAGGCAGCTTCGACACCCTTCGACACCCCCTTGCTGCACCCCGATACCTTCCAGGATTTCCCTCTTTTCAGTTGGCGCGTTTTGCCTTATCATGTTTGCTTGCGCAAACCGCATGCCGGCGTGGCTCAACGGTAGAGCAACTGATTTGTAATCAGTAGGTTGCGGGTTCGATTCCTGCCGCCGGCACCACGAAAAGGCAATCCCCCATCTGGTGGTTCGTCCATTCCAGATGGGGGATTTTTTCGCTCGCTAGTCTTTCACCACGAGAACGGGAACCTTCGCCTCTTTCAGCACGAAGCTCGACACGCTGCCCAGGATGCCGCGCAAACCGCCGAGGCCGCGCGATCCCATGATGATAAGGTCGATATTGTGCGCTGCCGCATACGCGACGATTTGCACACCGATCGTCGTCTCGCTCTGCACCTCGACGTGAATCTCGTTCATAAGCCCGCGCGTTGCGAGGCGGACATCGCGCTCGAGCTTCCTTTGGGCCTCGTTTTGGGCATCCTCGAAAGCCTCTCTCATACCAACGGGAACCGCCGCGCCATACGAAGAGTCGAGCCGCTCGATCACCTGATGCTCGATGTCCGAAATCTGCAGCACATGAAGCGCGCAGCCCGGATCCTCTTTCGCGTAGCGGGCCGCTTCCTCGAGCGCCGCATCGGCAGACGCCGAACCATCGTAGGGAACTAAGATATTGTCATAGAGCATGGCTGCCCCTTCCCCATCGTGCGTTTTGAAAACGCAATTCGGAAGACGGCGATACAGCAATCGCCTTGTAAGCTAATGATAGCGCGCTTAACTATCTGCGAACAGGGATTATGGCGAATTTTCTCCTTCATCGGGAAAGAAAGGCGCGGGCATTGCACATCAGTTCGAAGCTTGTTAAAATACGAACAAATATTCGAACGAACAGGTGTACCCATGAATATCGTCGAAAAGCTGGAAATCCTCGCCGACGCCGCAAAATACGATGTGGCCTGCACATCCTCCGGTGTGGACCGAGGGGCTCGGCGCGGCCAGCTGGGAAACGCAATGGCCGCAGGGTGCTGCCACAGCTTCACTCCCGATGGGCGCTGCATCTCGCTTCTGAAGGTGCTCATGACCAACGTCTGCATCTATGACTGCGCCTACTGCGTGAATCGTGCAAGCAACGAAGTCGCGCGCACCGCGTTCACCCCGCGCGAGCTGGCCGACCTGACGATATCGTTCTACCGACGCAACTATATCGAAGGGCTGTTCGTAAGCTCCGGCGTCATAAAAAGCCCGGATTACACGACCGAGCTCATGATCGAGACGCTGCGCATCCTGCGCGACGAGTACGGCTTTCGCGGGTACATCCACGCGAAGGCGGTGCCCGGCACCTCACCTGAGCTGATCGATCGGCTGGGTCATCTGGCCGACCGCATGAGCGTGAACCTGGAACTTCCCTCCCAGAGAAGCCTTACGCTTCTGTGCCCGCAAAAGCGCAAGCAGCAGCTTCTAGCTCCGATGCGCCAGATTCGCGATTCCATGGCAGAAGATGCCGACACGCGCGCGCTTGTGCGCAAGAACACGACATACTACTCGCAAAATCGACCAGCAAAACGCGAACGGGCTTTCGTTCCCGCAGGCCAAAGCACGCAAATGATCATCGGCGCCACACCCGAGAACGACTTTCAAATCCTGAATTTATCGGCGGCGCTCTATCGCACGCTCTCGCTCAAGCGCGTGTTCTTCAGCGCCTACCTGCCGGTAATCTCCGATGAGCGCCTGCCCGCATCGGGGGCGGTGGAACTCGATCGCGAGCATCGCCTCTACCAGGCCGATTGGCTTATGCGCTTCTACAAGTTCGACGTGAGCGAGATAATCGACGAGGACAACCCTTACCTCGACCCGCAGCTCGACCCGAAGGCGAACTGGGCTGTCAACCATCTGGAGCACTTCCCCGTAGAGGTGAACACGGCCCCGCTCGAAATGCTCCTGCGCGTCCCCGGCATCGGCCCACGCGGGGCGCGCCTTATCGTGAAAGCCCGGCGCACCTGCTGCCTGCACGAGCCCGAGCTGCGAAAACTTGGCATCGCCTACAAACGTGCGCGATTCTTCATCACCTGCAACGGGAAGTACGCAGGCGTAGGCACGCCCTTCACCCCGGGGGCCCTGCGCGCGCAGCTTGTCGCCCCTATCGATGGAGGAAAGCACGGACGGCGCGCGGCGAAGCAATGCCAGGGACAGCTAAGTCTCTTCGATCCGCTTGAGGGACAAGGTTTATGCAGGAAGCGAATAGAAGGAACGAACGAACGCGACGCACTCTATGACGCGCAAGGGGCGATTGCACGCGAATACAACGCGCTCGACGCATCACGATGCGCGAACGCGCATGGCACGTCCGCGCACTCAGCAAAGACGGGTGTAAGCGATGCCCTCGAAACCTCGAATAAGGCAGGCGCAAGCGGTGCCCGTACGACCGGGCAGAAGGCAAGCGCATCAAGCTCAAACCCCCGCAGCCTCCCTGAGAAAAGCGCCCTCGCCAGCCAAGCCGACGGCCTGTTCGGGTGGCAGTATGCCATCGACAAGCAAAAGGTTTGCGCATGATCGCCGCAGAAGAGCCGCTCGCCCATATTGCCTACGTCTACGACGGAACGCCCGAGGGGCTGCTCACCGCAGTGTTTCAAGCCTATGCGAATCACGAGGACCCCGAAGATATTGCACAGGGAGCCGCATTCCAGCCCCGCCTTGATCAAAGCATTCGGACCATAGAGACCGATGCCGCCCTCGCAGAACGTGTGAAGCGTGGATTGGTGCGCGCAACGGGAAAGGCGGGATTCAACGCCGTGTTGCACGCATCGCTATCCGACGACGCGCAAGCGGGATCCGTCGTCTATCGGTTCATTCGCTACGCTATGAGGGCCGATGCACGACAAGCGGCGATCGGAGAAATCGCACACCCGGCCGTCGCCCCGCTCATCGCACTCGACCGCTCGGTAATGAACGAGCGGCATCTTATGCAGCAATTCTTGCGCTTCGAGTGCCTCAAAGGAAATATATGGTTTGCTCGCTGCTCTCCGAAGGCATCGGTCATACCCCTGCTCATGGATTGGTTCTCGGCGCGCTTCAACGACGTCCCCTTCATGATTTACGACGAAGCACACCGCATAGCGGGAATCTACGACGGATCGGGATGGCAGCTCGTTCAAACCGACATAGTAAATCTCCCTGAAAAAGCAGGTGACGAAGAGATGATGCAGCAAGCGTGGAAGCGGTTCTACGACGCCGTCTCCATCGATGCGCGCTATCACCCCGAGCTCCGCCGCCACTTCATGCCGAAGCGATTCTGGGAGAACCTGCCCGAAATGGATGAGCGCTACGACACGTCGACGGACAACTACTCGCTCAATACGCCCTCGAGGTCGAAAGCAGGGATGAAGCTCTCCTCGGCAGCGCCGCCCTCCTGCCAGAAGTAGTCCTCGATACCGAGCGAGTCGGCAAAATCGAGCAGCCGTTCGTAATCTTCATTGGGAACGCGGCGGGCAAGTTCGGAGCAACGTTCAAGCTCGCGGCATGCCCAGGCGTCACCCGCCTTGGCGCTCTCTGCCAAAACGGGAGTGTACTGGTTCATGATCGAAAGCAGCACCGAGCTGCCGAAGTGCTCCCACACCGTTTGCACCACGCGTTTGGAGTCCTCAAGGGCACCGGGCAGCATCAGATGACGCACCACTACCCCGCGCGTCATGCGCTCGTCGCCCTCGTACTCGTCAAAGCAAGGATCGCCTACCTCATCGACCATGGCAGAAAGCGCGTCGAGGGCGATCTGAGGATAATTAGGAGCCTTTGAATATCGGGCAGCCAGATCGGAAGAGGCATATTTGTAATCGGTGAGATACACATCCGCATAACCTCGATTTTCACGGACGGCGCGAACCGTTTCGTATCCCGAGGTGTTCCAAACGACGGGAAGGTCCATCCCCCGCTCCCGCGCCAAATCGAGCGCGGCGCGCGCATACGGCGCGTAATGGGTCGGGGTCACAAGGTTGATATTCAGCGCACCCTTCGCTTGAAGCTCGGAGTAGATCTGCGCCAGACGCCCGATCGATATCTCTGCCCCCGCCTCGCCGTCGGCAATGACGGCGTTCTGGCAGTACACGCAGCGAAGCGAGCACCACGAGAAAAACACCGTGCCCGAGCCATGCGTGCCACTGATCGGCGGCTCCTCCCAGAAGTGCAGCGCGGCGCGGGCAATGCGAAGGCGCCCATCGGCCCCGCAAACACCACGAGCCCCCGCACTGCGATCAACTCCGCACACGCGAGGGCAAAGGTCGCAAGAAGATATGTCCATTTCGCTTTGAGGCATTGTCCAATCCCACCGTTTCGAGCCGCCGAGATTACCTCCGTGCTCAAACAGTCCTCGCTTCGCTGCGGAACTGCGCGCGGAGGCAATTCTCGACGTCTCGAAACTACTCGTTAGTTCCTCGAGTCAAACCAGAATGACTAGCTCGGGAGCATGCGACGGCGCCTCCGCGCGCAGTTCCGCACGAGCCGAACGTGCCCTCTGGCACGTTCGCGCGAGCTCAGGACTGTTTGAGCACGGAGGTGCCGCCGCATGCTCCCGAGCGGACAGGTCAGCTCAATTCGCGCCATTCACACGAATCACAGCCAGAGCAGTCAAGCTTAGTTCGCCGAGTACCCGAATCCGCCGTGGTCGTGATGATGGCCGCAGCCGCAATCATCTTCCTCGTCATCGTAGCCGTAGTCGTCGTCATCGTCAGCACCCTGACCATATGCTTCTTCGGCGCGCGACCAATCGAGACCATTCTCGGCGCATTCGGCTTCCTCGCCGTAGACCAAAGCCAAGGCTGCCGGCGACTTGAACGAGCCTCCGATCACCTCGAGCAGCTCCACGAGGTGCATCGTCGATTCCGCCTGCGGAAGGATCAAATCGGCATCATCAGCACTTGCAAGCGCGGCCTGCAGCTCCGAGAGGAACATCTCCGCCGTGAACGCGCCCTCGAAGCGCTTTTCGCGAACCGCCTCAAGCATGCGCTCGGCGGGCTCGGAGAGTCCAGAGATCGCCACGTCAGAAAGGCCGTTACCCAAAGCAGCACGGTGCGCGGCGCGAACCAGCGCGTTCGCCTCGATCGCAGAGACAACGGCAGCCGCATCCTGCAGAGTGCGAACAGCACGCATGAGCTGGGCCGTTCCCGCAGCGCCGCATTCCACCACGCGACCGCAGACCGCATTGAGAAGCCCTTGCGCCGCAGCGACGGCGTCCTCTTCGCCCGCAACGTAGCAAACGAGGTTCTCCTCGTCGAAGGGGCGCGGATCGAGCATGTCCTCAAGAGCGACGGGCGCCTCGACGAACCCCAAGTCGCTCACCGTGGCGACCGCGCCGAGCTCGCGCGCGAAACCTGGCGTCGATGCGGAGAGGTCGATGAGCACCGCGCCGGGGTGCGCCGACTGGACGAACCCGCCTTCGTCGAAGTACGCGTCTTCGAGCGCCGATTGCGAGGTGCAGAACGTGATGATGGCGCTTGCCTCTTCGATATCGGCGCAGCGCTCGAAGCCGGCGTTCGCCAAGCGCACGGCGATATCGTCGTGGAAGTTCTCGTCACCGAAAAAAATATAACGCATGGGACCCCCTAATTGCCTTTCACTTTACGGGCGATGCGGTCGGCCACGGAAAGCTCCTCGCGGCGGTCTTTGCCCCAAAACACCACGGCCAGCATGCCCGGCCCCACATGCGACCCAATGACCGGGCCGATGCTGCTCTCCAGGAACAAGATATTCTCGTCAATCTTCGAAAGCGCCTCTTTCAGGCGATCGGCATCCTTCGGGCAGTCGGCGTTACCGATAACGGCGAAGCGCGCAGCCCCTTCGTCCGAGACATGCTTTGCGTAGTACTCCGCAAGCTGCTTGATGCCCTTCTTCCGCCCGCGCGCGACGCCGGTGAGCGAAAGCTTGCCATCGAGCGCGATGTTGAGCAGCGGCTTCACGTCGAGCTTCGATCCGGCGAGCGCAACCGAGGCGGGGATGCGGCCACCGCGGCGAAGCGCCTCGAGATCATCGACCATGAACTCAGCGTCGATGTAGTAGCGCGCCTCCTCGGCCCAATCCACCATCTCCTTGGCGGTAAGCCCCCGGTCACGCTGGCGAATGGCCTCATAGACCAAGAACCCTTCGGCAATCGATGCCAACAGCGTGTCGACTACGTACAGCTCGGCTTCGGGATGCTCGGCCACGAGCTGGTCGCGGATGATCATAGCGGTGTTGTAGCTGCCGGACAGGCCGCTTGAGAAGCTCAGGCACACGGTCGGAACGCCAGATTCGATCGCGCGGGTGAACGCGTCTTGATACACCGTAAGCGGAACCTGGGCCGTCGAGGGCTCGTCGCCATTGCGCATCGAATCGAAGAAATCGTGTGCGGAACGCGAGCGATACATATCATCGGAATGCTCGCCGTCGCCGGCGATGTAGGGAAACTCAATCAGCTCGATGCCTTCGCGATCGACCACATCGAAGGGCAAATCGCAACAGGAATCGATAATCAGGTTACAAGCTGGCATTCATTCTCCTATCTCATGCGGCACCGCTCGTTGCGGCGCCGGCGTATCAGATTGCACCCGCTACTCGAAGCCGCGCAGCTTCGCGACCAAATCGCTTCGGCGCTCGAACAGTCCGTGTTCGAGTCCTACCGGATACGAATGCGGGTTGAGCATGCGCTTCTGGCTCTCATCGAGCGTGGCAAGCCCCTCCCTCGCGCGCTCCCTCGCAGCGAGCGCATCGCGGAACTTAGGCGCAAGCACCGTCTTGCCGTTGCGCGCGAGCGGCGCGAGCAGCGTCTCGAAGCGCTTACCGCCCAAACGCTTGCGGCGCAGCGAGTCAAGCGGGTCGACGATCGTCTCGCACTCCTGCACGCCGACGTTAGTGTCAAACACCATGTCGCCCGCAATATGGCCGTCCTCGTGATAGTAGCGGCGCACGTCGAGGACGCCGGGGAACGTGAGCTTTTTGGCCGACTCAGAGATCTTCAGGTGGTCAACCCACTCGCCACCCGGCTTGCGCGTCGCGGAAAGCTTGTAAACGCCCCCGAGCGTGGGCTGATCGTAGGCACAGGCGAGCTTCGTGCCCACGCCCCAAGCGCTCACCTGGGCACCCTCTTCGAGAATCGACTGGATCGTGTACTCATCGAGATCGTTGGAAAGCACGATGCCGCAATCGGTCAAGCCGGCCGCATCGAGCTTGCGGCGCGCCATCTTCGCGAGCCATGCCAAGTCGCCCGAATCGATGCGGATGCCCGAGAGCTTCTCGCCGCGCTCGCGCATCTCAAGGCCGACGGTGATCGCGTTGTCGATGCCCTGCTCGACGTTGTAGGTGTCCACGAGCAGCGTGCAGTTTTTGGGAAACGCCTCCGCGTACGCCCGAAACGCCTCGAGCTCGGAGGGGAATGCCATGACCCACGAGTGGGCGTGCGTGCCCGACACGGGAAGGTCGAACATCTTGCCCGCGAGCACGTTCGAAGTCGACGCGCAGCCGCCCACGATACTCGCGCGCGACGCCCACAGGCCGCCGCCCGCGCCCTGGGCGCGGCGCAGGCCGAACTCGGCCACGGGCGCATCCTGCGCCGCAAGGCACACGCGCGCGGCCTTGGTCGCAATGAGCGTCTGGAAGTTCACGCAGTTGAGAAGCGCCGCCTCGAGCAGCTGGCACTGCATAATCGGGCCCTTGACGCGCACGAGGGGCTCGTTCGGGAACACGACCTGCCCCTCGGGCACAGCATCGATGTCGACCGTCAGCTTGAAGTCGCGCAGCCATTCCAGAAAATCGGCGGCGAACAGCGCGCCGCCGCCCGGGGCGGGAATCTTCGAGAGATAGTCGATGTCCTCGCCCGAGAAGGCGTAGGTGTCCACCATGTCCGCAAGCTGCGCCATGCCGCACGCGATGGCGTAGCCCCCTTTGAACGGGGTGTCGCGGAAATACATATGGAAGCATGCCTCGGTGTTCTCATGCCCGGAATCGCGATAGCCCTGAGCCATCGTGATCTCGTACAGGTCCGTCAAAAGCGCGTAGTCGATGGGCATTTGCTCTCCTTAGCCTTCGTTTTGCGAGCTGCCGCCGGCCTTGTGCGAGCGCCTGCGCGCGCGACGATGCTCGTTTTGCGAGGGAGCGCCCCCCTGCGCAGGACGCTGACCGCCCTCTCCCTGTTGACGCGGCCCCGAAGACGATGCCTGCTTTTGAGGCTTCGCGCGAAGACCCGAGGACTTCTGGCCAGGACGAGGACCCGACTTCTGCTGGCCTCTCCCCTCCTCTTTGGCGCGCTGCGGCTTTTGATGTTTTGCCGAGCGCTCCGCGGACCGCTTGCCCTGCTTGGCCTCGCCCGTCTTCTGATCTGAGCGGCGGCGCGGCTTGCGCTTGGAGGAAGAGCTGCGAGAGGATTGCTTGTCTTGCTTCTTCTCCTGAGAATCCTGCTTGGCTGAGCGATCGCTTTCCGCGGAGACCTTCGTCGACCGACGACGGCGCCCGCGATGCGGCTCTTCAGCCGGGCGCTCTTCAGCAGCGCCCTTGCGCGAGCGCTTCGAGGAACCCGTGCGGCGCACGCTGCCCGCTTCCGCAAGCTTGTCCCTGCCGGTGAACTGGTCGGTCGAGAAGAGCGTGTTGGACATGAACTCCAGCTCCTCGGGAGCGTTCGCCTCGTCCCACGCCTCCTGCCCGATCGCGTTCGGGCGCGTTCCCTCCTCGGGCGCATCGAAGGCGGAAAGCGGCACGCGAACGGGCTTCTCGCCCTCAAGGCGCACCGAGACGACCTCGCGCGGCACGTCCAAATCGACGACCTTCGCCGGTCCATCAGGCGTTTTCACCGTGGCGTTCTGCTTGGGGGCGCGGCTCTTGAAGTCCTTGTACGCGTCGAACTCGTAGCGCAAACAGCACATGAGGCGCCCGCACACGCCGGAAATCTTCTGCGGGTTGAGCGAGAGATCCTGCTCCTTGGCCATGCGAATGGACACGGGGCAGAACTCGCCGCCCAAGCGGGCGCAGCACAGCTCCTGGCCGCAGTGGCCAAGGCCGCCGACCATGCGCGCCTCGTCGCGCACGCCAATTTGGCGCATGTCGACGCGCACATGGAAGCGCGAGGCGAGCTTGCGCACGAGCTCGCGGAAGTCGACGCGCTCCTCCGCCTCGAAGTAGAAGACCGCCTTGTCGCCCTCGAGCAGGTACTCCACCGACACCGGATGCATGTCCTCGTTCGCCTCGGCAGCCATCTCCTTGAAGATGGGCAGCGCCTCGCGGCCGAGCCGCTCCATCTCGGCGGCGCGTTCCACGTCCTCGGGCGTGGCGATGCGCTTCACGGGCTTGAGCGGCGATTTCAGCTTCTTCACCTGGTCTTCGTCAATCTCGAAGACGTCGCCTGCGGCATGACCGAACTCGACGCCGCGCGCGGTGAGCACTACCACGTCGTCGCCGTTATGAATATCCAGATCACGCGGGTCGAACCACAGCGTGCGCGGATTGAATGCGAGCCTAATGGGCGCGACTCGAACCATACAGAACCTCTCTCACTTCAAACAGCATCGCATCGATGCACGTTTCTGGGGAAACATTATACGAGATAGCCTCATCGCTTTCGCGCAGCGCGGCCAGCGCGGCGGCCGCTCGGGCCTCGTCGGTGCGCGCAGCGGCCATCTCGATCTGCGCCTTGACGTCGACGTTCACGATGAACTCAGGCGTTCCGACGCAGGTTGCCATCACATCGCGCAGCCAAGAGCTCGCAATCGAGAAAACCTGGTGGAGCGCCTGCGAGGTCTTCGCCGTGATCTGGCGCTTGTTGCGTGCCTCGATCTGGCGAATCGCTGACTTTGCCAGGAAGTCGGCGTTCTCGGAAAGCTCCGCCTCGAGTGCCGCACGGACGTCGTCGAGCGGTGCCTTCGCAGCCCTCACGAGACCGGCAGCGAGCTCTATGATATCCCAATCGTCGGCGGTGGCGAGCCGTGACATCGCGTCGACCACGCCCCTCCGGAAGGCGAGGCTGTCGTTGGACTTCAAAAACTCGCACGCGCGCGTGATCGAACCCGAGCACGCCTCGATGGCGATGCGCGCGGTCTCGATCGAGGCGCCCGTGTTCTGACGGATAATGCCCGCGGCCTCGGTTGCAGGGATGTGGCGGAACGGGACAACCTGGCAGCGCGAGACGATCGTCGGAAGCACGCTTTCCCGCGTGCGGCCCAAAAGGACGATCAGCACGTTGGCGGGCGGCTCCTCGAGCGTCTTTAAGAAGGCGTTCGCCGCAGCGGTGCCCAGCATATCCACACGGTCGAGGATATAGACCTTCGACTTCGCCTGAATGGGAGCATAGGAGACATCCGACACGATCTCGCGGATCTGCTCGACCAGGTAGCCGCCCGCACCCTCGGGCGCATAGTAGCGCACGTCGGGATGTTTGCGCCGGGCGATGCGCGAGCAGGCATCGCATGCCCCGCACAAACCTCCGCGCGGGCCCTTCGCCCCCTTCGGGCAAAGGTACGCCTGGGCGAGCGCATATGCAGCCGCAGTCTTGTTCGAGCCGGCAGGACCGCAGAACAGATACGCTTGGCTCACATGCCCGCCGCGGACGCTCGCGCGCAAGAAGTCACGCACCCGAGGCTGGCCGAATATGTTCTCAAACGCGTCAGCCACGATTGCCCCTCTTTCCCCGGCCGCCGCGTTTGCGCTTCGCCCGGGGCTTACCCTTGGCCGCGCCCTCCCCATGGGGAGCTGCAGGCTGGGAAGGCGTCGCACCTTCCGCGCGGGCAGAAAGCTCGGGAAGGATATCGGCAAGCTCGGCGGCGACGGCGGCGGCGGTCGCCTTGCGCGACGAGCTGGAGCGCACGATGCGGATTCGCTTCGGGTCGCGCTTGGCAAGCTTCAGGAAAGCCCTGTTCACACGTGAATGAAATACCTCTCCCGCCTGTTCCATCCGATCCCCCGCGCCCGCCCCCGTCGCTCGGGCAAGGCTTTTGCGCGTGTTGCCGAGCACGAGGAGGATGGTGCGGTCGGGAACGATGCCGCCCGTGGCAAACGCGTTCGCGCGGCGCACGAAATCGAGGGGAAGACCGCGCCCGTAGGCTTGATAGGCGATCGTCGAGTCCGAGAAGCGGTCGCAAAGCACCACCGCCCCTCGCTCAAGGGCAGGGCGGATCACTTCGCGAACCAGCTGGGCGCGGGCGGCCTCGTACATCAAGAGCTCGGCCTCGCTCGATATCTCGCCGTTGTCGGGGTCGAGCACCAGCGCCCGAAGCGACTCGCCGATACCCGTGCCTCCCGGTTCGCGCAGGCACACGACCTCGCGTCCCGCGAGGCGAAGCTCATTGGCGACATAGCGGATATGGGTTGTTTTCCCCACGCCGTCGCCGCCTTCGAACGTGACGAAAACACCGCGGGGGAAATTCCCCTCGAGCTGGCCGCCGACAGGCGCCCCCTGCGTATCGGAGCCTGCGCACCCCTCAACGGGCTGCGCAGGCTCGGCGGTATGTCTTTCGGGCGTCAACGGCATGGGCTCCTAGTCCGCCACGCAGTTGCGCACGGCGGCGGCAACTGCCTCGACGGCGCGCGGGTCGAAGGGTTCAGGCATGATGAAGTCCTCGCAAAGCTCCTCGTCGGACACGAGAGCGGCGAGCGCGGAGGCGGCGGCGAGCTTCATATCGTTGGTGATGCGCGTCGCGCGCGCCTCGAGGGCGCCCTTGAAGATGCCGGGGAAGGCGACCACGTTGTTAATCTGGTTCGGGAAGTCCGAACGGCCCGTGCCGACGACGCGCGCGCCCGCGCGGCGAGCCACGTCGGGGTAGATCTCGGGGACGGGGTTGGCCATCGCAAAGAGGATCGCGTCGTCGTTCATGGAGGAAACCATCTCCTCGCTCACGATGTTCGGGGCAGACACGCCGACGAAGATGTCGGCACCGCGCATGGCGTCGGAGAGGGATCCCTCCTCGTCCGCGAGGTTCGTCACCTTGAGCATGGCGCGCTGAGCGTCAGTCGTGCCCTCAGACTTCGAGCAGATGATGCCGCACTTGTCGCACAGGATGAGGTTCTTGAAACCGTAGCTCAGCATGAGCTTGGCGATGGCGATGCCCGCCGAGCCCGCGCCGTTCACGATTACGCGGCACTCCTCCTTCTTCTTGCCCGTGAGGCGAAGTGCATTGATGACGCCGGAGAGCACGACGATGGCGGTGCCGTGCTGATCGTCGTGGAACACGGGGATATCGAGCTCGTCGATAAGGCGGTTCTCAATCTCGAAGCAGCGCGGTGCCGAGATGTCCTCCAAGTTGATGCCGCCGAACGCGGGGGCGAGGCGCTTGACTGTCTCGACGATCTCGTCGACGTCCTGGGTATCCAGGCAAATGGGCACGGCGTTCACATTGCCGAAGGCCTTGAAGAGGGCACATTTGCCCTCCATGACGGGCATAGCGGCTAAAGGACCGATGTTGCCCAGGCCAAGTACCGCCGACCCGTCGGAGACGACGGCGATGGTGTTCGCCTTCTGCGTGTAGGTGTAGGCGAGCGCGGGGTCTGCCGCGATCTTCTTGCACGGCTCGGCGACGCCCGGCGTATAAGCGAGCGCCAGATCCTCGCGCGTCTTGATCTCCATCTTGGGAACGGTGTCGAGCTTACCTTGCCACTCTTCGTGCAAACGCAGCGATTCCTGCGCGATGTCCATGCCTTACCTCCGAGCCTTCTCGCTTCGCACGCGCCCTTGCGCGCTTCTATACAACCGTAAAAGTATACCGCTTCGGTGCCGCATCGCCGAATCCGCGCGGGCAAGCGCACAGGCAATCCATCGAGCGGGGCGGGGCCAACGCGGCGGAAGTCGCTCACCCTGCCGCTGTTCGAGGACCTACGCGAAAGACGGCGGCTCGTGCTACACTCAACGCATTTGCAAGACGAGAAGGGAAATCGAGTGGAGAACAATACTCTCACGGCGAAGCGCGTGGCGGACGCGGCCTACGACGCGATTCGTGCCGCTGCGGTCGGTCTGCGAGAAGACGTGCTCTGCGGCCTGGCTGCCGCACGCAAGATCGAGGAGCAGCCGCGCGCGCAATCGGTGCTCGACTGCCTGTTGGAGAATGCGCAGATCGCGCGCGAGGACGGCGTGCCCCTGTGCCAGGACACGGGAACCTGCTGGGTGAGGCTCGAAGTCGGCGAGGAGCTTCCCATCCCCGGCGATGTCCTCTCGCAGGTCGACGACGCGGTCGCGCGCGCCTACACCGACGGGCGCCTGCGCATGAGCGTCGTGCACGACGCGCTTTTCGACCGCGCGAACACAGGCGACAACACGCCCGCTTTCGCCGAGATCGCGACCCGGCCGGGGCACGGCGCAACACTGCATGTCCTTTTGAAGGGCGGCGGGTCGGACAATGCCTCCCGCGTGGTCATGCTCGCCCCCGGCGCGGGAATCGAGGGCGTGAGAAACGTCGTGCTCGACTGCGTGCGCGAGAAGGCAGCCAACGCCTGCCCGCCGCTTATCGTGGGCGTGGGCGTGGGCGCCACCTTCGACAAGGTAGCGGGACTCGCCAAGCACGCGCTTTTGCGGGAAATCGGGAGCCCCGCCGCATCGTCTAAGCACGCTGCCTTCGAGCGCGAACTGCTCGAGGCCATAAACGCGACCGGCATAGGCCCTGGGGCGCTCGGTGGCAAGACCACGGCGCTCGCCGTGCACCTCGAGACGGCACCTTGCCATATCGCGGCGCTCCCCGTTGCCGTCAACATGGGGTGCTCGGCTATGCGCAGCGTCTCAATCGACCTTTTGAGCTGGGAGGACTAACCATGAGCGAACCCATCCGCATGACCTTGCCGGCCAATCGGGAAAAGCTTGCCGAGCTGCGCATCGGGCAGGAGGTGCGCCTTACGGGGGCCGTGTTCACAAGCCGCGACGCAGGGCATGAGCGCATGCTCGCGGCCCTGCGGGAAACAGGCGAGCTCCCCTTCGGGCTCGCGGGCGAGACCATCTTCTACGCAGGCCCCACCCCGCCAGCCGCAGGCCGCCCGCTCGGAAGCGTCGGCCCCACGACGGCAAGCCGCATGGACTTCGCGACGCCCGAGCTCATGGACGCGGGGCTTGCCGCCTGCATCGGCAAGGGAAAGCGCTCTCAAGCCGTCATCGACGCCTGCGTACGCAACCGCTGCGTCTACTTCGCAGCCGTCGGCGGCATAGCGGCACTGCTCGCGAAGCATGTCACCAAAAGCGAAACCGTCGCTTGGGATGATTTAGGGACTGAGGCGCTGCGCCGCATCGAGCTTATCGACTTCCCCGTCTTCGTGGCCGTCGATTCCCAAGGCGGCGACCTCTATCGGGCGATCGAGTCGGGAGAGCAGCTGTAAAGCTCCCGTATCAGGGAAAACGCCCGACTAAAGCCGCAAGGGCCCGGCGCCGCAGCATCACCGCCGCAGCGCCGGGCCCTCCTTTATCGCCTGCGCTTCCCCTACAGCCTGCGCGTGCTCGCTGCCAGGCCGCCCAGGATGAAGTTGTCGATCGCCGCCTGCGTGCGCGCCCACTCCTCAGGGCTCGCATTGATGCAGCGGCGCACCGCGGAGAGGCACCCGCTCGACTGGAAGTACAAAAGATCGGCAAGCTCCCCCTCGCTTAGGTCGCAGATGCCCTGCATCGCGCGCAGATAGACGCCCTTTTGGCTCTCGACCATCTTGTCAAGGACGACGCGCGTGAGGCTCTCGTCCAAAAAGATGCCCGCGTAGTGCTTGTTTTCGCGCACGAACTGGCAAAACGGCATATCACATCCAGAACATGCACCCGCCGTGCGTATCTCGCGCGACACGAGATGGCGGGCAAGCGAGCTCGATTGCGAGAATGCGTCGTCAAGCACCTCGTCAAGCACCTCGGTCATGTTGCGGTAATGGCGGTAAAACGTGCCACGGCCGATTCCCGCGCGCTCGCACAAGTCGGTCACCTTAATGTCGGCGAGCGAGCTCGATTTCTTCAGTTCCAGAAACGCCTCTTTGATGAGGCCCTTCGTGAAAAGGATGCGGCGGTCGATCTTCGGTGCCGTCGCAGGCTGCGCGCTAGCCCGAGACGGCGCGCCGGACTGCGTCCCCGAGCCGGCCTTCGCCCGCCCTTCTGTCATCTCCGGCATGGCACTATTTCTCCGCCGTCTTCGATGACGCCTTGCGGGTCGAAGGCTTCTTGGCCACAGCCTTGCTCGTCGCCGCAGTCTTTTTCGCGGCGGACTTCTTCGCGGCGGACTTCTTCCCCTTCGACGCCGCCTTCTCGGAATCGTCTTGCTCCTTGCCTGGGCAGTCGAAGTTCGGGCAGAGTTTCCACGGTCCTCGAGCCGTCGTCACGATGACGAGCGGCGCTCCGCAATGCTCGCAAACCTCGTCGGTGGCCGTAAGCTTGCCGTACTGGGGCAGCGGATAGCCCACACCGCACTCATCGTGGTTCTCGCAGCGGATGAAGCGCTTGAGCGTGCGCGGGTTCTTCTGCGCGATGAGCTTCGCCTGCTTGCCGGCGGCCTTGCACACCGGGCACTCGCCGACGACCACATCGGGCTCTTTGTTGGTCTCGCAGTTCGGGTCGATGCAGATGACGCGCGGCTTCGACCGGAAGGCCGTCACCTTCACCTGGGGCATCCCACACGTGGGGCACAGCTCCTCCATCGACTCGATCTTGCCCTTCGGGAGCGGGTAGGTCACATCGCAGTCGGGCCACCCGGCGCATCCGATGAACATCCCGCGCGTTTTCTGCGAAGCGCGAATCTGCAGGTCCTTACCGCATTTGGGACACTTGCCCACGTACGCGTCGGCCGCGACGGCGTCGGCGAGGGCATCCTTCACTTCCTCGGAATGAGGCATGAGGTCGGCCAGCTGCTCGGAGAGCAGGTTGCGGGAGTTCATGACCACATCGGCCTTGGTCTTCTGGCCTTCGGCGATGTTGTCCATCTCAGCCTCGAGTTCCGCCGTCATCTCCGAGTGGGTGATATGCGGCGCGAACTTGTCGAGCGCGTCGCACACCGCCATGCCGAGCTGCGAGGGCTCGATGGGGTCGTTCTGGATGTACTTCACCGTGTAGAGGCGCTCGATGATGCTGTGGCGCGTGGATTTCGTGCCGAGCCCAAGCTTTTCCATCTCCTGGATGAGCTTGCCCTGGCTGTAGCGGGCGGGCGGTTCGGTCTGCTTCTTCGTGCAGGTAGCGCCGTTGAAGGCGATTTGCTGGCCCTCGGCGAGCGCAGGCAGCTGCTCGTCTTTCTTCATGCCGTAGGGGTAGATGGCGCGATAGCCCTCGTGCACGAGAACGTCGCCTTTCGCGGTGAAGTGCTCGCCTGAGATATCGAGCGTGACCTTGGTGCCCTCGACGACGGCGGCTTCGGAGAGCGTCGCCAAGAAGCGGCGGGCGATCAGGTTGTAGAGCTTGTACTCCGCAGGCGGCAAATCGTCGGGCGTGACCATGGCCGTCGGGTAGATCGGCGGGTGGTCGGTCGTCTCCTTCTTGCCGCGGGTTGCCGTAAGCGGCCCCTTCGCGAGCAGTTCCTTGCAAAACGGCGCGTAAGCCGGGTTGCCGGAGATGGTCTTCACGACCTCCTCCAAGTCGAGCGAGCTCGGGTACACCGTGTTGTCGACGCGCGGATAGGAGATATAGCCGTCCATGTAGAGGCTCTCGGCGAGGCGCATCGTGCGTGCAGGGGAAAGGCCCTCGGCCGACGCCGCGGTCATGAGGCTTGTGGTGTTGAAGGGAACGGGCGGCTGCTGCTTGCGCGAGCGCTTCTCGATGGAAAGAACCTTCGCGCTTGTCGCCCCCTCGACGGCGGCCATGGCAGCTTTCGCCTGCGTCTCGTCCTTGAAACGCGCCGTAGCATGCGGCGCCTCGAAGGCGAGCGGGCCCTCGCCCGATGTGGGACCGGTCTTTTCGGCAGCGTCGAAAGCGCCCTTGATCACCCAGTAGTCCTCGGGAACAAACGCCAGGCGCTCACGCTCGCGCGCCACGATGAGGGCGAGCGTCGGCGTCTGCACGCGGCCCGACGAGCGCACGTTGCCGTAGCCCGCGAACTTCACGAGGGTGAGATAACGCGTGAGCACCGCGCCCCAGATAAGGTCGATATCCTGACGCGACGCGCCGGCGGACGCCAGGTTGACGTCGAGTTCCACGAGGTTGGAGAACGCGTGGGTAATTTCCTCCTTCGTAAAGGCGGAATAGCGGGCGCGCGAAACGGGGGCAGTAGGGTTCACTTCCTGGATGCATGAGAGCGCATCGGAGCCGATGAGCTCGCCCTCGCGGTCGAAGTCCGTCGCAATCACGATGGAGTCCGCCTTCTTGGCGAGGTTCTTTAAGCTGCGGATGATTTCCTTTTCCTTAGGGAGCTTCTCGATTGGCGTGTAGACCAGGTACGGCAGCGCGTCCATCTTCCACCCTTTGAGCTCCACGCCGTCTTCGGTGAAGGGCTTTTTCTTCTTGAAGGGAGGCTTGGCCAAGCTTGCGGGCACGTCGGCGGGCACGGTCTCGCCCTCGACGGTCACGCCTTGCCAACCGCCGCGCTTCTTATATACCAGGTTGGGAGTGAAGTCGGGCTCCAAGATATGCCCGCGCAGACCGATGGTCACCCACTCCTCGCCGTCCACCTCAAACCGGTAGATCGGCGTCGAATACACCTTGTCGGCTTTCGGCTTGCTCGCACCCAAAAGGCTCGCGATCTTGGTTGCCGCGTCGTTTTTCTCCGTTACGACCAGTTTCACATGGTCCTCCTTGCCCCCAGAGCGCCTGCCGCGCGCCGGAAATCGTTCACACGATTACCCCGATTCGTCAGTTTTACGTGTGCGGGGATTCTCCTACCCTATCGCGCGCAGCGTCCAAACGTTGCGCATAACGCGCTTTAGCATACACGATTTGGAAGCGCTGGGCCAAAAAAGGTTCACGAAACGGGGTTTCCATCTCGAGAACCTAAGAGGCGAGCCTGGGGGTGTTCCTATCGCGAGGGCGGCGCGGAAGGCGGCGGCGCCCTGGGTCCTATGCCGTCTGTGCTGCCTGCGTCGCCTGCTTCGCCTGCGCTGCCTGTTCCGCTTCGGCCTCCTCGCGGTCGAGCACGAGCTTCATGGCAGCAATGGCGCACTCAAGCATGCCGTCGTCGGGCTCGTTCGTGGTGAGGTACTGCATCTGCATGCCAGGCCAAAGCACCACCTTCACAAGCGGGTTGTCCGGATGCGAGCCCGCCCACCTGACCGTGATCTCGTAGGACACGCCCGCGATCACCGGCATGAGCACGATACGCGACAAGATGACAAGCGCAAGCTTCGGCGCACCATCGGGCACGCCCCACGCGGCGATGAGTGCGTTTAGAGGCACCGCCGTGTACACGAAGATGGCGATGATCATGACCATGATGAGGAACGCGGTCCCGCAGCGCACGTGCAGGCGGGGGAAGCTGCGCGCGTTCTCGGGCGTGAGCGGCAAACCGTGCTCGTAGCAGTGAATGGTCTTGTGTTCCGCGCCGTGGTAGCCGAACATGCGCTTGATCTCCGACATGCGCCCGATGAGCCAGATGTAGAAGACGAACACGGCAACGCGTAGCACGCCGTCGACGATGTTCCACAGAAGCGTGTTGCTGTCGTACTCGCCCACGATGAGGTTCGTGATGAAGGCGGGCGCCACGATGAAGAGCACGATGCCGAGCGCAAGCCCGCAAACCATCGAGATGGCCATCTCCTTCTTGCCGAACTCGGGCTCGGGCTCCTTCGCGCTTGGGATATTGTGAGCGTCCTTGCTATTTACGACGGGCTCGGGAACGTCGCCCTCGCCCTCTTCCGCATAGGCGTGAAGGGTCGCAATCTCTAACGCCTTGAAGCCCAAAACGAGCGACTCGACCAGGGCACGGCATCCGCGCACGAGCGGCCAGTACAGCCAGCCGTTCTTCTCCTTCCCGCTCGCCAGGTCGTGCTCTTCGGTGTACACGGCGCCGGAGGGCTCGCGCACGGCGACCGACCAGTTGTACTTTCCGCGCATCATGATGCCTTCAAGCAGTGCCTGCCCGCCGACGTGGGTCTTGCGCGCGCCGTCTTCCGAGAACGCGCGGGAGAGATCGCTTTTCTCGCGAGTCACTTTCCGCTAGCTCCTTTTCACACGAGGATACGGGTTTTTGCAGCTCATCCTGCCTTCAGGACATGCGCCCGAAACACAAGGGGCACCGGCGTCGGCGAAGACGAACGGCGCGGTGGGACGGGCGAGCTCGAGCATGCGGTGCGCCATGTCGCGAATTTCCCACTGGGCGCGGTTGCAACAACGCAGCTTGAAGAAATGCAGCAGCTCGCGAACATTCATGGTGATGACGATCTTGCTCTCCGCAGCGTTCGGCAAGAGATAGCGGGCGTCCTCAGCGGGCACACCCGCGTCGAGCAGCTTCTCGTACGCGCTGACGGCGGCGGCGATGGCATCGTCGAAGAGAGCCTTCCGCTCGGGGTCGGAGGCGATGGTGCCGGGCGTGACCACATCAACACCGTCCTTGAACTTCACGTAGCGCTGGCTTTGCTGGTTGAAGCTCGCGATGCGGTGACGCACGAGCTGATGGGTGAGCGCGCGGGAGACGCCGTCGACGGCGAAGGTGTAGCTCGCGTGCTCGAGCGTGGAAAAATGCCCGCTCTCCATGATGGTCGCAAGCACGCTGCGAATGCGCTCCTCAGGCATCGTTTCCATAAGCTCGGCCGCCCCCACCGGCGCATAGCACAACCGCGCCGCAGTGGCGATCGCACGCTCGGGGTCGGGCGTATGGTACAAAAGCTCAACATGCATAGAGAGCTCCCCCTCTTCCTTGGTATCGTTCGCGGTTCTTCGTTTCCCGATGGCGGCAAGCCGCAGTTTTTATGATCGCCTTCGCCCACCATCGGCCATTGTCCGCTAACATGATAGGCAAACGCGCGCATCGGGTCGCCCCCGATTCGCCCCAATGCGAAAAACTCCCCGAGAAAGGCAGCTTCCCATGACAGAGAGCTTCACTCCCCTGCTCACCACCACCGACTGGAACGCTGAATGGATGCAGCTGCAAAAAGCGCGGCGCCACCGCGACAGCGCGGTCTACTGGAACGAGCGGGCGAAGACCTTCACGTCCAAAGACTATCCCAATCCCTACGTGAACTCGTTTCTTGAGCGCGCAGGAGTCGCTCCCGAGGAAAGCGTGTTCGACATGGGCTGCGGAACGGGCGCGCTCGCCCTGCCGCTCGGGGAAGCGGGGCATGCCGTCACGGCCGCCGACTTCTCGGAAGGGATGCTTTCCATCCTTCGCGGGGAACTTGAGGCACGTGGTATAAATAGCGTGCATTGCGAGCAAATGAGCTGGGAAGACGACTGGGGGGAACACGGCATCGCCCCGAAATCGCACGACGTGTGCACCGCATCGCGTTCGATCGCCGTCGACGATATGCGCGCCGCGCTCTTAAAGCTCACCATGGTCGCCCGTCGCCGCGTGTGCATCACGCTGCCGACAGGAGCCTCCCCGCGAACCGACGACCACGTGATCGAGGCGCTCGGCCTCGCCTCGTTCGTCGGCCGCGATCACCTCTACGCCGTGAACATCCTCTCGAGCATGGGATTCGAGCCCGAACTGACCTACATCAAGAGCTCCCGGCACGACACGTTCGAGACCTTCGACGACGCGCTGCGCAAGTACGATGACATGGTGCGCAAAGCATGTGCCCTCCTGCCCGAAACGCGCACACAGATCGCGCTCTCGAAGCTCAAACCCTGGCTCGAAACGCAAATCGTCGAGAACGAGGACGCTGGCAAGCCTGGAGAGAAAGAAATGCCGCAAGGAACGCTTCGCCTTCGCGAGCCGAGAACCATCACCTGGGCTTTCATTGCCTGGAACGTCGATTAGGTAGCTTGACGAGCACAGTTGTGCGCTCTGGGGGCATTGCCTATACTTGACGGGAGAAAGCCCCTATGCGGGGAACAACCGATACAAACAGCGAACGGGGAACTATGCGCATTTCAGCACGAAACGTCTTGAAGGGCACGATCACCGACGTCGAAATCGGCGCCGTGAGCGGAGTCGTCTCAATCAAGGTCGGCGAGACGGCCCTCACCTCTATTATCACCATGGAGGCCATTCACGATCTCGGCCTTAAGAAGGGCATGCCGGCATATGCCGTCATAAAGGCAAGCCATGTCATGTTCGCGCGCGGAGATGAGCCCCTCAACAACCTGTCGGCCCGAAATCAGCTCGTCGGCACCGTGACCACGGTTCGCCCGGGAAAGACAGACGGACGCGTGTCCCTCACGCTCGCAGACGGCAACATCATCACCGGCTCGGTCTTCAACGACATGATCGGGGAGCTCGGCCTGGAAGTTGGCAACAAAGCGGTCGCCATCGTGAAGTCCACCGATCTCATGATCGGTGTCGACTAACGCTGGCGACCCCGCCCTGTAGCCAGCGGCAGGTTCCGGCACCGCGGCCTGCCCTTTTGCGGTTCGGCACTTGCGGCTTGCTTCCGGCTCTCCCGCGCGGCGATGGCCTGCCGAGACCTTATCCATAGTTTTGCAGCAGTTTTAGCCAAATCCTGATTAAAGCCGCAGCTCAGCGGC
>ERZ1034876.369-NODE-369-length-26980-cov-4.260576_pt1 | contig 26980 bp, 17 predicted proteins | sample MGYA00520698_ERZ1034876 | MGnify/ENA primary metagenome ERZ1034876 (study PRJEB33766, sample SAMN09781723) | gut metagenome | biome: gut microbiome | host: Homo sapiens | place: Madagascar | study: EMG produced TPA metagenomics assembly of the PRJNA485056 data set...
GCTGAAATTCTGGGTGCCGGTAGTGGCAGTCGTTGTGGTAGTCATAGTGCTAATCTGGGCAGTTGCGACATCGGGCGGTTCATCGTCAAAGGGCACTGCCGGTACGCAAGCTGCATCACAGACTACAGAATCTCAGGCATCCGAGACACAAAGCAGTGATTCACAGACAAAGGCAGCAACACTTAATACAGAGGCTGACACGGTTGCGGAAAACGGAGATAAGGTAAATATTGACTACACCGGATATATGGACGGTGAAAAATTCGAGGGTGGAAGCACTGAGGGACAGGGCACAGACCTGGTGCTCGGCTCAGGCAGCTATATAGATGGCTTTGAGGACGGAGTGGTAGGTCACAAGGTGGGAGAAACCTTTGATTTAAACCTGAAATTCCCTGATGATTATAAGTTAAATACAGAACTTGCCGGAAAGGATGTTACGTTTGAGGTGACTCTTAACGGTGTATATAAATAAAGAGGATAACACACATATATGGAAAAATCGTTTGAAGAGGTACTGGTACAGTTTTATGTTGATCAGTACAGGGAGAATGCGAAGAAAAGTACAGGTAAGCCTGTAAAGCTGGCACACTATATTCACAGGCTCAATAGCAAAGCAAAATCAATTAAATATGCGCGATTTTCAAAAAATGAGACTGTGGCACTCGACAAGCTGCATCAGGAAATAAAAAGGCTTGCATTGATCACCTACTATTCCAACAATAAGAATGCAAGGCAGATTTTAAATAGAGAAATCCTTCCGCAGCTCGTCAGGGTGGATATGGAGCAGTTTGATGAGAAGGAGGCAGAGTATCTCACAGAGGATTTTCTAAAGCTTTTGCGCAAGGAGTATACAGGTGCGATATGTACAAGGAGCATGAAGGAGCTTTACAATGAGTACCGCAACAAGGAGCTTAGAAGAGAGATTGTCACGCTGGTTCCGGCACGGCCGGAGCTTGAGTTTCCAAAAGCACAGAGCATGAAAAGGCGCTTCATACTTCATGTAGGCCCGACTAACAGCGGTAAGACATATCAGGCGCTTGAGAGGCTTAAGCTGGCGCAAAACGGAGTTTATCTGGGGCCTCTTAGACTTCTGGCACTTGAGGTATATGAGAAGATGAATGATGCAGGCATACCATGCACCATGCTTACAGGCCAGGAGTGTCTTGAGGTAGCTGACAGCAGAATTACAGCATCGACAGTGGAGATGCTTGACTGTGATAAGGAATATGATATCGCAGTGATTGATGAGGCACAGATGGTTGCAGATGATGACAGGGGACATTCGTGGACCAGGGCAATTCTTGGTACACTTGCTGGAGAGATTCATATATGTATGAGTCCGGTGGCAAAGGATGTTGTCGTCCATCTGATTAATCTGTGCCATGACGAGTATGAGATAAGGGAGTATGAGAGAAAGACTGCGCTAAAGCTGGAGGATAAGCCTTTTTCATTTCCGCAGGATGTGAGAGAGGGCGATGCCTTTATCGTATTTTCAAAGAAGTCGGTACTCAATATAGCAGGGCGTCTGGAGGAAAACGGAATAAAGCCAAGTGTCATATACGGAAGTCTGCCACCGGAAATAAGGCGCAGGCAGATGACGCTTTTTAATGAGAAAAAGACACAGGTTGTCGTGTCAACAGATGCGATAGGAATGGGACTCAATCTGCCGGTCAGAAGAATTGTATTTCTGGAGGTGGAAAAGTTTGATGGAGTATCAAGACGTCCGCTTGTCATCTCTGAGATAAAACAGATAGCGGGCCGTGCAGGCAGATTTGGTCTGTATGATACAGGCTATGTGACAGCTTTGGGACAAAAGAATCTGAATTATCTGAAGAATACGCTAAATATACCGGAGCAGGATATTGATATAGTAAGTCTTGGCTTCCCGCAGGTGCTCCTTACAATGGATGCGCCGCTTGATGCGATAATTAAGCTCTGGCATGAGGCAGAGCCATCAGCACCGTTTAGGAAAATCAATGTCGATGAGATATTGTTTTTGTATGGATATGCGTATAAGGAGCGATACTTTATCGCAGATTTTGATGACAAATATCTGCTTTATAAGATGATTACATGTCCTATAGATATAAAGGACAGGGAGCTTGTCAGACAATGGCTGCGCTACTGCATGTCGTATACATCTGATATCTCTCTCGACAAGCCTGATAAGCATTCAAAGTATCAGGGGCTCATGAAATACGAATCCTATTACAAAAAGCTTGATTTGTACTATCAGTTTTCAGTCCGCATGGGCAAAATTGTGGAGGAGGACTGGCTTGAAAACGAGCGCGACAAAACACAGGCAAAGATTATGCAGCTTCTATCAAAGAGCAAGGATGAGTATATTATCAGATGCCGGTATTGCGGCAGAATACTTCCGATTGGAAATTCGCGCAATATATGCAGAGACTGCTACAGCATGATACGCAGGTAGCAGCCGGTTTATATTTTACGGTCAAGTCGTTGAATTTAGCTGTCCAATGTGGCATAATAGAAATAAGACCAAAATATGAATGGAGGAAGTTTTTATGGCAAACAATGAGTTACAGATTGCCGGCTCACAAGGTGAACTTAGAATCCGTCCTTACGAGCACCACGCAAAGTATTATGAAACAGATCAGATGGGTATAATCCACCATTCAAACTATGTCAAGTGGATGGAAGAAGCAAGACTTGATTTGATGGATCAGATAGGACTCAACTACAGGCAGATGGAGGATATGGAAATCATAAGTCCGGTGCTGTCGATATCGGTAGAGTATCACAGTATGGTACATTTCGATGACACGGTCGTCATCTACACAAAGCTGCTTAAGTATAACGGAATCAAGATGGAGCTTGAGTATGTAATGAAGGACAAAGAGACAGGCGAGCTTCGCACCACTGCAAAAAGCAGCCATTGCTTTTTGAACAAATCCGGCAAACCAATCTCATTAAAGAGAATGTATCCGGAATTAGATACAAAATTTTTTGAATTTAAAGAGGCATAACAAAATGATACAGGATAGATTAAAAGCATTGAGAAGCGAGATGGCAAAGAGGGGTATCTCGCTGTATGTGGTACCTACTGCTGATTTTCATGAGTCAGAGTATGTAGGAGAGCATTTTAAGGCACGCAAATATATTACCGGCTTCACAGGCTCAGCAGGAACCGCAGTCATCACTATGGATGAGGCCGGACTATGGACAGACGGCAGGTATTTTGTGCAGGCGGCTGCGCAGCTTAAGGATACCACTGTAAAGCTGTTTAAGATTGGCGAGGAGGGCGTACCGACAGTTGATGAGTATATAAAGGATACTCTTTCGGATGGCGGTGTAATAGGCTTTGACGGCAGAGTGGTAAATGCCGCATGGGGCAAAAGGCTTTCTGAAATCGCAAAAGAAAAGCATGGCAGCATGTACGTAAATGAGGATCTGATTGACCTTATATGGACTGACAGACCACCTATGTCAAAGGAAACTGTCATGATTTTTGACAATAAATATACCGGTGAGGATATAAGCTCAAAGCTTAAAAGAGTCAGAGAGCAGATGGCACAAAAGGGTGCAACACTTCATCTGATGTCATCACTTTACGATATCGCCTGGCTTTTAAATGTCAGGGGAGGCGACATAAGCTATGTGCCTGTAGTGCTTTCATACCTGGCACTGTCACAGGACAGCTGCATATGGTTTTTGCAGGAAGAGGTTGTGACAGAGACTCTTAAGGCATACCTCGATAAGAATGGTATACAGACAAGACCTTACGATGATTTTTATGAATATGTGAAGCATATTGATGAAAAAGAGACAGTGCTTTTAAATACATCGGTTGTAAATTACCGCGTCTGCGACAGCCTGCCAAAGGGTGTTAAGGTGATTGATGCGGAGGATCCTACAGTTGTCATGAAGGCCGTAAAGAATGAAGTACAGCTTGAAAATCTGCGCAAGGCGCATTTAAAGGATGCAGTTGCGATGTGCAGGTTCATGTACTGGCTTAAGACAAATATAGGTAAGATACCTATGACAGAGATTTCGGCTTCAGATTATCTTGCATCGCTTAGAGCGCAGCAGGAGGGCTTTCTTGATTTGAGCTTTGCCACAATATGCGGATATGCTGATCATGGTGCTATTGTGCATTACTCTGCAACAGAGGAGTCTGACAGGCAGCTTAAGCCTGAGAGTCTTCTTTTGGTTGATTCAGGCGGACATTATCTGGAGGGAACCACAGATATCACGAGAACCTTTGCGTTAGGACCGGTGACTGACGAGATGAAGGATATGTTTACGAGAGTGTGCCGCTCAAATATGAACCTGGCAAATGCAAGGTTTAAGGAGGGCTGCTCGGGACTAAACTTTGATATTCTGGCAAGAGAGCCTTTATGGGAGATTGGCATGGACTACAATCACGGCACCGGACACGGTGTGGGCTATGTGCTCAATGTGCATGAGGGACCAAATAGCTTTCACTGGAAGCAGTACCCGGGCAGAACGGCAGAGCGTGTGATAGAAGAGGGCATGGTCACTACAGATGAGCCGGGCATCTATTTAGAAGGCAAATTCGGTATTCGTACAGAGAATGAGCTTATCTGCCGAAAGGGCGAGAAAAATGAGTATGGCCAGTTTATGTATTTTGAGAATCTGACATATGTGCCTATAGATTTAGATGCGATTGATCCAAATCAGATGACAGACAGGGAAAAAGGATACCTGAATGCTTATCATGCGAGAGTTTATGAGCTTGTTTCACCATTTTTGAATGATGAGGAGGCCCAGTGGCTTAAGAAATATACAAGAGCTATTTAAAGTTACTGCCTGCACTGCAGTGTGATCGGCAGCGATTACAACAATATTAAGTAATAAGGAAAGTATAAAATGAGTGAAAAGCTTGTACTTATAGACGGACACAGTATTTTAAACAGGGCATATCACGGACTTCCTGATCTGACCAATTCAGAGGGGCTTCACACAAATGCAGTCTATGGATTTTTGAATATCATGTTCAAGATTCTTGACGAGGAAAAGCCTGACTATCTGACGGTGGCATTTGATGTGCATGCACCGACATTCAGGCACAGGATGTTTGATGCGTACAAGGGCACGAGAAAGCCTATGGACGAGGAGCTCAGGCAGCAGGTGCCTATGATAAAGGAAATGCTTACCGCTATGGGCATAAAAATCGTGGAAAAGGAAGGCTATGAGGCCGACGATATACTTGGAACCTTATCTGTCAGGGCAGAAAAGGCCGGTATGGATGTCGCCATCATTTCCGGAGACAGAGACCTCTTGCAGCTTGCGACTGACCATGTCATGGTAAGGATTCCAAAGACAAAGAAAACAGGAACCGAGATAGAAAACTACAATACAGCAGATGTTATCGAAAAGTACGGCGTCACTCCAAAGGAGTTTATCGATGTAAAGGCTCTGCAGGGAGATACGTCTGATAATATTCCCGGGGTACCCGGTATCGGCGAAAAGACAGCAGGTGCACTTATAGCAAAATATCACTGTATAGAGGCAGTACATGAGGACGCTGAGAATGTAAAGCCGCCAAGGGCTTCAAAGAATATAGTGGAGTACTGGGAGCAGGCGCTTATGAGCAAGGAGCTTGCGACAATCATACTTGATGCACCTGTTGATTATGAATTTTCTGATGCAAAGCTCAGTGACGGAGTGGAGTCACTCTACACTGAGGAAGCCTTTTTACTGTGCAAAAGATACGAATTCAAAAACATGCTGTCACGGTTTAATGTGGAGGCTCCTAAAAACAATGCCGAGGAGCATTTTGTGGTAGTAAGGGACTTAAAGACTGCAGAGAGAGTGTTTGAAAAGGCAAAGGGCAGGGAGGTCGCTTTTGCGGTAGTACCGGGAGAGTCTTTGGAAAACAGCGAAAGTGATGGACAGCTAAGTCTGTTTTCGGAGCCGGTTTCGAACGATTATCTTGCTGTTTCGATTTGTTTTTCAGAGGAGGACATATATTTTATCTGTACAGGTGATGAGATTTCAAGCAGCTTCCTCGATGAAAAACTAAATACCCTGGAAGTAAAGTCATGGATATCACCGGATTTAAAGACCAATCTGCACAGATTTAAGAGCAAAGAGATAAAGGCAGAGGACAGAGGCAGATATTTTGACATGATGGTGGCTGCATACCTTATCAATCCGCTTGTCGGGGAGTATCCATATGATGCGGTTGCAAAGGACTATCTGGGGCTTATGCTCTCATCTAAAAAGGATTATCTGGGGAAGCTTGATTTTACTCAGATGATGAAGGAGGATGAGAAAAAGGCAGTGGACTGTGCCTGCTACGAGGTGTATACTGCCTGGAAATCAAAGCCGGTTCTTTTGCAGAAGCTAAAGGAAATGGATATGCTCACGCTTTATAAAGATATCGAGCTCCCGCTCGTTTTCGTACTGTATGATATGGAAAATGAGGGTATAAGGGCAGATGGAATAAAGCTTAAGGAGTATGGAGACAAGCTTGCTGTTTCGATAGCTGAGCTTGAAAAGAAAATATATGAGGCAGCAGGTGAAGAGTTTAATATAAATTCGCCAAAGCAGCTTGGAGTCATTCTATTTGAGAAGCTTGGTCTGCCAAATGAAAAGAAGACAAAGACCGGTTATTCTACTGCGGCAGATGTGCTTGAAAAGCTGGCACCGGAGTATCCGATTGTCGCGGATATTCTGGAATACAGACAGCTCACAAAGCTAAAGAGCACATATGCTGACGGACTTTCGGGATATATCGCATCCGATGGCAAAATCCATACTACCTTAAATCAGACAATCACTGCGACAGGCCGTCTTTCAAGCACAGAGCCTAATCTGCAGAATATCCCGATAAGGATTGAGCTGGGCAAGCTTATCAGGAAGGTATTTCTGCCTGAGGATGGAGATCTGTTTGTTGACTCAGACTACTCGCAGATAGAGCTTCGGGTGCTGGCAGCGCTTTCAGGGGATGAAAGGATGATAGAGGCCTTTAAGAATGGTCAGGATATCCACAGAAGTACGGCATCCCTTGTGTTTGACACACCGTTTGATGAGGTCACAGACCTTCAAAGACGAAATGCAAAGGCGGTAAATTTTGGTATCGTATATGGTATCAGCGCGTTTGGTCTGTCTAACGACCTGGGGATTTCAAGGAAAGAGGCACAGGGCTATATAGACAGCTATTTTGTCAAATATCCAAAGATTAAGGAGTTTTTGGATCAGACGGTTTTGGATGCTAAGAAAAATGGCTATACAAAGACCATGTTTGGACGTATCAGACCGATTCCCGAGCTGAACTCGAGCAATTTCATGCAAAGACAGTTTGGAGAGAGAGTTGCGATGAACTCACCTATTCAGGGTACAGCAGCCGATATCATAAAGATTGCTATGATACGTGTGCATGACAGGCTTCTTGACGAGGGCTTAAAGTCAAGACTTATCCTTCAGGTGCATGATGAGCTTTTAATTGAGACAAAGGAAGCTGAGAAGGATAAAGTGATTAAGCTTCTGGAGAAAGAGATGCGTGGTGCGGTGGACATGAAGGTATCCATGGAGGTGGGCACCGAGTGTGGCTATGACTGGTATGACGCGCATTGATGACAGAAAAGGAAATAGTATGATTTTTATAGGAATAACAGGTGGTGTAGGTGCCGGAAAATCGGCAGTGCTTAGCTATCTTAAGGAACTTGATGGCGTAAGGGTCATGCTCTCCGATGAGATAGCACATGAGCTGATGGAGCCGGGAAGCGACTGCTACAACAGATTAAAGGAATTGTTTGCGGGCGAACCGATATGGCTTGAGGACGGGCATTTTGACAGACCGGCACTTGCCGGAGTGATTTTTTCGAATGATAAAAAAAGAGAGCTTCTAAATGAAGTAGTGCATCCTGCAGTAAAGGAATATGTGCTTAATGCAGTTAAAGAGGCAAAAAAAGAAGGTCTTTTCATGCTTGTGCTTGAAGCAGCACTCCTTATAGAGGAGGGATATGGTGAAATCTGCGACGAGCTGTGGTATATTTATGCAAGTGAAGAAGTCAGAAGAAAAAGACTTAAGTCATCAAGAGGCTATTCAGATGAGAAGATAGACAGCATCTTTGCAAGCCAGCTTAAAGAAGCTGAGTACAGAAGGCACTGCAAGGAGGTTATCGATAATGATGGAGATATCGAAAACACGATAGCTTCAATAAATAAAGCGCTTAGCAAATACAAGGAGTAGTGGAAATGAACAATGTATTCGGTTTGGATATTGGTACAAGAAATGTTGTAGGAACTGTCGGCTATCAGACTGATGACAAGGAATTTGTGGTTACAGCACAGTATGTGAAGGAGCATGAGACCAGAGCGATGCTCGACGGTCAGATACATGATATAGGCAGGGTGGCAAAAACAATTAAGGAAGTAAAGGACGAGCTTGAAAAACAGACAGGACAGCCACTTGAAGAGGTGTGTATAGCAGCCGCAGGACGAGTATTAAAGACTGTCACGACGCATGTGGAGTATGAGTATGCGCAGGAGTCTGTGGTGACCGGCGAGGATGTCCATACGCTTAACCTGCTTGGCATAGAAAAAGCACAGGAGGCACTCAAGGAGGTTAACGATACAAGCTATAAGTTTTACTGCGTGGGATATTCTACAGTCAAATTCTTTTTGAATGATGAGGTGTTTATCAGCCTTGAGGGTCATAAGGCAAACAAAATAGGCGAGGATATCATAGTTACATTTCTGCCGGAGGATGTGGTAGATGGACTGTATGCGGCAGTGGGACAGGCCGGGCTTAGTGTAGCCAATATGACATTGGAGCCTATCGCCGCTATCAATGTGGCAATTCCGGAGAACTATCGTATGCTTAATATCGCACTTGTCGATGTGGGAGCCGGAACGAGTGATATCTCAATCACAAGAGACGGAAGTATCATAGCCTATGGCATGATACCGCATGCAGGAGATGAGTTGACAGAAGTTATTGTGCAGCATTTTCTCGTGGATTTCAACATGGCAGAGAGCATCAAGCTTCAGTCTACGACAAGTGATACGGTTACATACAAGGATATCATGAGCATCGAGCACACAATTCCTGCACAGGATGTCTGGGATGTGGCAGCACCTGTTGTTGATAATATTGCACAAGAGGTATCGGCTAAAATCAGAGAGCTAAACGGTGACAAAACAGTGAGTGCCTGCTTTGTAGTCGGAGGCGGAGGCAAGATACACGGCTTTACGGAAAAGCTTGCGGAAGACCTTGACCTGCCGGAGGAAAGAGTCGCCCTAAGAGGCGAGGAAGTGCTCGGCGAGGTAATCTTTGAGCAGGAGGATATCACGAAGGATCCGCTTATTGTCACTCCGATTGGCATATGCCTGAATTATTATGACCAGAGAAATAATTTTATCATGGTCAGATTCAACGGTGAGAGAATAAAGCTCTATGACAATAACAGGCTTACAATAGTCGATGCGGCGCTTCAGGCGGGATTTCCAAACGATGAGCTGTTTCCAAAGCGCGGCACCCCGATAAACTTTACGGTAAACGGTGTTGCAAGGCTTGTAAGAGGCGAGGCAGGAGAGGGCGCAGTGGTGACCATGAACGGAAAGCCAGCAAGCATCAACACACCGCTTGAGCCAAACAGTGAGATAGTCATCGAGCCGTCCACAGCAGGAGAGGCAGCAGTGTATAAGATATCGCAGCTTGATGAGTACAATCATTCTGTCATTACTTTTATCATAAACGGCAGAAGGGTTTCATGTCCTAGGTTTGTCCAGGTAAACGGAGAGCTTGAGCCGGAGGATTACAGCATCAGGGAAAACGATGTGATTGAGACAAGAAATTACTATACAGTGCGTCAGATTGCGCAGTTTATGGATCTCGTTATTGACACAGACCAGATGATATTTGTAAACAATGAAGAGGCAGATCTCGACACTCTTGTATATGAAAATTTCTCTGTTGAGTGGAAAACAGATGAATATGGTGTTGCAAGAATCGACAATAACAATTATAATGACACACAAGAGTCTGACAACACAGTAGCCAGAACATCAGAGCAGATGATGAATCAGGTGCTCGATGAGCTGCATGATGATTTTGCTAAAGAAGCTGAAGCATCTGCTGTGCCGGAAAATGAACTGCCGGAAAATGAATTGCCAAAAAATGATATACAGGAAGAAATACAGAAAGAAGACTCATCAAAAAATACAATTACAGTAATTGTAAACGGTGAGCCTGTGGAACTGTCCGGCAAGGATACATATATATTTGTCGATATATTTACCCATATCTCATTTGATTTACAGGCAGGAAAGGGCAGGGCAATAGCCACTGTAATAAATGGCAGGGATGCCCAATTTTCCGAGGAGCTTCATGAGGGAGACAAAATAGAATTATACTGGAAAGAGAATTAACATGTTAGAATTATGCAGCATTGCCAGCGGCAGCAGTGGAAACTGTATATGCGTGGGTACGGATGATTGTCATGTGCTCATAGACGCAGGCATCAGCGGTAAGAAAATAGAAAACGGACTGAATGAATTTGATATGACTGCCACAGATATGCAGGGCATTCTTGTGACGCATGAGCATATAGACCACATCGCAGGGCTTGGTGTCATGGCAAGGCGCTATCATATTCCGATTTATGCAACAAAGGCCACAATCGGGGCTATAAAATGTACCAAATCCGTTGGAAATATAGATGATGAGCTGTTTCATCCTATTGAGGCAGGCGTCGATTTTACAATAGGCGATATAGAGTTTGAGCCGCTTCACATATCACACGATGCGGCTGATCCTGTCGCGTACAGATTTAAAAACGAAAATCATGCGATGGCAGTTGTGACAGACCTTGGCACGTATGATGATGCACTGGTTTCAAAGCTTCAGAACCTGGATGGGCTGTTGCTTGAAGCCAATCATGATATAAATATGCTCCAGACTGGGGCATATCCGTATCCGCTCAAGCGAAGGATCATGGGTGATAGCGGGCACTTGTCGAATGAGAGAAGCGGGCAGTTGTTATGCGAGCTTCTTCATGATAAATTTGGCTCAGTAATACTGGGACACCTTAGTAAAGAAAACAACTACGAAAAGCTGGCGTATGAAGCTGTCAGGCTTGAGGTCACAATGGGAGACAATCCATATAAGGCAAGTGATTTCCCTATGTATGTGGCCAAGAGAGACAGGGCATCAGACCGCATAGCCGTAGAATAAGAGAACAGGAGAATAAGTTGTTATGGATAACACAAAGAACAAAGTAATCATCACAGTTGTCGGAAAAGACACAGTAGGAATCATCGCAAAGGTATGTACATATCTGTCAGAGGGCAGTGTAAACGTGCTTGATATCTCACAGACTATCGTTTCAGGTTATTTCAACATGATGATGATTGTGGATATGGCAAATGCTACAGCTTCATTTGCAGAGATTTCTGACCAGCTTGATGCACTTGGAGAAGAAATTGGTGTAACAATAAAGTGTCAGAAGGAAGAAATCTTTGAGATGATGCATCGAATCTAGTTTAGCATAAAAATGTCATACACAGTTAAAGGAGAACAGCAAAATGATAAATATTGGTGAAGTAATTGAGACCAATGACATGGTGGAGAAGGAAAATCTTGACGTGCGTACAATCACACTCGGTATCAGCCTGCTCGACTGTATAGACTCAGACCTTGCAAAGGTAAATGAGAATATCTACAACAAGATTACAACACTTGCAAAGAATCTTGTATCAACAGGAAAAGAGATAGAGAACAACTACTGTATCCCTATTGTAAACAAACGTATTTCAGTTACACCTATCGCCCTTGTCGGCGGTGCGGCCTGCAAGAGCTCAGAGGATTTTGTTACCATAGCAAAGACACTTGACAGAGCTGCCAAAGAGGTAGGTGTCAACTTCATCGGTGGATACTCAGCACTTGTGTCAAAGGGCATGACAAAGGCGGATGAGCTTTTAATCAAATCCATCCCTCAGGCAATGCTTGAGACAGACTTGGTATGCAGCTCTGTAAATGTTGGCTCTACAAAAACCGGAATCAACATGGATGCAGTAAAGCTGATTGGTGAGATCATAAAGGAGACAGCAGAGGTGACAAAGCACCTTCCTGTATCAGGCTGTGCCAAGTTTGTAGTATTCTGCAACGCCCCTGATGACAATCCGTTTATGGCAGGAGCCTTCCATGGTGTGACAGAAGCAGATGCCATCATCAATGTAGGTGTCAGCGGACCGGGAGTAGTAAAGACTGCTCTTGAAAAGGTAAGAGGCGAGAACTTTGAGGTGCTCTGTGAGACAATCAAGAAGACAGCCTTCAAGGTTACTCGAGTAGGACAGCTCGTGGCAAAGGAGGCTTCAAGGAAGCTTGGAGTGCCATTTGGAATCATAGACCTCTCACTTGCACCTACACCGGCTATCGGAGACTCTGTAGCCGATATTCTCTGTGAGATAGGCTTAGAGAGAGCCGGAGCTCCGGGAACAACAGCAGCACTTGCACTCTTAAACGATCAGGTGAAAAAGGGCGGTATCATGGCATCCTCATATGTCGGCGGCCTCTCAGGTGCCTTTATTCCTGTATCAGAGGATCAGGGAATGATAGATGCCGTAAACGATGGCGCACTCACCCTCGAAAAGCTTGAGGCTATGACCTGTGTGTGCTCAGTAGGACTTGACATGATTGCAATCCCGGGCGATACAAAGGCCACCACAATTTCAGGAATTATCGCAGATGAGATGGCTATCGGTATGATAAATCAAAAGACAACAGCCTGCAGACTGCTTCCTGCAATCGGAAAGGATGTAGGTGATGTGGTAGAAATCGGAGGACTCCTTGGAAGTGCACCGGTTATGCCGGTAAACAGATTCTCTTGCGATGCATTTGTAAACCGCGGAGGAAGAATCCCGGCACCTATTCACAGCTTTAAAAATTAGTAAATAATAGCATTGTTTACAAGCATGTACTTATAAGAATAACTTATAAGTACATGCTTATTTTAAAGTGGTACTTGACAATGACAAAAATACATGCTTAAATAAAGACAGTTATATGACTGACGGAAGTGGATAACCACATGGAGTATAACAGTTGATTGCCGACCGTCTGGGCGCACATTTATATAAGTTTCCTGCAGAGCTTTATATTTTTATGTGTGTTCAGACGGTCTTTTTATTCCGGCAGGCCCGAGTAATTTGGGGATGCAGACCACATTATCAGAAAACATGGAGGATGACATGGAAAGAGTATCATTAGCAAAGGAATTATCAAGCACAACATACCCTGGCAGAGGTATCGTAATCGGCCGCACAAAGGATGGTAAGAAGGCTGTAACAGCATACTTTATCATGGGCAGAAGCGAAAACAGCCGCAACAGAGTATTTGTAGAGGATGGCGAGGGCATCAGAACACAGGCATTTGACCCTTCAAAGCTTGAGGATCCAAGTCTTATCATTTACGCACCTGTAAGAGTGCTCGGCAACAAGACAATTGTCACAAACGGTGACCAGACAGATACTATCTATGAGCTGATGGATAAGCAGCAGACATTTGAGCAGGCTTTAAGGACAAGAGAGTTTGAGCCTGACGCTCCTAACTATACACCAAGAATTTCAGGAATCATGCATATTGACAATGGCGAGTTCAACTACGCTATGTCAATCTTAAAGAGCAACAACGGCAATCCTGATGCATGCAACAGATACACATTTGCATACTCAGCACCGGTTGCGGGAGAGGGACATTTCATCCATACATATATGGGCGATGGAAATCCACTGCCAAGCTTTGAGGGTGAGCCTACATGGGTAGACATCGAGGGAGGTATCGATGAGTTTACTGATATGGTATGGGAGAACCTTAACGAGGACAATAAGGTATCACTTTTTGTCAGATATATTGATATCGCAACAGGCGAGTATGAGAGCAGAATCGTAAACAAAAACAAATAAAACACTATATAAACGGTCAAATATACAAGATAAGCAGATAAAAACAGGAGAACAGAAAAATGCAGGAATACGAATTAAAATACGGATGTAACCCAAATCAGAAACCAGCCAGAATATTTATGAAGGAGGGAGAGCTTCCTATAAAAGTGCTTAACGGCAGAGCCGGATATATCAATTTCCTTGATGCCTTTAACGGATGGCAGCTTGTAAGAGAGCTTAAGAAGGCAACAGGTCTTCCGGCAGCAACATCCTTCAAGCATGTTTCACCTGCAGGTGCAGCAGTAGGACAGCCACTTTCAGATGTGGAGAAAAAGATTTACTGGGTTGATGACATGGATATCGAGTTTACACCACTTGCAAATGCATACATAAGAGCAAGAGGAGCTGACAGAATGTCATCATTTGGTGATTTTATTTCACTTTCAGATGTATGTGACAAGAGCACTGCACTTGTAATCAAGAGAGAGGTATCAGACGGTGTTATCGCTCCGGGCTACACAGACGAGGCTCTTGAGATTTTAAAGGCTAAGAAAAACGGCAATTACTGTGTTATCGAGATTGACCCGTCATATGAGCCGGCACCTATCGAGAGAAAGGATGTATTTGGCATCACATTTGAGCAGGGTAGAAACGAGCTTCATATTGATGATGATTTCTTCTCAAATATCGTGACAGAGAACAAGGAGCTCACAGAGCAGGCTAAGATTGATCTGGCAATCTCAATGATTACTTTAAAGTATACACAGTCCAACTCTGTATGCTATGTAAAGGGCGGCCAGGCAATCGGTATCGGAGCAGGCCAGCAGTCTCGTATCCACTGTACCAGACTTGCAGGATCAAAGGCAGACAACTGGTGGCTTCGTCAGTCTCCACAGGTGCTTGGACTTCAGTTCGTGGATGGTATCAGACGTGCAGACCGCGACAATACTATTGACCTTTATATCGGTGAGGATTACATGGATGTGCTTGCAGAGGGCGAGTGGCAGAAGTTCTTCAAGGTAAAGCCGGACGTATTTACAGCAGAGGAGAAGAGAGCATGGCTTGACAGAAATACAGATGTAGCACTTGGCTCTGATGCATTCTTCCCGTTTGGTGACAACATTGAGCGTGCTCACAAGAGTGGCGTGAAGTATGTAGCCCAGCCGGGTGGATCTGTGAGAGATGACCATGTTATTGATACATGTAATAAGTACGGCATGGTGATGAGCTTTACAGGAATCAGACTTTTCCATCACTAATCACAAGGTATAGCGGCTATTAAGCTGAATTTAAGCACAATAAGTAATTCAATAATAGGAGACTTCATGATATAATTACTGTATACATTTTACACAGTAGTTAATCATGGAGTCTTTTTATGTCATTACAGTTTATCACAGGTAATTCAGGAAACGGAAAAACAAAATATCTCTTTAACACGATAGTGAAAGAGGCAAAGGCACACCCAAGGGATAATTATCTTGTAATAGTGCCTGAGCAGTTTACAATGCAGACGCAGAGACAGCTTGTGGATTTGTCGGAGAATAAAGCTATCATGAATATAGATGTGCTAAGCTTTAAGCGCTTAGCCTACAGAGTGTTTGATGAGCTTGGAATCACAAATCTCACGGTACTTGAGGAGACGGGTAAGAACCTTGTACTCAGAAAGCTTGCGGCACAGGAGGAGGATAAGCTTGGCGTAATAGGCAGAAACTTAAACCGCATCGGCTATATAAGCGAGGTAAAGTCACTGCTTTCGGAGCTTGTGCAGTACAATATATCACCTGAGGAGCTTGGAAGATATATTGCCTCCGGCAGTCTGTCGGATACGCTTTCCGGCAAGCTCAAGGATGTGCTTGTGCTGTATGAAGCATTTGAGAAGTTTATGCAGGATAAATATATCACTGCAGAGGAAATACTTAATGTGCTTTGCAATGTGGCAGATGAGTCTGCCATTCTTAGAAATTCAGTCATTGCATTTGATGAATTTACTGGATTTACACCTATACAGAACCAGCTCATCAAAAAGCTCTTTGTCATTTCAAAGAAAATATATGTAACGCTCACAATAGACTGTCGTGAGGATATCTTTAAGAGCAGAGGCATGCAGGAGCTGTTTGACATGCCAAAAAGGACAGTGAAATCACTCACCGAAATGGCAGCGTTTTATGGCATAGAGGTCGAGGAGCCAATTATCCTTGATAAAAACTACAGGCTTTCAGAAAACGAGGAGCTAAGCTTTATGGAGCAGCAGCTTTTCAGAAAACGAAGATGCTCCTTTGAAAAAGAACCAAAGCACATTCACATAGACTGTCTGCGTGACCCAAAGCAGGAGCTGACAAGGATAGCAAGAAAAATTAATGAGCTCGTGAGAAACGAAAGCCTGCGCTATCGTGATATTGCGATAGTCACAGGTGATGTAAATACATATGCAAATTATGTGCGTGAAATATTTGACAAATACAATATCCCTTACTTTATCGATGCCACACAGGAGATTCTGTTTCATCCGTTTATTGAGTTTATCAGATCCATTCCTGATATTGCGGCACAGAATTTCTCGGCAGATGCGGTGTTTAGATTTTTGCGGTGCGGCTTTACTGAGCTTTCGGCCAGTGAAATAGATGTACTTGAAAACTACGTGCTCGCCTGTGGAGTAAGAGGTAAAAGCGCATGGGACAAAAAGTGGGTCAGGCTGCCAAAGCATAAGGCAGGCTATGATCTTGAGCTTTTAAACCAAAGCAGGGAGTATATAATGGAGCTGTTAAAGCCGGTATATCAGGTGTTTTCCGATAAAAAGTCAACGGTAAAGGACTATGTGCTCGCTATATATAAGCTGATAGTTTTGCTTGATATACCTGATAAGCTTGCAAAAAAGGAGCAGGCACTGCTTGATGCAGGGGACCAGACCGCATCAAAGGAATACGGACAGATATACAAAATAGTCATGCAGTTCTTTGAAAAATATGTGGCGGTGCTGGGTGATGAATGCATGGATGCAGAGGAATTTACACAGATACTGGATGCAGGACTGGATGCGGCAGATGTAGCAGTCATACCGCCGGGATACGACACTGTGACCATCGGAGATATTGAGAGAACGCGTCTGACCAACATAAAGGTCATGTTTTTTGCAGGCGTAAACGATGGGATTGTTCCAAAGGCGGCAGGAAGAGGAGGCATTATATCCCAGTATGAGAGAGAGTCACTTAGGGAGCTGGATATAGAGCTTGCGCCTGGGGCAAGGGAGCAGGCATTTATACAGAGGTTTTATCTGTATCTGAACATGACAAAGCCATCCAGGGAGCTTTATATCAGCTATACGAGACTTGACAGTGAAAAAAAGGCTGCCCAGCCATCGTACCTCATAGGTATATTAAAGGGGATGTTTCCGGAGCTTGTCGTGACTGAGACAGAGGATGTAGAACAGCTTTTGGATATATTAAGCAGGCAGAGTGCTCTGGATTATCTGCTGTCAAATGAGGTGGATGACAGATGGTGCGAGATTGCAGCAGCGGTGATGCTCTATGACGCATCAGTCAGTGATGCAGGGGACGGTAATGAAGTAGACGATAAAGAATTTACTCAAAAAAATGCCGTGGAGAGGCTCATAAATGCAAGGTTTGAGCATTATTCAAAGGATCCGATTAGCCGAAATGTGGCAAGAAGCATATACGGCAGACACATGGAGGGCAGTATCACGCGCTTTGAGCAGTTTGCCAGGTGTGCATATGCGCATTTTTTAAACTATGGATTGAGGCTTACAGAGCGTGAGGAGAGCGGCTTTACATCCCTTGATATGGGTAATATATACCATGAAGCACTGGAAAGATACAGTAAGAAGCTTGACAGGGAGAGTACTGACTGGTTTAGCGTGACAGATGCAAAAAGAGATGAGCTTGCGATGGAAGCAATAAATGAGGTGATTGATGAGTATGCAGGCTTTGGCATATTTGATACAGCGGAAAGCCAACATTCGATATCACATATGAAGGCGGTCTTTAAGCAGACAGTATGGGCACTCACAACCCAGATACGAAGAGGCAGCTTTGTGCCTGAGAGGTTTGAGTTTTCCTTTTACGAGAGCCTTGATATGGCAAATGATGTGACGGTTGATATAAAGGGACGCGTGGACAGGACTGACACATATACGGATGAGGGCAGGCTTTTTGTGAAGGTACTGGATTACAAGTCGGGAAATACAGTTTTTGACCTGGTGAAGCTGTACTATGGCACGCAGCTTCAGCTTGCAGTGTACATGGACGCTGTCATGGAACAAAAGAAAGAGGCGCTAAAGCAGGTAAGTGTGGAGCCGGGCGGTATGCTGTACTATCACATCGATGATCCTGTAATTGATTTAAAGGATGTGACACCGGGCACGGAGCTTTCTGAGGAAGAAATAAATCAGATGATATTAAAGAAGCTCAAGCTTGATGGGCTTATCAACTCGGACGAAAAGGCATACAGAGGCATGGACAGGGACTTTGAGAAAAGCTCTGACGTAATCCCTGTCACCTTAAAAAAGGATCAGACACCGGCTGCAGGCTCAAAGGTGGCAAACGCCGAAGAGTTTGATGTGATAACAAGGTTTGCCAGAGAGAAGCTTCGCGAGATAGGAAGAGAAATATACGATGGAAATGTTGCCGTCAATCCTATCAAGAACAAGAAAATAGACAGCTGCGCATATTGCGCTTTTCAGGCCATATGCAGGTATGATTCAAGGATACCGGGCTTTAGCGAAAGAAGCTTTAACGGTGACAATAAGGAAGATGTACTTGATAAAATGCGTACACAGATTGCAGCGGCAGAGCATAAAGCATGCTATGGAAATAATAATATAAAGCCATAATCGGGAGACATAATATGGATGTTAAATGGACCAGTGAACAGAAAAAGGTTATAGATTTAAGAGACAGGGATATACTTGTATCGGCGGCAGCGGGCTCAGGAAAGACAGCTGTACTCGTTGAGCGTATAGTAAACAGAATATGTGTGGATAATCCGCCGGTGGATATCGACAGGATGCTTGTGGTGACGTTTACCAAGGCTGCAGCTGCTGAGATGAGGGAGCGTGTCAGCCGTGCGATAGACAGCTTGAAGGAGCAAAAGCCGGACGATGAGAACCTGCAGAGGCAGTCGACACTGGTTCACAATGCGCTCATCACTACAATCGATTCGTTTTGTCTGTTTGTGGTGCAGAATAATTTCGCACAGCTTAATCTGGATCCTGATTTCAGAATCGGTGACCAGGCAGAGCTTAAGCTTATGCTAAAGGATGCTTTGGCACAGGTATTTGAGGATAATTATGCAAGAGAAGACAACGAGGCATTTATCAACCTTATAGATACCTACAGCAAGGGGAAAAATGACGCTGCAGTCAGGCAGATGGTGGAGGATATCTATTATAAGGCGGGAAGCTCATCATGGCCGAGAAAGTGGATGAACAGCCTCCTAAGGCTCTATGATATAAAGTCAGCTAAACAGCTTGAGGATTCAGAAATCATTAAGGAGATAGTGGATTACAGCAGGGTGCTTTTGGAGGAGGCTGTTCAGGAGCTTACAATGGCGAAAGACCTGGCATCAGCTACACCCGGGCTTGAAAAGTATGCGCTTACACTTTCAGAGGATATAGCACTGTTTGATGGAATGGCTGATGTGACAGGCTATGTCGGCATGCAGGAGTTCTTAAACAAAATATCCTTTGGCAGAATTGCTGTCATCAGGAAATTTGACGGAGACGAGAAGAAAAAGGAGCGCGTGAAAAGCATGCGCGATGCTGCCAAGAAGACGGTAGACGGAATAAAGCAGAAATACTTTGGCATGTCAACCAAGCTCATGTATGAGCAGCTGGAGCGTCAAAGGCCATTTGTTAAAGAGCTGATAAGGCTCTCACTCGAGTTTTATGATGCGATGGAGGCTGTAAAGACAAGAAAAAGAGTATTTGATTTTTCTGATATAGAGCACTTTGCGCTTCGCATACTGGTGGATGAACAGACACTGGAGCCCACAGAGACAGCGCGTGAGTTTTCAAAACATTTTGAGGAAATCATGATTGACGAGTATCAGGACTCAAACCAGGTGCAGGAGGATATACTTACCGCTATTTCAAGAGAGCATCAGGGAGTCGGCAACATGTTTATGGTGGGCGATGTAAAGCAGAGCATATACAGGTTTCGAATGGCACGTCCTGAGCTGTTTATGGAAAAATACAACACATATACATCAGATGACAGTGCACACCAGAGAATAGACCTGCATAAAAATTTCAGAAGCAGGAATGAGGTGTTAGATTTTACTAACGACATATTCTACAAAATCATGGCAGCAGATTTGGGCAATGTGCAGTATGATGACGATGCGGCACTGTATCCCGGTGCAAGCTATCCTGAGGAGACGATGCGTCCTGAGCTTTTGCTTGTTGACTACAAGGATGAGGAGCTGTCTGAAATTATAGAGGATGAGGATGGAGATAAGGTGCAGATAGAGGCGCTTTTGATTGCAAACCGTATCAGGAGTCTGATGGAAAACGGCATGGTGACTGATAAAAAAACAGGACAGCTAAGAGCCGTGCAGTACAGGGATATAGTGATACTTTCGAGAAGTGTTGCAACCTGGGGCAATACAGTGGCAGCTGTATTAAAGGACTGTGATATTCCGGCGCATGTAGAGTCGAATACAGGCTACTTTTCATCGTATGAGATACAGGTGATTCTGTCCATGCTTCGCATACTCGATAATCCGTTGCAGGATATTCCGATGGCAGCAGTGCTTGCTTCGCCTATCGTGGGCATGGATGATGAGGAGCTGGCACAGATTAGGTCTGCCTTTAAGGGGGTAAGCTTTGCGCAGGCTGCACTTAGCGCCATGGCAGGTGAGGATGGCTATGAGGACGAGAAGCTTAAAGCCTTCGCTTTGGTATTTGAGAGACTAAGAGGTGCTGTAGCTGATACGCCAATCCATGAGCTTTTGTACATGATGCTTGATGAGACAGGCTTTTACAGGTATGCATCGGCCATGCCGGCAGGAAAACGGCGCAGACAGAATATAGATATGCTGATTGAGATGGCCGCAGCCTATGAAAAGACCAGCTACAAGGGGCTGTTTCACTTTGTCAGGTACATAGATATACAGCAGAAATACGAGATAGACTACGGAGAGGCCGATACCGCAGGCGAGAATGACGATGTGGTGCGCATTATGACAATCCATAAGAGCAAGGGCCTTGAGTTTCCTGTAGTGTTTGTTTCCGGGCTTGGCAAGGGCTTTAACACGCAGGACACAAAATCAGACCTGGTGATACATGAAAAGCTGGGGCTTGGCTTTGTGGAAAAAACAAAAAGCCCAAGGACAAAGCGACCATCACTAATCAGAAATGAGATAGAAAGCCGCATTAAAAGGGAAAATCTGGGAGAGGAGCTGCGTGTGCTTTATGTAGCGCTCACCAGGGCGAAGGAAAAGATTATCCTGACAGGGGGACTTTCAAATGCCCAAAAATCCTTTGAGAAGTATAGAGGCAATATAAATGCGAACCAGCCAATAAGCTTTGGACAAAGGGAGAAAGCAGGGTGTTACCTGGACTGGATTATACCTGCCATGCTGTCGTATCCGGATAAGTATACGGTATCCACAGTCGATGCAACAGAGTTCGCTGCACGAACTGCGATGGATATGGCGGCAAACGATATATCAAGAGCGCAGCTTATTGGGCACATAAGTGCAGCGGATGAAACAAAAGCCAAAGAGCTCGCAGAGGAATTTGATTTTGAGTATGCATATGCTTCTGATATAACTAAAAAAAGCAAATATTCGGTATCTGAGCTGAAGCATGACTCTATGGTTGAAAAGTACGATAGCACAGAGAGGGAGGCAGAGCGTCCTAAGTTCCTTTTGGAGGAGAAGGAGACGTATGTGCCGGACTTTGCGAGGGATGATGAGGCAGGCTGTGCTTCTAATGAAAGCAAAGAGCCTAAAAATGCAGTAGGTGTGAATCAGGGAGCGCTGCGAGGAACTGCAGTGCACCGTGTCATGGAGTGTCTGGATTTCAAGAGCCTGTGTGATATAGATACAAAAGACCATGTGGCAGTCAGTGCATTTGTGAAAAAAAGCATGGATGAAATGCTAAAAAAGGGGCTTATCACAGATGACATGTACAGGCTGACCAGACCAAAGCTCATAGAGCAGTTTATATCATCAGATGTGGCAGCGCGTATGGCACAGGCGGATAAGAGAGGCGATTTGTATAAAGAGAGGCCTTTTGTGATGGACTATGAGGGAGTATTGGTTCAGGGAATTATTGATGTATTCTGGCTGGAGAATGATAAAATAGTGCTGCTTGATTATAAGACAGACAGGGTAAATGCTGCTAAAGAGCTTATCGACAGATACAGCACACAGCTAAAACTGTATGCTGACGCACTTGGAAGGATTTTTTCTACAGATGGGAAAAGCATACAGGCGGATGAGAGGCTCATATATTCATTCCGTTTACAGCAGACAATTGTTACCTCTTGTGAATATAAAAAATAGTGGCATGTCACAGCAATCTATTATATAATGTCTAACAGGCGGTACGAAAATATACAATACATTAATATATCAGACATAATTGCTGTATGAGCAGCTGTATATAAAGCCAAAGAAAAGAGATAATTTACATGGAGGAATACATATGTACGAATACGATGACGAGGTTTTAGACACATTTTTAAAGAAACAGACACAGCTTTTTAGTGAGGAGGTCGCAGATACTCCGGAGGCTGCAGAGGAATTTTTAGAGGACTGCATGGCTGTGGTATGTAAGAATATAAAAGAAGTAAGAGATTATTTTGATGAGGCAGGCTCAGATATTTCGGGCATGTCAGATGATGAGCTTATGGACCAGAGTGAGGTCTTTGCCATTGCGGACGGCAGATTCCTTGTTGTGGAAGGATAGCAGGTATGAAGTATTTTAAGAAAACGATGTGTATGCTGCTTGCATCAGTGACACTTCTCACCGGCTGCAGTATTGGCGGCAAGGAGATAGTGCTTGATATAAATACCACTAACAGCCATACAGTTTTTTCCGTGGACAATATGAAGTGCGATAAGACGGAGGCACTCATATATTTAGCCAATTACAAAAATCTGTACGGCACTATGTATGATGTAAACCTGCTTGAGACAGATGATGCGTCGAACGTGGAAAAATATATCAGGGATGTCACTGTTGATGAGCTGACGCGCATATACTGCATGGTTTCAATTGCAAAGCAGAAGAAGATTACACTTACAGACAAGGAGAAGAGTAGTGTGTCGAAGGCTGCAAAGGAATACTATGACTCATTAAACGAAGCTGAAAAGAAATTCACAAAGGCTGATGTGTCAGACATCGAGAGCGCATACGAGCATTATGCGATTGCGCAAAAGCTGTACAATTCTCTATCGAAGGGCGTTGATACAGAGGTGAGTGATGAGGATGCAAGAGTTATCCATATACAGAAAATCTTTGTAAAGAGCAAGGAGAGCGCAGATGCTGTGAGCCAGAAGCTTTTGTCAAAGGAAGATTTTGCAGCAGTTGCATCAGGCAGCAGTGAGGACAGTCAGACAGAGCTGTATGCGGCAAAGGGCACTCTGCCACAGGAGGTTGAGGCTGTAGCATTTGAGCTTGGCGATGGAGAGACATCTGATATGATAAGCACAGATGACGGCTACTATTTCATCAAGTGTATATCCAAGCTGGACCGGGAAAAAACAGAGCAGAACAAGGTCACTATACTGCAAAAGAGACAACAGGAGCAGTTTAATGATGACTACGAGCACTTTGTAAAAAAAGCAGGCTTTAGTTTAAACAGTGACCTGTGGGATTCAATCAGTATAAAGGATGAAAAGGATGTGAAAACAAGCTCATTTTTTACTGTGTACAATAAATACTTTCAGGCCGACAATTGAACAGGCAGATAATAATTAATAATAGACAGGAGCATATAATATGGACTGGGAATTTGACATCCTGTATGCAATTCAGAGCATCAGAACACCGTTTTTAGACAAGCTAATGGCGTTTTTATCCACCCTCGGAAATGCAGGTGCATTGTGGATTGTGATAGGTGTAGTGCTTTGTGTTTCAAAAAAATACCGCCGTGGAGGCATACAGATGCTTTCGGCAGAGCTTTTGAGCTTTATAGTGGGCAATCTGATAATAAAAAATATGGTCGACAGATTGAGACCATGTCAGATAGATGAGACAGTCAGTCTTATTGTAAAGATACCGTTTGACTCATCATTTCCTTCGGGACACACGTTAAACGGCATAACAGCGGCAGTGACACTTATGTTTATAGACAAAAGAATGGGAATACCGGCGATTATACTTGCGGTACTTATAGCGTTTTCGCGTATGTACAACTTCATGCATTTCCCAACGGATATCCTGGCAGGAGCAGTGCTTGGAGTGGTATCGGCAGTGTTTGTGAACTATTTGTTTAATAGAGCCGGTAAGCGTGAGATAATTAAATAAAGCTAAAGAAGTGTCACATAAAATGGCATAAATAATAAACGGGTAATAATAGAACGAATACAAATAATTAATAAAAAGCTGTACACATACAGGTCTGTGAAACCTGCATAGTGTACAGCTTTTTTTATGAGATGTTAACAGTAAAACTACTTTGTTGGATTACTTTGTGAGAAGAAGCATGATATCATTACTTCTCTTTACAAATTTAGTCATCTGGTCAACTGAAAGCGGCTGGTTAGAAAGCATTGCAAGGTCGTAAAGCTGCTCAGCAAACATTGGAACATGCTCAGAATCCTTATTGTCTAAGATATACTTCACAAGCTCGTTGTTGGCATTTAATGTGAGTGTCTGGTCAGCGGCAAACATGCTTGGATCCATTCCACCCATGCCTCCGGCTGCGTACATCTTCATCATATCCTGCATACGTCTGCCCTGCTCTGAGAGTGTGAGCACAGATGCTACATCTGCATTTTTAAGGTTTTCTACCTTTACAGTGAGCTTGTCATTGTTCAAAGCCTTTTTGAATATCTCTGAGAGAGTAGTGGTTGCCTCTGTGAGGTCTGCACTGGATTCATCCTTGAGAGACTCTGTGAGGTCTGCATCTATTCTCATGAACTTGTAGTGGTCATTTCTCTGCTCAAGCTGTGTTATGAATGAGGTATCGATATTGTGGTCAAGGATAACAGCGTTCATGCCCTGTTCCTTGAACAGCTTGATATACTGACCCTGCTGTACTACATCTGTGACATAGTAAACTGTATTTTTCTCAGGCTCCTTGTTTTCATCAGAGGCGTTTGTATTGTCAGCTTTCTTTGTATCATCAGAAGCATCAGCACTTTCTGCATCTGATTTTTCATCATCATGAACAGGTGCGAGCAGCTCCGGAAGAGTCTGATACTTGTCATTGATGTCCTTGAAAAGAATATAGTCGTTTATCTTGTCGCAGAACTTCTCGTCCTTTAAGCAGCCAAACTTGATGAATGGGCTGATGTCATCCCAGTATTTCTCATAGGCTTCCTTATCTGTCTTGCACATACCGATGAGCTTGTCAGCTACTTTCTTGGTGATGTACTCAGAAATCTTCTTTACGAAGCCATCATTCTGGAGAGCAGAACGTGATACGTTAAGCGGTAAATCAGGACAATCGATAACACCCTTAAGGAGCATCAAAAACTCAGGAATGACCTCTTTGATATTGTCTGCGATAAATACCTGGTTGTTGTAAAGCTTAATAGTTCCCTCAATTGAGTCGTACTCTGTGTTGATCTTAGGGAAGTAGAGGATACCCTTTAAGTTGAAAGGATAGTCCATATTCAGGTGTATCCAGAAAAGCGGCTCCTTGTAGTCTAAGAATACCTTTCTGTAAAACTCCTTGTATTCCTCGTCGGTACACTCATTCGGGCTCTTGGTCCAGAGTGGGGTTGTATCATTGAGCGGAACAGGGCGCTTAACGATTTTGAGCTGATCCTTTGCAGGAGATACCTCTACCTGCTCCTTCTCGCCCTTGTCATTTTCTTTTTCCTCGTACTTGGCGTCCTCATGGATTTCCTCGATGACAGTGTCAGTGTCACGCTTGTCGGCCTTGTCTATTGTCTCGTACTCTTCAGGAGCATTTTCCTTTGCAAGGTAAATCTCTGTAGGCATGAAAGAACAGTACTTTTCGATAACCTCACGTGCGCGGTACTCGTTTGCGAACTCGAGACAGTCGTCGTTTAAGTAGAGAGTAATCTCTGTTCCGACGTCGTCCATGTCGCCATCCTCCATGTTGTACTCTGTGCCACCGTCACATGACCAGTGTACAGGTGTAGAGCCTTCTTTATAAGAGAGAGTATCGATTGTTACCTCGTCGGCTACCATGAATGCTGAGTAGAAGCCGAGACCGAAATGACCGATAATCTGGTCATCATTTGACTTGTCCTTGTATTTCTCGATGAAGTCTGTAGCACCTGAAAAAGCGATACGGCTTATGTATTCCTCAACCTCATCAGCTGTCATACCAAGACCATTATCTATAATCTTTATTGTTTTTTCGTCAGGGTTTACGAGTACCTGAATCTTGCCCTTGTAGTCTGCAGGAAGGGAATATTCACCCATCATGTCGAGCTTTTTGAGCTTAGTGATGGCATCGCAGCCGTTTGAGATGAGCTCACGATAGAAGATATCGTGGTCTGAATATAACCATTTCTTTATAATAGGGAACAGGTTGTCGCTGTCAATTGAAAGATTGCCGTGTTTTTCTGTCATTTTTACACACTCCTTGTTTTTATTTTACATTTACGCCGCGGTTATGGGCTGTGAGGTTGCGGTGTAGATTTAGTTAAATGTTTTACACCGCGGTTATAGGCTGTGAGGATGCGGTGTAGTAGCCAATAATTCCTCAGAGAAAATATGAAGTTAGCCACAGGATTTTGTATGGATAGTTATGCGGCATAATTTTGGTTGTGCCGCTTTGTCCGGTAATGGAACCCTGTGGCAGTTCATATTTTATCTTCGGAACAACTGTCTGCTAACCGCAAATTTAGCTTGTTTCCGCGAATGTAGGTCATTTAAAGATGATCAAATTGGGCTAACTGATTTTATGAAAAAAACAGTTGGACTTATTTAATC
>ERZ1034876.372-NODE-372-length-26776-cov-10.480858_pt1 | contig 26776 bp, 42 predicted proteins | sample MGYA00520698_ERZ1034876 | MGnify/ENA primary metagenome ERZ1034876 (study PRJEB33766, sample SAMN09781723) | gut metagenome | biome: gut microbiome | host: Homo sapiens | place: Madagascar | study: EMG produced TPA metagenomics assembly of the PRJNA485056 data...
CTTTGTTTTCTTCATGTTTTTATCTCCTTTGCTTTTTAAAATTTTTTAAAACGTTACATGAGGGCAGAGGCCTTTCACCTTTGCACGATTGTCACCAATCCAGTATCCCCACCGCCAAAGGTGGTGATTATTCCACCGTACTCCAGGTTAACTGCCTGGCGCATGATCTTCTCGCTATTTAACGGTAACTGCCTGTCTATCTTCCAGCACCTCTTTCCCGCTATTACATTCTCCATTTATTTTTGGTTTCTCCCATTACACGGATCCCTTCCATTACACGGATCCCTTCCATTTTTTTAATTTCCTTATCCAGCACTTTCATTGTTCCGTCTGCTGTAACCATAACGTGCGCGCAAAATTTTGTTTTACAAGCCATGCATTTCCATTCCATTTCTGTCTCTTGATTGTTGTTAGAATTATTCGACCTAATTGCTCGTCTTTCAAGAATAGCCACTCCACCGCAGATCGGACATTTTCTTTTATCATGCAAGTTGTTCATTATCTATCCCCTTCCTGTTAGCAAAGTACTGTGTGCAAAGTCCTATAGCACCTAATACTTTGCTAAAGTCCTGTACATCAATCTCTATTTGCCGCTTCGTATGCGTCTGCATATTCAATTCCATTTATTGCTGCACATATCAAGCCCTTTAACATCTTTACTTGGGAATCGGTCCAGTTTTCTTCTGCTATCCTTATCATGTTATTTTTTAAATGTTTTTCTGTAAAATTTGCAATTCCTCTTGCAAAATTCTTGTCAGCTGTAATTCCCGTTTCACCGTTTTTTCCCGCTTTATCCAACGACACTTTTACACCTGACTTACTCATAATTGGATCGAGATTTTTAATCCAGTCAAAATTTATACATCTTCCTGCTCTCCATACCTCACAATTACTCCCGCACACCTTTCCCAGATCTGCAACCTCTCCTTTTGTCGATTGTTCTAAAAACTCTCTAATGTGCTGTGTTGCGCAATCAACTGTTAATTGCATTTCCGGTGTTAATCTGGTTCTTCTATACCTTTGTAACTCCTGCAAGCATCTTACTATTTCACTATGCTCTGCTGCAGCCCATGCAAGATCATGTTTAATTTCTTCTGTTTTTGCAGCCTCTGCTCTTTTTCTGCATATTTCCGCTGCTGTTTCTTCTCTCGCTATTATTTCTCCAAGTGACATTTTATCCCTCCTATACTATGCAACATTTGCCATCTTACGGTCTGCTTCTATATCGTCGCAGACGTAATACTTCGCAGTTACGGCCGTATTTGCGTGGCCAAGTCTGTGCGATACATACAGAATATCTTTTGTCCGCTGATATTCCCTGGATGCAAATGTTTTTCGGTAGACATGTACCGTAGCCGCGTTCCTGCATCCGGCACGCTCTGCGATCTCTTTCGCGATTTCTTCTATCGTTGCCTTACACAGTGGTTTCCCGGTTTCCACATTCCGGCTGTTAAGGAATATATATCCTTCTGTCCTGCCATTTACATACTGTTCCAAGGCTACACGGCAATCCGGAGTCATAAAGCAAGTACGCCACTTGCTTGACTTTTCCCCGTAAATCTGGATTTCACCGCGCTCAAAATTCAGATTTTCAATTTTGAGATTACAGATTTCTCCAACACGCGGGCCGGCACTAAGCATCAGCTCCAAGAGTGCCTTTTCACGCAAGGTTTTCAGTGTGTTTTTGCACTTAGACACCTCATAATCGGACAGCCGTTTCTTGCGCTTCTGCGGAATCTTGATCTTGTCGATGTCCCAGTAGATGTCCTTGTCAATGTGGCGTTTCCTGTACGCCCACTTAACGAAAGCAGACAGACATTTTTGAATATTTCCTGCGTAGGACTTCGAGATCTTATCCCGATACTGCCGGATTGCTATGTAGTCCATCACGTCCTGCCCGGTCATAGTGGCATAGTGTACCCCTGTCTCTGTAAAAAACTTCTTTAAGGTGTATAGATACATTTCTATAGTTTTCTCTTTTCTTCCAACAGCAATAAGATCAACGTGGTATCGTCCAAGAATCCATTCGTTATCCCTAACATCCGTAGCCGGAAGCGTTTCGTCTGGTGTAAGATGGAAACCCTTCATTCTGTACGCAAGCGCTGTTTTTAATCTCTCCACCCCCTCTGTGTCCAGATACCCGGTCATGTCATATACAAGATCATTCACAAATTCTCCCTTTGTCATATAACTACCCTCCAATTCTAGTCTTTACTGTGGTGTGCGTGAGTGCTATAATGACAATAGCGATAGAGTCTTAGCACTCATTAGCCGGGCATTGCAGTGTCCGGCTGTTATTTTTTAAAGTAGAATCTTTGCTGCAGCAATCATCCCTAACATGATTCCAATCCCAAGTCCCACAAAGAAACCGCCGCAATCAATTTTTATTTTTATCTTTTTCATGTTTGATTCCTTTCCGCATTATTCGGTTTTTCACACCGCTCAAACTCAATCATCCACACCCACGGATTCGCATCCCAGCCGTAGCAGTCAAGGTCGGATTTCTTGATGGTGGAGGTCCAAAGTTTTTCCCATTCCATCATCACTTCATCACATTGACTGCACTGTTCTTCTGTCCCATAACAGCACTGCGAACCGCTTCCGTATGTATTAAGACAATCCCAACAATCAGGATAAGCTCCCTCTTTTATCACATCAATCGGCTTCATCTCCTGCAGCCGCTCTACCCTCACCTTCATAACCTTAAGCCAGATACGCGCTGTTTCTTTCGGCATGTGGATGGAAGGATGCCATTTTCCACGCCATCCTTCCGGTCGCAGATCTCCATCTGCCCGGTAATAATATACACAATGCCCGCGCATATGACCGGCTTCATTAACTGGAAGCGCACACCACGTTTCGCGAACGTAGAGAATATCTCCCGTCTTATACGGCGGATTGCATAGTTTGCTTATAATCTGTTTATCCTCTACCTCCGTATGCGCCTTATGATATGGGCTGTTGAGAACGGCTTCAATATCATTTTTTACCAGCCGCCGAGTACAGCTCTTCCGTCCGTCCAGAATCGCCCGAACCATCTCGGTGTTAAATAAAATCGGTTTAATTGCCATCTACTCCACCGCCTTTCACAATTTCGATTGCTTCATCCGTAAGCATTTCTTCAGGCTTTCCATGCAGTCGTACACCAGAATTATATTCTTCACTTCTTTTTTTTAACTTCTCCACAACCTTGTCCACGTCGTAGGCGGTCGGCATATTGTTAATCACATCTTTTACTGCATCATAATCTTTCATGCTTTCAAGCCGTCCACTTAAGTTGTCTAAAACCACCCCAGCATCAAGCAGTCTCATTGTTCGCCCTCCTGTTCCATTGCTCTGCTGCTCTTTCCCCCTCCTGCATGGGTAGCAGGAGGTTAAAACATAGCTTTTGTGATATCTATTTAATCCTTTTAAGGCTAAAAGGCTATCTTGTTTTGTACAGATAATCTTCGATCTCGCCTGCCAGATCTCCAAATCCGGCGCGTGCGAGAGAATTCGATGCCCTTGTTAAAAGTTCTTTGCCTTTCTGCTTCTGTTTTCTGGCATAATAGGCATCTCTCTGCTTTTTTGTATACAGGAGCTCTGCTTTCGGATATTTCCCCCTGCAGTCTTTTCCGTACTCTTTGGCAACTGCTGCCGCATGCTCCGTAACCGGTTTTAACAGGCTTTCCAGTATTTCCGGTGTGACCCGCGTGTCTTTCTGTTCTGCTTCCGCATCTCTTGCGATGCTTTCTAACCGTACCGCAAGCTCTTCCTTGTACTGCTGCACTTCTTCTTCGGATTTTATGATCCCCATCATTGTCCCTTTAAGGTCTGCCCGGTATTCTGCCCCTGTGAGTTCCCACTCCATTCCAAGTACGTTTTCCATAAACTCGTGTAATGGATATTCCGGATTGCTGCAGTAATACAATGCTTTCGTTGTATCTGCGCTCCGGTTTTCGAATGCTGGATAGCAGAATCCATGCTTTGGTTTTCCAATAATCCACTTTCTATCCAGCGGCTCTATTTTCGTTTCCTGCATTTCCAGCGATGGTTTCTCCAGTGCTGTCGGACAAATAGTACATGTAATAAATTTGTATACTTCTTCCGATTCGTCCAGATCGCTTCCGTCCTCTGTACGTACCATAATGTCGTAAACTCCGAAGTAAAGTAGGATCGTATAATTCTCTGCCGAAGAAATATTAGCAACGATGCTTTCATATACCGCATCCAGTGCTTCTTCATCCATTACTTGGCCCAGCGCAATATTTTTCCAATCGTCCACGATCTCCAGTCCTTCGTAGCTTGCTTTTAATTCTAGGTTCTTTTCCCCGATGCTTTTCGGCTGGAATATATTCTTCGCAATGTCCAGATATTTAAAAAATTCCTCGTTTTGCAGCTCCAGCATGGATTTTGGCGGCACAATGCAGGAAATCGCATTGTCTACCACATAGCATGCCGCTACGTGCGTATATGGGCATCTTTCTTCTTTGTGCAGATTTTTAATCTCTGCAATGTCTTTCTGCGTTATCATAAGTCCTCCTCTTCCAGCGGCATAAATCCCGCTCCGTCTTTGTCTTTATGCGGCTTTAGTGCCTCCCGGTCCGCTTCCGTCAGGTAATTTATTCCAAAAATGTCTCTAAAGGATAAATTAGGATAATTCCTTTCGAACGCGATCTGCGCATCTTTCTGCAGGAGTCGCATATTGCCGATGTTATTATGTACTGCTTCCGGTCCTTCCCGGTGGTGCTGGATGCATAGTCTCACTTTCAGACCATATTTTTCTGACAACTTTCTATTTGCTGTCCCTCCGATCGCGTGGTGCTCTTCTGTGTACTGCACGTTATATATTCTGTATAGTTTCTCGCAGAGGTAGCAACTGCTGCCCCTGCTCTGGTCGTACTGCTGCATTATACTTTTCACATTCTCGCCTTCTTCATAAAATCATTTAGTATTTCATCCCGTAATCTTTTTCGTTCTGGTGTTTCTCTATAACATTCTGGCAATTCCATCCACGCATTCACGATCAGACCAAAATGCAGGAATTTTAACATTTGCCCATCTGTCGTATAAAATGCTCCGCCCCACTGCCCGTCTTCTATGTACCTTCCAATTGCCACATTCCTGTTATTTGCAAACGACACAAGAACCGGGACATTCGGCTGTGGTGTTCCTTCTTCTATCAAATTCCACCCTTCATTTTTCAATTCTTTATCTATTTTTTCTTTTAATTCTTCCGCATTTATAACAAATACGTCTGGATCACAATTTTTCGCTTCCGTAAAACTTATTCCTTGTTCAAATTTTTCCAGCAGGTCTTTTAACATCCTTCTTCTCCCTTTAACCTCTGCAGATCATGTTGCAATTCTTTTACCTCCTCCAGCATTTTTCCTGCTGGTTCTCCGTTTTCCCACATCATCTGCAGACTCTTTAATTTTTCCGTTACCGCCGATTTTAAACGCTGCAGATTATCACATTCCTCGGTTTCCATGTCCGTGTTTACCACTTCCATCTGTCCCGGCAACTGCTGCTCCGGTTCTTCCGGTGCTTCCTCTTGCATTTCTGCTTTTTCCGGTTCTTCCGGAATCGGATCTGGTTCCGGCACACTCGGCTCCACGCTGTGGATCGTCTGTTGCTTTGGTGGCTCTTTTGGTTTTTCTGGCTCTTCCATTTCCGGCTCTTCCATTTCCGGTTCTTTTTTCTCCGGTTTTCCATAAAATTCTTCCCATGACTGTTCCCCATAGATTTCTGCAACATCCATCAGGAAGTCTTCCCAGTTCATGTTCACCGGTGCCGGCTCTGTCATCAGCTTATAAGATATTCCACGGTTAAAATCGTACATAAACAGGAAACACAACCCCTTATTGCATGATACGTATCCTCCCGGATTTACCGTTTCATATGCCTCTTTCCACTGCTTTTCCCGGATCTGTCCCAGTGCCTTGTTAAGCAGACCCTGCTTTTCCCGAAAATATTCAATAATGCATTTCTGCAGCGGCGTATAATCTACTGCCGGCTGTTCCGGATCTGGTTCGTTTTCTGTTGTCTGTTGCGACGTCGCAACAGCAGAACCCGTTGATTCTTCTACGTTCTCCAGCTTTTCCGCCTCTTTGTTAAATGCTTTCAGATCCCTGATTTCTTTCACTGTCGTTTTCTCCGTAATCAGTTCGCATTCCGAATCCGGAAGTGTGAGCATTTCCGACAGCTTACTGCTGCCGATGTTTTCAAATTCGTCTTTAATCAGGAGCGGGTTATACGGATCGGCAAAACGCTCATTTACCGCAATAAAACGGGATGTTGTTGACTTTGACAATCCATATTCTCTCTGTGCAAACTCAAAAATATCTGCCGCACCGTCCAGCATACCGCTGTCCCGGATCTGCCGGAGCCGGCATCCGATGTAAACGAAGTTTCCTGCTGTCTCCTTTAATTTTCTCCGGATGTCCTCTTTCCATTGCATCCACTCATCCAGTGTGATCTGTCCCTCTACTTCCATATTGCCTCCTTATACTGCCGCCTGTATCTGTACCTGTTCTTTTTCACATCTTGCTTTTATCTGCTTTTTCCAACGCTCCAGCACTTTTTTAATCTTCTCCTCGTCCGGTTTCCGGTCATATGCTGCATACCACTGCCTTATATCTCCATTCCATTCGATTTCAATCGTGTAATATGGTGTTTTAGGCTTTTTCTTATCCCGCAAAAAAACTATGTATGTTTCCCCGGTATTCATTTTTCGCATATATATATCGCTGGCCCCTACGCAATGGTGCTGTTTTCTGCCCTCCATTGTTATATCCGATGCCCGTCGCGGCACCACCACCATTAGATTTTTATCTTCCAGGGCAAAATGTTCCACATTCTGTGTATACTGCTGTGCAATCTGTACAAACTTCCTGTTTACTTCCCTGTCCCGTTTCCTGTTATTTTCTGTATTTTTTTCTTCGGTGTATCTGTCGTGGTATTCCCTCATATTTTTCTGCCGGCGGACTATATCATCCCTGATATCCATTCCACGGTCTTCTGCCATGTTTAAATAATCCGCATAGATATTTTCCGTGTTATGCAGGTCCATGTGCATAAGTTCCATTTGTTTTTTTATATAATTCAACTGCTGCGCCACATTCAGACCGGTTCTCCTGCACAGCGTTTCCAAGCCCATAACACCCTTTTCTTTTTCCGCCCACTCGGATATCTCTTTTGTGATCCGTCCTCCATATGTCTGTTCAAGCTGCAGGAGGTAAAGCGTATTGCTGCCACCATTCCATTCTTTCAGCTTGTTGTATCTCTGTTTGTCCAGCTTTAAGACTTCATTTATTTTCTTCTTTTCCGTATCAAAACAGCTCGAATACTCTTGTGCTTTCATAATTTCCTTAACCAGCCGGTGCAGTCCTGCTTTCTGCAGATATTCGATGTACGGATACCTGTAAAGTCGCCGGAGTATATACGAAGGTTCCTTGTAGCTTCTTCCGTAATCCATTATTTTTGCCACATTTACCCTTGCAAATTGTTCGTTTTTCAATTCTTTTCTCATGTTTGCCGTGTACATGAGAGCCCTTCCAAATCTTTCATACGCTCCATAGTAACCATGGCTGACCGGATGGCACCAGCGGTTTGTTTCCGTATTTTTCCACTCTGCCCATTCATATTGTTCTGCTTCGTTAAATGTTTTTCCAAGCCGCGTCCTGTACCCTTCCCATATATTCAGCTCCGGATTCTCCCAGTCATTCTCCAGCCTCCACTTAATCCGGCAGCGATATCCACGCAAAATATACCCGGATTCATCCTGCAAGCGCTGGAGCACTCCAACCCACTGTTCGTCTTCCACTGTTTTCTGTTTTCGCCAGGACCGCCATGTTACGGCAGCCCTGCACCGTGGGCATTTTCCCTCTTCTCCATGATTCACTGTCTTCAGATCCACCCAACTTTTGCAGTGGGTACAGTACCCGATCACCCGCTTTTTATTTTTCATATAAAAAATGCTCTCATCGAATGCGTGACTGCTGATCCAGGTTCTCAAATCTTTTGGCTCATCCGGCACTTCCGACATTACAGCATCTATCTGCTCTATTTCCGATGCCCAGCGTTTTTTCAATGCTCTTACTCCAAGATCCGACTGCCACTGCAGCACAGCCTGATAAACATTTTTGTTTTCTTCGGTGTCAAAAAAATCATTTACCAGTTTCCGGTCTCCCCGTGAGCTCCACTCCTTCTGCGTCATTTCCCATGTCCATCCATCCACTTCGAGTGAGTCAATTTTTCCTTTCCGCCATTTGCCTTCCTGCGTAAGTGTCGCATGCTCGTCCTGCTCTTTATCAATAAATATTGTATACAGCGGCCTGTCACCGCACCGTATAGAATCGTGCGTAAAAAGTGCCACCTGCAGGATATTCCCGTGTACTGCTGCCCGGTAAAACCGCGGATACTCCACTGCTTCTTCCGGATTTCCGTATCTTATGTATTTTTTTGGCTTGTCCTTTTTCTCCGCATCCCTTATAGCAGGTGTAACAAGCAGCTCCGGGAATTCTTTCAGCTTTTTCTTTTTCATTCTGCTTCGCCTCCCAGATAATAATCTTTAATAATCTGCTTTGCCCGCGCCATTCCAGGAATTCCCATTTTTACTTTTGTCCCGGACACTCCGGCCGCCTTGCATATATCTGCATCTACTGCATAGCAGTTTTTAAAGCTCCACTTAAGCAGATCAGCGATACATCCCTTTATGGTTTTTCCTTTTTCCCGGACTGCTGCCGCCATATCCTCATGCTCCGCGCAAGTTCCCTTGATATATTCTACCCAATCCATCACAAGCTCTTTGGGTTTTAACTCCGTGCACTCCACATCAATCTTTCCGATTGCAGCACTCATCGGATCACACAAAAAATCAATGCCACCATCCACAAACACTGCTGCAATCTCCTCATCGATCCCGTTTTCTTCTGCCAGTGCCTTTACGCTGTCAAAGTCCCCCTCTGATCGTAGATTTACAGCCAATTCGTTAATTTCTGCCGCACTCGACAGCTCTCCAAACTTGTCAAACATACCTTTTACCTCTCTTTCTCTCAACTTCCGTCTGCATCCACTTCCGGAAACTATGTTCCTCCTGGCAGTGGATATGTACCTCATGTCCCTGCAACAGCTCGTCCAACTGCTGCCACAGCTCCTTGTGCTTTACCTCTTGCCCTTTTACGGTCTTCCAGTCATTTTCTTTCCATCCGTCCATCCAGCCGATACCGGATGCCACAAACCGGGACTCCGTATATATATGCAGCGTACACGGCGCATGGATATGTTCCAGTGCCTTAATGATCGCAAGCATGGCGGCCTCATTCGCGGTGGCTTCCACCTGTTCCTCCCGCGTTACATCTGCCGGTCCTTTACTTGTCTGTGTCTCCAGTGTGTAAATCACGCTCGCAACGTGGACTTTTGGGCTTTTCGCTGATGTTATGGTGTAAATATTCACGTCCACGGTGCGTCACCTCCCCTCGGTGGATGAATTCTCGTTTTCAACGTGGACTTTATGCAGTTTTCCGGTAGTTTTATCTCTATGTATTTGCAATAGCTGTATCCGGTATATGGATTGGTGCCGATGTAGAGGCTTTCCAGGTCTATGTAATACCCCGGTGTCGGCTTCGGACCATCCTGGATCAGCTTTCGAACCGTCCGGTGACTGTATCTTTTCCGTTCCGGCTCTGGCCGGATCAGATTCCGGCTTGATGAGTAACTTAGCAGTTCCTTTTGTTCCTCTTTCGGGAACAGGCTCAATTGCTCATACTCTTGCGAATCTCTTTCCGGCTGCTTGCATATATATGCAGCCAGGTCTTTAAAATCCCCTTCCTCGTATGTGCTCCGCCAGTCCACCAGCCCCTGTGTCCGGCATCCCGGCCGGAGCTTTTGCAGTGCAGATTTCTGTAACGCCCTGTCCCACGCATCCGCAATAATCGCATCTGTTTGCTCTGTCCACAGCCTGTTGATAAGGATGTGGAAGTGTATGCCTCCGCGTTCCCCTACTTCCAGCCGCCCGATCCACTTTAGCGGGCTTCCTCTTTTCCTGTATTCCTGCCGCAATATCTTCAGGAAGTTGGTTTTATCATTCTTTACTTCCTCCACCGTCAGGCGCACCCCGGCTGGGTACTTACAGCAGCACCAGAGATCTTTCGGGTGGAAGTTCGCTTTCATCGTTCTTCTCATCCTTGTTTCTTTTGCTCTCTGGTTATTCTTTGCCACCTGCTCCGGAGTCAGTTTCTTTTTCTTCTGTCTCTTTTCCCCTTTTGCTCCCCATTTTCCTGCAAACTTAAGTTCGTGCTCGATGGAGTTGTCAAACCTGTATATGTCGTGCCAGTATGCCATACCTTTCCCCTGTCCTAACTTTAATATCTTAATAAAGCCAATAGAAAAGCCCTTAAAAAGCGCTATTTTCTTGACTTTTCCGGCGTATATGGTATACTGTTTATAGACTTGTTAAACAATATACCTTCTGGAACGGTTCTCCAAAACCGTTCCTTTTTTATTGTCCGAAATAAGTTTCTTTGTATCGTTTTTCTTCAAAACCTTTGTTCTGTTTTATGCACTCTATGTAAGCTCGTCTCACCCAGTCCTGATTAAATGCTCCCCATACTGGTTGCGCATCCCGATCTTCCGAATCATTCTGGTTCATAAACAGCTTTTCTCGGTCTTCCTTCGGCAGATCTATAAACAATGCGACACGTTCCGCTGTGTCGTATATGTTTTTCGCTTTTGCATATTGCTTTTTTGCATATGCCGCGTCAAATTGCTGTGCGCTTGCATACAGCTTTTCCCGGATCTGCTCTGCCGTCAGCATGGCATTACCCTGTACGCAAAATACAATCTCGTCTGCTCCAGGTTGGCCAGAAACGTTCCTGTTGACTTATCCTCCGGCCATTTTGCCAGTACTTCCCGGTATTTTGCAGCAACTTCTCCTTCCGTCATGACCGGTTTCTGATAAATTCTTTCGATTTTCTTGTCGATCGACTCCATCAGTTTTCCCTGCCAGTCGTAATGCGGTGCTTCCTTACGCTCTTCTAACGCATCCATTACCATTAACAGTTCTTCCTTTGTTAGATCCAGCTTGTATCCCATCTTTTTCTCCTCCTGTTCTAAGATTTTTGCAAAACCTTTATTTTCGTTTTTTCTTTTGCCTTTTGTGCTGTTGCTGTCCCATATATGGGACATATGCATACGCATCCACCCGGATCATCCTATTTTCCTCTTGTACTGATCCAGCAATCCGCGGTAGATTATGTAATTCCACCGTCGCTTCCCGTCTTTGCAATATGCATATCCGATCGGCAGCTTTTCCGCCTGCATCATGTACCGCAACGTCTCCTGATCGATGCTCAACTCTTTTGCCGCATCTTTAACACTAACACGCTCCATGCATCTCACTTCCTTATGCTGTTTTTTTATTGCCGCTCATAGTTTCCTGCGCCGCCATACCTGCCAGAAACGACTCTGTCATCATTACAGCAATCTGACGCTTACCGCTTGGGATCTGCGCAAGGATCTGCGCAAGCTGCTCCGCGTTTCCCATCTGCTCTGCTGTGTATTTCTTCATGTTGTTTCCTCCTTTCCCTACAATATGTAACACTAAAAATACGACCTTATTTTTACCTCCCTATTTACAACATGTAATACTGTTTTTGTTACCATGTTTTATGTGTTTGTTTGTTGTTTATGCGATAATAATATATCATGTACGCAATATTGTCAAGCGTATTTTATTGTTTTTATGATATTTTGTTGTTTATGTGATATTTTTTATTGACGATTCTATTCTATGGTGGTATGATCAATTCAAGAATGGAGGTGATACTTATAATGAAAGAACGCTTAAAAAAGTTACGTAAAACTTTAGATCTTACTCAACAGGCTTTTGCCGATAAGATCGGAATGAAACAAAATACTATTGCTCAATACGAAATGGGACGTACTAACCCTAGTGATGCTATAATTTTTTCTATTTGCCGGGAATTTGGTGTAAATGAAGAATGGCTCCGAAACGGAACCGGAGATATGTTTGTTCCTGAAGCAGTCGACGAAGTCGATGCTCTGGTAACAAAATACGGGTTATCCGATGCAGATCGGATTCTGATCGAAAAATACATAAATGCAAAATCCGATACCCGGAATGCAATTGTTAATTTTATCAGGGATGTTTCTGCAGCTCTGGATAACGAAGATCTTTTCGGAGATGTTCCAGACACTCCGGAAGAGCTCGAAAAGCTTTATCCGCCAATTGATGCGAAAAGCGATGCCGGGTAGCCCTTACAGGCACCCAGCACCCGTCGCTTTATTTTTTTACAATAATATGACTTGTAGAATGGAAATTGAGATTGTAATACATGGTTCTTGTTTTGCTATAGTAAATAGCATATATTTTACAGTTCCTATATTTTATGTATTTTATTCTCATGTTTATCCCGCCCTTCTCGCATGCGGGAAGCTGGGTGCTTTGAAATTATACTTTTAAAGCGATGCAAAACTCTACAGGTAATTATTGGAAACAATTTAATACTATGGAGGAATCGTTGTGAATAAACCCAAAAGAATTCTCGGAGTATGGCTAACCATAAGTGGTGTGTTTGGAATTCTAAGCTTTACCATTTCTGGTGTTGCTATAGGTATTCTGCTTGCCATTGCTGGAGTCATGCTAATAAAGAAACATCCCAAAGAACTTGATCCTACACAAGATCCTACTTCCAGATATGCACCACGGGAACATGATCTGCATGCTATTGATGATTTTCTGTCTCCTCTTGCGAATGTTCCCCGCTATAAGCTTACTGCTGCCGGAGAATATAAAAAGCCTCTTTTGGTAAAGGATCTGGTGGCTATGCCACACACCAATATTTCTAAGTCGACGTCCTCAGATAAATATTTTCGTTTTATTGCAATCGACATAGAAACTACTGGCTTGAACGCAACAGAAGATATTATAGAGGTTTCCGCTATCAAATGGGTAGGTGGTGAACCCGTGGAAATATTCACTTCTCTTTGCAAAAGTGATAATCCTATTCCTGCAGATGTAACAAAGATTAACCATATTACGGATGATATGATAGCTTCTGCCCCTTATTTTTATAATATTCTTCCCGATCTGCAAGCTTTCATTTCTGATTTCCCTTTAGTTGGTCATAATATTGATTTTGACTTGAAATTTTTGCAGAGATACGGACTTGATGTAACGACTGAAAGCAGATTTTTCTTTGACACTCTCGATCTTGCCCGAAAGAGTATCAAAAAAGACAATGGCAAGGATTACAAAGATTACTACGATCGCGTTGAAAACTATAAACTTGGAACAATTTGTCATTTCTTTCACATTAAAGTTCCTGTTTTCCATCGATCTTTGTGTGATGCATATGCAACCAGCTTAATCTTTTTCAAGCTTATTGCACGCATTACCGGTTAAAATGTTTTGCTTGTTGCGACGTCGCAACAAAAATAAAAAAGCCACCGTGCGACCGATGGCTTTATCTTGGGGATCAGTTCCCATTTTTGAAGTAGACACAGAAATTTTTTAGGGGAATTTCTGCACCTGTTAAGACTTTTTTAGTCTATCATATTTATTCCCCTATCGCAATATAATTTGGAGGAAAAACGTATGAAATTACCAAACGGATACGGCGGTGTCGTTAAGCTGCCCGGAAAGAGAAGAAAGCCATGGGGTGTCCGTATTTCCATTCTGGAAGAAGGACCGGATGGGATCAAACGCAGAAAAAGAAAATATCTCGAATATTTTTCCACGCAGAAAGAGGCGCTGTCTTATTTGTCCGATTATAACAAAGGGCTTGCTGTTAATGAGCATACCAGCATTTCCGATATGCTCACATTTAAGGAGCTTTACGACAAATGGATAGAATGGCGCTGGAGCTTCAAAAAACATCCCGGTGATGCCGCTCTCACGAGTTATAATGCTGCCATTAAAAAATATAGCTCTCTTTATCCGCGGAAAATCGCAACACTCCACGCATCCGATCTGCAGGAATGTTTAAATTTATGCAACGGCATGAGCTCCAGCACGATTACAAATATGGGGATTGTTGTCCGTGGAATGTGGAAATACGCTTTATCCTGTGAACTTGTGGACCATGACATAACTACTGGTCTTGTCTTAGAGTCTACAGAAGCCAAACAGAAACATACTCGATTCTCTGATGAGGAAATTTCTAAATTATGGGCTTCTCTTGGTAAAATTCCTAATGTAGATCTTGTACTTATTCTTATTTATACCGGTCTTCGTATTACAGAATTTTTGACCATGGAATGTTCTAACATAAATATTGTGGATCATTATATGGTTGGTGGAGTTAAAACTGAAGCTGGCCGTAATAGAATTATCCCGATCCACGATGCTATACTCCCCCTGATCCATGCGCGAATGGGCGGCCGTTACCTCATTCCCCGTTCAGGCGGCCAGAAATATACCACCAACGGATTCCGGATCGGCATATGGGATAATCTTTGCAAGCAGCTTGGCATGGAGCATATTCCACACGACACCCGTTATACATTCGCTGCTCTCGCCAACAATGCCGGCCTCAATGATGTCTGTTTAAAAATTATTCTTGGACATTCTCTTTCCAATGCTTCCGGATCCGCATTTAAAATTGGTGGTAGTGGAGATGTAACCAAAAATGTTTACACCGAAAAAACAATCCCTGAGCTGGTGGCAGAAGTAAATAAGATTCCTGTCATTTTGTAACCCACTTGTAACCCACGGTCTTATTTTTACTTCTTTTTTCTCCTTTTTATGAAAATTCAGACAATAAGAAGTGCTTAGAATATGCGTTTTTCAGGCACTTCTTTTCCTTTTCATTTTTTCTTTGCTTAACATTTGCTTAAAATTTTTCTGCTTATTTCTGCGCTTTTCTGCATTTTTTGTAACCCACGTGTATACCACCATTGTCTGACAATTCGTTTTAAGTCCTATTTATTCCACTTTTCTGTTTAAGTAAAAATTAAAGAGTAGTATAAATATTTTGCTTTCAAAATAAGCGGGAATGCTTTTTTAGTCATTCCCGCTTTCCATTCTCTTTCTTTTTTGCATTTTTCGCACATTGTTGTGTTACTACAGGAGTTTAAACGCTTTGCAGACACTTCTCTTGTGCCACCGCATAAGTCGCATAGGCATTCCCAGACGGCATATCTGTTTTTTATCCCCACTATTTTCTGTGGAATCAAATGCCCGAAATGCTGTCCTTGTATATTTTTTACACGGCTTCCGTTAAAACGAATATATTCATCCATTACATCCACACGTCTTCAATAACGTTCTCTTGGTCCACTTTAATTAAAAATTGCGTGGATTCCGGAGCGTCAATATATGCTATATAATCATATCCGTTATTGTTGCTCTCTCCCACATATACGTTTGTTTCCCCGCATTCTTCGAAATCCTCGAACGCACATACAACATCATCAAAATCAATTTCTTTTCCGATCATTGCCTTTAAATTTTTTAAAACCTCATTTGCTGTCATTTTTCTTTCCTCACTTTCTTATTGTTTCTGGACCAGCTCGTAAACCAATGCGTCAGTCCTCTTCGCCATATTCGTCGTTTATGCATTCCTCAACTTCTTCTGCTGTAAACATTCCTCCATAGCAAATAGCCATACAATTAAAATCCGTATCGCATATTATCTCTCTTGCTCTCTCGCTCAAATCTAAGCTATCCAGATAATCGGATGTCATTTGATTAAGCTTTTTTAAATCGTCTCCACCGCGTTTGGTGATCTCGTTTATTTCTTTTCTTGTGTACTCTGTGTATTCTTTCATAATGGTTCCTCTCTTTCTTGGCTTCCGCCTTTGCTCTATTCCTTTGATCTGATTACATTATATTCTAATATTAGAATATTGTCAAGCACATTTTTAATAATATTTTATCTTTTCTTCGTCGGTAGGTACAACCTCCACCAAATCGCCCGGCTGGCACTTACACATTATACATATTTTATTGAGTGTCTCTAATGTAATGCTTTTCCCTGCTTTTATGTTCTGTGCTGTCTGTGCTGGTAACAGCTTTTCTCTTTGTATGCGCGTTTGATTGTATCCGTGCTCTTTTAATAATGCAAAGATATCTACCTTATATTTTATCACGGTTATCCCTCCTTACTGTTTATATAAAGATAGTATCATTGTGGTTTTCCTGTGTCAATAAAAATATTCTAATTTTTGAATAAAAAGTTGTTGACATTATTCTATTATTAGAATATAATACATGTATCAAATGAAGAATGAAAGCGAGGAAAACGAAATGAACGATATGAAAACAGCAACAGCATTATTAGAAAGCAAAGGTTTTTACCTTTCAAATCAGTTTGATGGTTTCACCACTCTCCCTGATGAATATGAATTGAGCGACGTAAACGGAAATGTGGTTATTGACCATTTGAGCGAAACGCAGGTTTTACAGATTTCAGAAATTTTATAAGGAGGCTTACAGATATGAAAAATTACATGGACGACAAAATACAGAAGGTTGATCGCATTAAAACATACTACTTTGAAATGAATAACGGAGATACAGATTTTGTTGAAGCCGCAAATGACCGTTCGGCATACACAAAGGCTTGTAAAATCGCAAAGAAACAATTTTCCGAAGTGGCACATTTGTATGAGACGTTTGAAGAAACAGAAATAGATCGCAAAATTTTTTAAACCTTAAATCTAGGCAGGCGGCGGCGTTTACCGGGGTTCAATTCCCCAGCTTGCTTTTACCCGGATAACCGGAAAAATTTAGAATGTGGAGGAATAGGAAAATGAGAAAAATCAAGGTTGAATGGTGCGAAAATTTTATCAAAAAGACATTTGCGAAGTATTTTGCAACAGGTATAGAAGTTGGTTGCTTTTGGAATATGGCGGAAAAGTCCAGACTTTGGGAGCGTGGAACATATGGCTCCCCAATGTCACAAGCATTAGAAAAATTAACCACCGTTAAGGCAGTAAAGGGAGATAACGGGGAAATTTTATATTATGCCTTTGAATTAAAATAACCGCAGAGGATGCACGCCGGATCACTACCGGCGGCGGTTTTTCTCAATTTGAATGTTATTTACCATAATAAAAAAGCTGGGGAAATATCGTGTGTAATATTCCTCCAGCCTTTTTACTACTTGTTTAATTTTTCTTTTTGCATAAATCCTGTTTTCTTGCCAGCCTGAACGAACAAATATACCTTTCCATTCTTTTTGGTGTAATATCCATAGCACTGTACTTGTGTTCCTTTTTCCAATGTTGCCACTACACCGGTTCCCGGTCCGGCCATAAGGTTGCAGTTAGCTGCAGCTTTATATACACCCGCATACGCTTTATTAAAGCTCTGTGCAGACTCGATCCGCGTTGCCGCCTTGTCCGTGTTCTTCTGCGCCTTAGATGCATTTCCAGCCGCTTTCTTTCCGGAAGATGTTCCCCAGGATGCCGATTTCATAAATTTTTTCGGTGTTCCGTAGGCTGCGATCAATTTTTGGGGTGTGCTGCCCCACTGCGATAACTGCAGGTGTGGCAGATCTTTAATAGATTTCCAGTCTCCGCCCCACTCTAAGCCAAGTTTTTTGGCAACTTGTCCGACACGGTTAAATGTCTTTTTCGCATTGTTGTACGCGTCATCTTTCGTTGTCCCGTCTCCATCAATGTCCATGAGCAGATAGAAATCCGCTGCAACCCCCCATTGATGCATGGATCTGTATGCCTCTCCTTTTGCATTTGTTACTTTTGGTCCTGGCTTGCTTCGTCCTTTAGCGTACAAATTATCCTGCTCCGCCTTGGTCCTTAATGTTTCCGCCCAGCCGATCTTTATGTTTTCCTTTCCCAGCTCTTTTTCCAGCAATGCAATTTTCGCTTGCAACTCTGGGTGCAGAAGTTTCTTGTCTCTCATTTTTTATCTCCTTTCTTTTGTAAAATATCGATCGCATTTTTTATAACCTGCGGCATCGGAATCCCCATCAATCCTGCATTTTCCGTTAGAGATATCAATTCATTAATTGTAAATGCAATAATTACCGCGTCCCTGATATAATGCTTTCCGATCAGTATATCTAATCGATACGCAATAAGTACATACAAGAGCGTCATGCATTTTCGACACAGCCCTTTCCATCCTGCACGGCTTTCCAGCGCTCCTGTGCCTGTTTTTGTGCTCGTGTGGAATACTCCAGCCACAATCAGTCCTGTAATGTAGTCTGCGATCATAAAAATTACAAGCGTGGCTAGTCCGGAATCCCATCCTCCAAAGACTGCTGCCACGCCTGATCCAATAAGTCCCAGTGTTGTACACAATGCCTGTTTCATTTTTTCCTCCTATACTGCCACAATTACATCCTTGTGGCCATCCTTTGTTAAAATTGCATCCGCTTCATTCTGCCATTTGCGGTAAATTTTTGTTCGCACAAAAAAGCTTCTGTATTTTTCCTGTCCTTTTGACAGAGATTCTTCTGCTGCATCTTCGATTCTGGTTGCAATAAATTTTGCAAAAGTCATTTTGTTTCCTCCTTCCTTATGCTTCTGTTCCCGGAATCACATCCGTGAGCACTGTTTCGATTGCTGCAGCGTTCATTTCGCACGCTTCTGCAATTGCATCCACTTTCTTTTCCAGCTCTGTTTTTGTGCGTAAAGCAATATGTACCGTGTAGGTTTTATCCGTATTTTCTTCGATGCTATATGGGCTTGCATTGGTCAGATTTTCGTATTCTCCAGATACATCTTCGTTATGCACAAATTTTACTTTTTTAAGATTTTCATCTGTAAATTTTGCTGCCATATTTTTAATGTCTGCAAATTTTTCCACTACAATTGGTACATTTCCAAGGGATGCTCCCTCTTTGATTTCATAGGCCGTATCATCGGCCAAAATAATTTTATCCATGATTTTTTATTCCTTTCTATGATAAAAATTGTTTATGAGTTACGTGAACATTCGTTCTGTATTTTTGTTTAAACGGCAGTTTAAGTAGAAATATTATTCGGCTTAATATAGCTACCATATTTGATTTAGGAAATGCCGATATAGAGTTAAAACCAGGTACTTATCTCTTTGTAAACTCGCACATATATGCAAATCAAATTACTCTTGTAATGGTGACAGCCGACCATGATGTTGTGCTAAAACATATTATTGCTCCAATTAGTCGGAGTGAAGTGGTTATATCAAACAATACACATACAAACATACATTTCCATGCAAATGGTGAATGCCGTGGTGCATTATATGATATGAGATTGTATTATTAAATGTTTAAAACTGAGTGAATTTTATAATGCAACTGTTAATAATGCAACTGGAACAGTCACATATAGAATTAATTAACTAAGAGAGTGATGTGCCTGTAATAACATACCATTTCGTCCAAGTGCCTGCATTTTTTGATCGCATATATAGTCTTGGGATAGTACTTCCACTAATCAATTCTTCATTTGGTGCGATTAACAATTGAAAAACAAAATTTGTATCAGTAAGCCAGCTTATATTAAACCCATAAACGTTTAATCCACTTTTTGGAGAATTTTTAGCCCCATTAGCTTGAATAAAACGATTACCGATTACGTCATTGAGGTCACTTGTAGAATCGAGTACTGTTGGTATAAAACCAAGACGAGATGATGCACAATTAAAATTGCTATCTATTTTATCGTGGGTAAGCGTCATTATTCCAGTATACGCCCCCAAAATGTTATCAAAAGCTGCATACATTCTTGACGTATATTTATTCTCTCTAAACGGTGTTTGCACCCAACTATTATAGATATCATGCGAAAAATATTCTGTATCAGCTTTACTATTTAAACTGCCGTTTAAATCAGCTACCTGCTTGGCCAACGTGCCGTCTATATTAGGGTTCGCCTGCCGTGCATCCAGTGCATACCCTTCCTCCGTAGTTGTCTGGTTATTCAGTACCGTCGGAATTTTCGGCTTATCCACAAGATCGTTGTAGCTCCCGGAGAAAGCAATTGCTTTCATGTCGCTAAAAAACCTTGAAATTTTCCCCAGCATCAAATGTATCTTTTCCCCTGATGTCAGATTTTTTCTTTCTTTCGCTTCCGTAAATTTCGGATTCATAAGCGAATTATCCGATTCTTTTTGCGCATCCTCCCTCTTCTTTAATTCCCCATCGATCTTATCCATGTTTTCATTCCATGTTTCCAGGGAAAAGAACTCTCCTACTTCTGGCTTCGTGAGTCCATAATTTTCTGTTGTTTTACTCATTCCATCACTTCCTCTCTGAGATCTTTATATGTATGTTTCTGCAGCTCCCCATAGGTAAATTTTTGTAGTACCTCATAGGTGTTATACATAATCATAACTTTTAATGTCATGTTCAGTGGTATGTAGTTTTCCAACATTTCCTCTGCAGCATCGACCATCTTTTTAGATTTTAATGCCACCTTTACCACAATGTCCGTCCTGCTCTCGTTAATTTCCATGCTGTATCCATCCGGACACAAAGCATTCAGGCGGCTTAATACCACCCGGTACGTATATGGTAGCTTTTCTAGGATCTTCGTCTTCACACGCAGTCGTCGATCATTTAAAGTATCATTGTCCTGTCGTACTATCTTAAGTGTATTTTCCCATTTTTTCGTGTTCTCCTCCGACATTGTATCAGGGAGAATATTTGCATCCAGCTGGTCCGTTGCCGCTTCCAGCTCTGCAATCTGCTTGTCGTTTATCGCATAGATCTGTGCAATATCCGGTATCTGCGTAATAATTTTTGGTGCATTAAACAATAACCACACCCCCAAACGTCGGAATTTGTGTGTAGTTCAATTCGATGCTTCCTGCTGTGCCGTTTAATGTTGTATCCGCAACATCCACCACACCCTCTACAGACAAGATTTTCGCCTCAATCTGGTTAATTCGCACATACTCTGTATTAAGCCCTGTACTCTCCCATGTCTGCCGTAATTTAAGCAAATACTCTTGTACTGCGGCATCGATTGCACTCTTGGATGTATCTGCAGAATATCCCGAATCCCATGTTATTTTCAAAGATACATCCACCGGTACTGCCTCGACCGGTTTAATTAAAACTTCGTGGCAGATCGGTGCAAGTCCGTCTCCCTCTCCATGGCTCTGTTCCGGATCTATTGCTGTCTGTACTGCTGTAACAACTTTCTGTGCCGGCACATCATAATCGGTTCCGATTATATACACATTTATCCACTTGCTGCCCGCTTCTCTTCTTTTTGGTTTACATCCCCCAACTCCGGCCAAGCTGTTAACCTTTTCCCGATAGTCCGCTTTATTTCCTCCGAATGCCGTGCTCTGGAATGTTTCAATTACACGGCTTCGGAAAATCTCTGTATCTTCGTCCTCCGTTCCTTTTGCAAGAATTTCTGTGATCTGCCCGCCTTGGTAATCGTCCACAAAATCTACTGGTTCAAGTTCTCCCATCGTCTGGTTTGCTTCGATTCCTTCCGTGTCGCAGGATAATTTATATTCAAATCCCGTTATCTGCTCCGTAACCGTATATGTATAGTTACCACACGTAAACTGCTGGCCAACCTCTATTTCCTGCTTAAAAACTCCCCTGACAACCGGTGCTGTGGCATATTTAAAATCAATTCCACGCTGCGTTTCTCCATAATTGATCAGGTGTTCCAGATCCATTGTATCCGGCGTCATATTATCATTTATCGCGTCCATTTCTCCATATGTATCTTCGAGCTGTTCTGCAATTTTCGCACACGCATTATAAGCAAGAGATCCCTCATCCGTGTTTACATCCTGGCCGAAATCATCCAGCATTTCTCCCATAATGGAGTCATAATCTTTATTATCAAACATTTATGCTCACCTCCCCATATGTTGTCTGCACTGTAAAGCTTGCCGTCAGTACATCTTTTTTTATGCTGCACTGTAGATCATCAATCCCAAGTATAAATTCGTTTTGTGTCAGGGCATCCTCGATCATGCGTTTTACTTCGCTTTTTACATAATCTTGTGATACATGCTTGCCTATAAGCGTGTTAAGCTCCGATCCATGGTCCCATGAATATTGTGTGTAAAAAAAGCGATCTGTAGCAAGTGTTATATATATCCACTGCTCAATCGCTTTTAATCCAGTAATCATCCGTCCGGTCAATTTTCCCGTCTTCAGATCAATTTCATACTCTTTTGGTTCTTTTTCTTCTTCCTGCTCTACATCTATTTCTCCATCTTCCAGATCAAACGGAAACACTATAAGCTCACCACCTTCTCGATTATCACGTACTTTTCCGTGCTAATCGGATACAACAGTACCACATCTCCTTTTTTAAGGCTGTTTTGCACTGTTGCTTTCTGATTTTTTATCCATACTGGTGTAGAGGATGCCTGCGTGCTTATGTATGCCGGTACAGCATCCAGTGTTATTGCCACTTCATATGCATTTACAAGATGCTCTGCTATATACAGATCATCTGCTTCCAGGATATTTTCTCCCACCTGACACTGGTTTTTAGAGATCATTTCTCCAAGTGTCAATGCCGGTGTATTTTTTCTCGACCCTTCCATGCGTATTATATTTATAAGTTTTTCTTCAGGTGTCATTTTTTATCTCCAGCATTTTTCGCATTTTTTGTACTTCGGTTTCCCTTTGTTTTTTCCACGCCTATTTACAATTTTAAGCACTGCTGCCACTGTAGTTTTTCGCGGGTTTTTCCCGGCAAGAGCACTGCAGGATGGTGTGGAATGGTATGCTTTCCCATCTTCCAGATAGTAAGCAACTGCACTTTTGCTGTGTGTCTTTTTCTTTGTTTTAGACTTGGAACTACTTTCTGTATCTGCCCCACTCTCCATGGTATTTCTCCACGCAAGCTGCAGCTGCATAGTATGTATTCCATTTTCGAATGTATGTGTGTCGCTCGTTACATAGAATTTTCCGGAAAGTCCGGTTGCACTCTCGTATATTACGATGCTTCTTCCTGCAATCGCTCCAATTTTTCCAATTGCTTCCACAGACGCTTCCTGCGTAACTCCCACAAACATGGACTCTGCCTCTTTTTTGGCATTTACCCCTTTTTCTTTCGTGTAGGTGCTCTGGTATATCCCGTATTTCTTGGTAAGTGTTTTATTCTGCACCTTCCCGATCTGCTTTTTCTTGTCATTGTAGATTCTTACGAGGTTTACCATATTGTCCGTAGTATCCGAATACGATGCATCTGTAATATCTTTTGCCTGGTCCAGCGTAACCTTGGAATCCTGCCCTTTAACAATAATGGTCAGTTTTTTCCCTTCCATTTTTGGCATATATTTTTTCTTTGTTGTGCCCGAAGCTTTCCGGTATGCCTTTATAATAATATCGTAAACAGACTGGTCATCAAAAATCAGCTTAGGAATATTTACCTTTGTTTTCACAAGGCTTCCACACTGTACTCCCACCTCTTTGCACACATTTTTTACTATCTGCTCCGGTGTTTTATTCCGGAAAATTCTGGATGTATTGGATCTTAGCAAGAAATGCATAAAATCTTTCGCTGTATAGGATGTCGTTCCTATAGCTGCAGATTTTTCCCGGCTTGTTACTATCCCGACAAAAAGCTGCGTTTTACCATCATACAGGTGTATCAGATCCCCCAGCTGTATTTTTGCGTTTTGGAATCCCTTATCATAGTGGTTTGTCGGAATTGTAAACAGCACCTGTCTGGATGCCTGTGTATCCGTTCCGCTCCATTCCACTTTTTCATAATTTAGTTCGTAATCGCTTTTCCACAGCAGCTTAATCATTTTATCATCACCTTATATCCAATAAGTGCAGTCGTTTCTTTCTTCTTAGGATGCTTTTTCTTTGCCTTGTTAATAACACTCTGGTTATTTTTCCTTACTGTTTTCCAGGTTTTCGATGATCCAAGACATTTTTTCACAACTTTTGACCATGTATCTCCTTTCTTCCATGTGTAGGATACAATCTTAGGCTTTGTCGATATCCTTTTCTTTGTCGTTTTCTTTTTTGTCGCTTTACGTTTTGCAGCCACAACCTCCCTGTACTCCTTTAATGTAAGGCTGTATTTTACATCTCCGGTCTGATCCGCTTCTCCGTGTATAAATGTTTCTATTGTGCAAAACATATTTATATCCGTTTCCGTAATAATAAGATGTACCGTTGTATTGCTCTCGTAGAGCGTTTTCAGTTTTTTGCAGTAGTAATCATATGGCTCATGGAATTCTCCATGCTGGAAGCTGTATTTTTGTGCTGGAAAAAAGGACTCCAGTGTTATTCCGTAGAGTCCTCTCTTTCCTTTCAGATTTAATTCTCCCAGGTTGTGCACATATACAGACTGGTTATTCTGCGATCCGGAAATTTCGAAGGATTCCGGATTTATCGGAAGAAGTATCGATTTCTTTTCATTATCCCAGTTCAGGTATATATCCATCTATATCTCCTCCCATGTTATCGCTCGTTTTTTCCAGTAAATCCACAAATTCTTTCGCAAACTTATGTATATCTGCTTCCTCTCGAATTACAATTTGATCTGCGAATTTCTGCACAACCACACTTTTTCCACCTCCGGATCTTCCGGCCTTATATGCCATCTGCACAGATTCGTCATGCGGGTATACTCTGGATCCGCGCGGCAGATCGATAATTTCTCCGCCCTGCTCATGCACCTGCACGATTCCGCCTCTCCAATTTTTAGTACCCTTGGCCAACTGTGGGATCTTTGGAATATTAATAGAAAAGCTTTTTCCTCCAATTCCAGGAACCCAGCTTGGTATTTTAACTCCCAGCTTGTTAATTCCGGCAATTGCTCCGTTTATAATGCCAATAACCGCATTTATCGGTGTCTTACACAAACCTACCAGAGCCTTAAAAGCCCCGCCGAATATATTCTGTATTCCGGTCCATGCTTTTCTCCAATTTCCCGTAAAAACTCCTGTTACAAACTGTAGCAGTCCGTTAAATACCTGCAGTATTCCTCCGATCACTGTCGTTGCGGAATTGAATAGCGACTTAAACAGTCCTATTGCTCCTCCGATTGCTCCTCCCAAAGTAATTCCAAGCACAAGTTTTACTTCCGAACCAAATTTTTTAATATACGGGCTCGCAATCTCCCACAGTGTTTTTATACTTTTCCATATCCCCGAAAGTTCTGTACTTATTGGTTTTATCGCTTTCTTTAAGCTTTCGCTTTTTCCTCCGCAGGCATGCATTACTTTAGATATGTAGCCAAATACTTTCCCACCTACTGCTTTTATCTTATCCCAATTCTTCCATACCAGAATTCCAGCCGCTACTATAGCCAGTAATACGGCCACAACTATCCCGGCCGGAGAGGTGACAATTCCAGCAATAGATCCAAATGTTTTAAATGCTTTTCCCACTTTTCCTATGTTCGATGCAACTTTTCCGGCTGTGGTTACCATTTTTCCAAAAATTAAGATTGCCGGTCCTGCGGCCGCCGCTGTTAATGCCAGCTTTATGATCATGTCCTGCTGCTTTGGGCTTAACGCATTAAATTTATCCGCCATCTTCTGCAGCCATTCGGTTGCTTTTTTCACATGTGGTGTCATGCGATTTCCAAAAGAGATTGCAATGCTTTCCACTGTTGATTTTAAAATTGTAAGCTGTCCTACAAGATTATTCTGTGCCGTATCGTACATTTTTTGGCACGCGCCATCCGAATTGTAAATTGCGCTCGACAGCTTATTAAAATCGCTATCCGAAGAATTTACAATCGCGAGTAGTCCCGACATTCCTGTCTTTCCTGCAAGCGCAGAAGCATATTGCGCTTTTTGTGCATCTGTTAATTTTGCAAATCCGGCCCTTGTATCTTTCATAACTGTAGCAAAATCTTTTGTCTTTCCTGCAGAATCCGTCAGTGAGATTCCAACCGCTTTCATTGCCGCAGAAACTTGATCTGTAGGTGCCGCCATTCGCGACATCCACGATCTTAATGATGTACCTGCAGTGGATGCCTTAATTCCGCTATTAGCCATAATTCCAAGAGCAGTAGATACATCCTGCACATTATATTTCAGCGAACCAGCAACCGGTGCAACATATTTAAAGGATTCTCCCAGCATTCCTACGTCCGTATTTGATCTATTCGCCGTTTGAGCCAACACATCAACGAACATATTTGTATCTTTTGCCGACAGGCCAAATGCTGTAATTGCATCTGTAACAATATCCGATGTGGATGCAAGATCTTCTCCTGTAGCTCCGGCCAGATGCATTACACCTTCGATACCGTCCATCATTTGTCCGGTATTCCATCCGGCCATTCCCATGTACTTAAATGCTTCTGTTGCCTCCGTTGCAGAGAACTTTGTTTTCGCTCCCATCTCTTTTGCTTTATCCGAAAGCATTTGCAAATCTTTTCCGGATGCTCCACAGATAGACTGTACTGTAGACATTCCTTTTTCGAAGTCTGCTGCTGTTTTAACTGCTGCCACACCTGCCCCTACAATAGGAATCGTTACAGCTTTGGTCATCCCTGCACCTACTGCAGAAATGGATTTTCCGGTGCCCTGAATCTGTTTGCCAGCTTTTGTCCACTGGTTTGCACTATCCTTTAATTTTGCTCCCGCAGAGTTCAGTGGACTTGTCATTTTATCGATAAGGCGCAATGTTACGTCCACAAATTTTCCAGCCATATCCACCTCCTACCTGCATTCCGCTTCCACACGTTCAATTTCTGCGTTCCTTTTTTCCACTTCATATCGCATAAACGCCCGCGCTATCTGTTTTTCTCCATATCCCATGTCCCGGTATTGTCCCGGCATCACGTTATGGTAGCGAAAAAGGAGGTACATTAACCGCACCTCCCCATTCGCGTCTATGAGTTTTTTACTTCTTCCTCATTT
>ERZ1034876.381-NODE-381-length-26339-cov-25.321564_pt1 | contig 26339 bp, 35 predicted proteins | sample MGYA00520698_ERZ1034876 | MGnify/ENA primary metagenome ERZ1034876 (study PRJEB33766, sample SAMN09781723) | gut metagenome | biome: gut microbiome | host: Homo sapiens | place: Madagascar | study: EMG produced TPA metagenomics assembly of the PRJNA485056 data...
GTGATGGATAAGAACACGGCAAGCACCCGGAAAGTGGCTCTGGAAGCCCTTAACGCAAAGATACAGGGCAAGCTGGAAGCCATCACCGCAGAGCCGGAGCAGAAAGGGTTGACGCTCGGGAAGCTGAAAGAGCTGTATCTGGCATACCAGAAAAAGACCTTTAAGCTGTCAACCTACAGACGCAACTACTACAGCCTTAAGACCACCATTAACTGTCTTGGGGCGGACATACTGGTGTCCTCACTGTCTGCCGGATACATCAAACAAAAGATGGACACGCTCGGCCTCGAGAACGGCTCATACAACGAGTATATTACAAGGTTTAAGGCAATGCTGCGCTGGGGCTATGAGAATGACCTAGTGGCTGATATCCGCTATCTGGACAAGCTTAAAAAGCTCCAGAGCGATACACGCCGGGAGAAGCTGGTAAACAAGTACCTGGAGCGGGAGGAGCTTTCCGCACTGCTTAAGGCGATGGAGCTGGAGCGGTGGAAGCTGCTCACGGAGTTCATGGTCTTGTCCGGCCTGCGATATGGCGAGGTGTGCGGACTGGACAAGAGCGACGTAAGCCAGACGGAGCAGATGATCCACGTCTCAAAAAACTACGATTACAATAACGGGGTGCTGACAAGCACAAAGACCTTTACCTCCACCCGTGGCGTATTTATTCAGCCAGAGCTTGCGGACGTGTGCAAGAGGATTGACGCTTTTTTTGACACGGCAGGACTGCGGAAGTCCTCAACGCTCTTTTTCCCGGATTTTGACGGCGGCTATATGCACTACTACGATTACGCCAAATATCTGCGGGAGGTCAGCAAAAGAGTGATAGGCCGGGAGATCACCCCGCACATACTCCGTCACACTCATGTGTCTCTTCTGGCAGAGGCAGGCGTACCGCTGGAGACCATATCCAGACGGCTGGGGCACTCAGGTAGCAAGGTCACAAAAGAGGTGTACCTGCACGTCACCAAAAGGCTGGAGGAGCGGGACAGAGAACGGATATCAAATACATCATTGCTATAAAAAAGAGCCGTCCGGTTTGCCCACCGGGCGGTTCAATTTTTTTATTTTTGCCCCTTTTTTGCCCCATAAAATCGGAGTATTGCCAGGGAAGCGGCTTATTTACGACATTTTTTTGCATAAAAATAAGCGGGTGATGGGACTTTGACAAATGTGTAATGGTGTTAAAAGGCGCATAAAATCAAGACTTTTTAGGTTTGCAATGTCTAAAAGTGTCTATAAACGTACATTTATTTGCCCCTTTTTTGCCCCCCTTTTTAGCGCAAAAAATCCCCGGATTACTCCGGGGATCTCTCAATTCCATCTCAAAATATCAACCATAGCCGCGTCAACAATGCCGTTCGGCTCCACACCATACCGCTTCTGGGCTACAATCACGCCCGCTTCCGAAGTGCCGCCGAATTTCTTGTCAATGTTGCTGTTGCCCTTTGCGGTCTTTGCGGGCATACAGTCAAGCCTTACCAGATGGTACTGCACCCACCCCACATCGTCACCTTTCATCATCGGATCAGTCAGCTTGATGGTTCTGGTCGGCACCGGGTACGGATTGTCAGATACCCTGGGGTTCCCCGATACCACAATGACGGTATGACCCTTGGTCTTGGTGACAAGGATATCACCATTGTACACCGGGGTCTTTTTCTGGTTTACATAAGCTGTCTTTGTGAACAGTCCGGTCGCTACAAGCATGTTGGCTTCGTTCGCTGTCGTGAAGTTGCCCGGGTCTTTCCCGGTCGCTTCTCGTACCGCCTGCCGTACCAGGGAGCTGCAGTCTGCATTGGTCTTGACTTTGGTGTTGATTCCATTTTTAACCACGCCCAGCCTGGCTGACTGGCTGTATCCAATGTTGGGATTGTTTGCCGCCTTAATGCCCCGCTCTGCGATTGCGTCAGCGTGAGATACCTTTTTCGGACGCAGGATATACCACCCTTTTCGGTGGGTATACATTGCCTGCATACTCACCTCGCCCCGGGTGTCATTGGTCTTTGATTTCTGTTTCTGGTCTCCGGCCTTGCCGCCGGAGTATCTGCCGCGCTCATCAGAGCGGGCAGATGATACCATGATCGCCATTGCTTACGCCTCCTCGCTTACTTCTGGGATTCCGGCCACGCTTGTCAGGACGGACACCACAGCCGCCAGCGCAGACGCACTCGCTACCATCTGCCAGTCTACCGCTCCCATGACTGCTGCCGCCCCAATGACACCCACTGCCGTCTGTGCCGCCGTCTTAATTGCCCGGACAGCTGCAGCCTTGACCCATTTCTGGGTGTCTACGCTTGCTTTAAATACACAGTTCTTCATGTTCTTTTCTCCTTTCTTACATTCCGGCCTGCTGGAAGATGTACCCCAGCACAAGGCCGATGATTACAGTGATCACATAGCTGGAGACTGACCGCCATTTCTCCCCGTCCTTACTTTCCAGCTTTTCCAGCCTGTGCCCTTGGCTCTCCTGTTCTTTTACCATGCCCTCAATGGAGTAGGCCAGCTTCTCCACTGATGATGTTAGGGCGGCCAACTGCTGCACATTCTTCTCCAGGATCTCAATCCGGCGGTTCTGGCGGTGATTCTCTTCTTCTATGCGCTTGGCAAATTCCTCATGCTCTGCCCTACTGATTGGTGTATCCATTGGTTTATCTCCTATGGGTATGTTTATGGGTTACAAAAAGATCATTTTCGCGCCTCACGAAGATGATCTGATTTACGGGTTACTTTCGCCCTTTTTCTGTGTCCGGCTTAGTTCGCTAAATGCAAATATAGCCAACATCACCCCGGATGATACCGCCATAAACGGTAAGCCCTGGACGAGTAAGCATATCATTGATATGTTATGTCCTCCGCTGGAAGTCTCCGGCAATCCGGTACAGTGCTATCCGGTGCCGGGGTACCCTCTGGGAATCACATCCAGCTGGGAGCCGACGCAGGATGGGACGGGCGATCCGTCGCCGGATAATATCAGGCCGATTAAGGGGCGGGATTCTGTGACTGTTCAACGGAGTGGAGAGAATTTACTGGATCTGTCACGCTGTACTCCTGCATCGCTTGGTGCCGCATACAATTTGACTGTCACGATAGATGGAGAACTGATACGAATCAAGGGCGTTCCAAATATCACCGGAGTAGAAAAAGAAGTTAGATTCCGGATCCTGTTCACCTCACAGACATATCTGAAGGAACTACCCCATAAGGTTGCATATTGGGTTGAAAATGGTTCCGTCAATAATATTACGAGAATAAACTCAGATAATAGTATCGTCATAGAATGTAAGCTTTTCGAAAACACAGCAGTCGATATAGCTCTTAGGCTCATGTTCTACGTAGGTGACACACCTCCGACTGAATACATCCCCTACCAGGGCGATACTGTCACCCTCGCTCTTCCGGAGACTATCTGTAGTGGCTCGATAGATGTTGTCAGCGGATATGGAACACAGAGTTGGAAACTTCTCACTTTTGATGGATCCGAAAATTGGAGCAATCAAAAATCATGGTATGATAATTCGGAAACCACCTTTTTTTCAACAAGGTTACCACTGACTGAAGTGGGTGTGACGAATAGCACTGTATTATGTAACTGCATTAGTCCTGCAAAAGCAGGACAGAATATCCAAAATCAAGCATTAATAATTGACTGTATCGGAAGAAATCCCCAAAAAGAATACAGTGATTACTTATACGTTCGCATAAAAAATGCAACAATAGGTACTACTTTAGAAATGACTATAGAGGAAAAGGTATCCTGTTTGAAAAAATGGCTGAGTTCACGTGATATACCGGTGCAGGTTATCTTTAAACTTGCCACACCTGCATTATTTACGGCCACTGGAAACACGCCTGTGCAAGCCCTTTCAGGAATCAATACCATACTAACTGATGCCGGCAGCGTGGAAGTTACCGGACGGAAAGAGCTGCTCCATGCAATATCAGCCACTCAGGCTGTCGAATAGGTGTACAGGATCTTTACGTGCCGTAACTGTTAAGGAATCTGCGTCAGTTAATATTGTATTGATACCGGCCAGTGCAGATACGTCGGAAGTGCCGCCACTTTGGAAAGATGTAGGAGTGGCAAGTTTGTAGGCAATCTGAACGGGTGTTCCGGCGGCGTACTGGGTTGCAAGATAGGATTTCCATGCATTTATTGTGGCATATGATGAACCAAATCCAGTTCCAAAAAGTATAATTTCGCCATTTGCAACATATAGGCAGTTACCACTATACGAATATTCCGATTTTATCATGTTGCATTTAATGTAGTCAGCACCACGTATTCCTGAATGTTTTACATGTAGATTTAACGCACCGTTGTTATCCTTTTCCCAGATTTCGGTTCCATCAAGCGTAATGAACTCCCATTCTTTTTGCCCCTCTCCGGTAATCGCATCTACGGAACCAGCGCAGATAGTCTCGGGGAGAGTGAGAAGGAATTCTGTGTTTTCTATGGTGTTAGGAGTATAAGTTTCTTTTTTGTTTTCACCGATGATAATCATGGGATATACCATAACATTATCGTAGGTAATGTTCGGATATAGATATAAATGTACTTTACATTTTTCAGTTTCCTTTGCTGTTTCCGTCGTTGGTTTTGCACTACATGCAAGCCTATTTCCAAGCGGAAAAGCGTATGAAGATTCGGTAAATAGCTGTAATGATTTTGATGTATATCCCGCAACCCCACTAATGGTATATGTTATGCCTTTTACAAAAGTAATGGTTGCAAGGTCAATGCCAAATGCAGAAAAATTAGAAGTGGAAGTACCATTTAAGAGAATGCTTCCATCATCATTTACAGTAACTGTAACACCTACTTTTTCGCCGGAAACAGCTGTATTTTTTAGTATATTTGTGGGATAGCGCATCACGGTCACACTATCCCGGCCTTTAATCGGCCTGATATTATCCGGTGACGGATCGCCACTGCCCTCTTGTACCGGCTCCCAAGATGCTGTGATTCCGAGCGGGTAACCGGGAACAGGATAGCACTGTACCGGATTGCCGGAGACTTCCAGCGGAGGACATAACATATCAATGATATGCTTACTCGTCCAGGGCTTACCGTTTATGGCGGTATCATCCGGGGTGATGTTGGCTATATTCGCATTTAGCGAACTAAGCTCCGCCCCTACATTCGTGGATTCTACTTTGCTTGCGTCCCATGCTCCAGTGGATTTGTCAGCCGTAAATTTATATAGAGTGTTGTCTTTTATACAGTACTGGCCGATCACATAGTCTTTTGTCGTATCAAACTCATCACTTACCAGTTCTCCACCATCTTCACCTTTCGGACCCTGTGGGCCAGTCTCACCCGTATCACCTTTCGGGCCCTGCGGGCCTGTCGCTCCGGTGGCTCCCTTTGGACCCTGTGGCCCCGTTTCTCCCTGCGGACCTTGAGGACCTGTCGCTCCGGTGGCTCCCTTTGGCCCTGCTGGGCCTGTCTCTCCCTGTGGGCCCTGCGGACCGGTTGCGCCTGTCGCTCCCGTTACGCCAGTACGTCCTGCCGGTATCGTGAAATCGAACACAGCATCATTTTTCGTTCCCGAATTAACAACTTTTGGTTCAGATCCGGCAATTCCTTCACTTACCGTGCCAACCGTGATTGTAGCAGCGTCTCCCTTGTCACCCTTCAGACCGTTCTTTTTCAGCTCCTCAATCTCTCCAAGTGACTTTAAAAGTGCTGTAAACTCATTTGAGCTTTCTACTGCTCCGTCACTGATATTGGACGGGTTTACCCGCACGTTAAAGATGGGCGTACTGATATCAGTCATGCTCGCACCATCCCCAGAAGTCATGCGGATCTCTACCTGTACCATGCCCGGCAGTGCCAACATCTGGTTGGTAAAGTCAAGTTGTACGTTTGTGCCGGACAGCGTGGCGGCAAGGTATGACACTGTACCATCTGGCTTTTTTGCCCAAAATGTAAGCCCCTCGTTTGTGGGCTGTATAATTGCGCCGTTGGCTTTAAGCGTCACCTGTGCACCACGGCCAATATTATTCTGCTGCGCTTCCATCACGGGAAGCGGGTACGGTTTATAGAGATCAACCTCTATTGGATAATATAATCGCATTTATGCCCTCCTATGATACCGCAGTTATAAGCCCATTTTGGACCGTCAATTTGCTTGTGCCCATAGTCACTGTACCGCTCCATCCATCTGCAAAGTATGCACTTCCATACACTGTGAGCTTTCCAAAAACCTGCGCATCTCCGTCAAAAGCTGCGGCTCCATCTGCTCCAAACGGGATCCGGAATCGTCTGTCATTGTTATGATATCCTGTAAGCGCATTCCCGGAAAGAACAAGCTTTGAGATTCCTTGATAGATATACTCTAGCGATTTATAGCTTGCTAGGCTGCTGTCCATATGAAAGCCGTTCGCGTCAATCCTTGCAGCCTCGTTTCCACTTGCATCCAATACTCTACAAACGCCGTTCCCGTTCTCATTGCCGCCCAAGGTTAAGGTTCCGCCTTTGATTATATTGGCCACCATCGTTCCTGTGACAATCCAGTCCGCAACGAATCCGTTCTGCTCAAAGCTCCAGACTGTATCATAGGGGCCATTTGCTCCGTTATGAGAGTAGGTGATACCGTTAAGGTTAAGCCACAGGATTTTTTGTGCCGTGGCCTCGTCCTCGGTGTCCATGATCTTGATACCATTCGGTTTTCCGTCTGCGTTCTGTGTTATGAGCATGTTGCCGCCGTCATTCCCAGAGATAGAGGCCGCCATGTTGTCTATCAAGGTCTGTATATTCTTCCGGAATGAGCTGTTCGGGTTCTCAATCTCGGCCTTGATATTTTTAACAGCTGTCTGGATTTTGGGCGCTGTGCTGGACAGCGTGACAACATTCTTTTCCGGGTAGTTCGGGTAACGCCAATACTCAACTACCTGATAGTCAAGCGCAATCTCTTTAATATCATCAATCAGCCGTACCACCGAAAAGAGGGAAAAGTCCTGCCAAGAGTACATTTCCGGGTTGGTGGCCGCCAAGTCATACACAGTGCACTCATAAGAGCGATCCGGGCTTCCTCCGGTCTTTACCGCCGCCTGTGCCGCCGCCAGAAGATTATCTTTGATGGTATAGCGCTCGTCCTGCCAGTATACACAGATTACCTTGTCGGTATAGCCGTGGTATTCAACATAGGGCTTGCCGTCATTGATATCCGCAAAGCTTAAGCCGTCCTTACCGTAGGCGTAAAGCCGTGTAAAAAAGTCGGTGCTCTTGCCTTTAAAGTTAATCTCTGTCAGATTAAGCTCCCGGCTTGCAAACGCCCCAAGGGGTTGGAATGCAGACAGGGTGTAGGCTCTCACAATCTTTGCCGACACGTCAAACCTAAATACTACACCATAAGTATCTACACACTGCTGGATCACCTCCAGAGGTGTATAGTTGCCCTCAATCGTCCGGCTGATGGTGCTGCCGGAGTTGTCCACAAACAGCCACCCGGACGGGAGTACACCGTCAACCGTCTGCTGCAAGGTTGCGGAGTTGTTACTGTATCCCAACTTCATCTCCGACTTTAGAGCGTCAAGATTAAGCTGGCACTTGACTTTTGCTGTGCTTGCCCCTGCGTCTATCGCCTTGACCAGATACGGCTGCTCATACTCAATCACAGCCTCCTCCAGTACGTGCGGATAGTTGTCATCATAGATGGACATGTTAAAAATCAACTCGTCCAGCCCGTTTGATTTTTCACAAATATAAAAGTCGTCTACATTTAAGACGGCGCTCACGTCTGATATAAGCTTAAGCATTCCATTTCCCTCCTAGTTAAAAGTATACCGGGTAAAACTCTACCGTCAGAGTATCGGCACACTCCAGATTATTAAGCCCCGGCTTAAGGCTAGGGAACCGTATCCACTCCGCATTTTCTGCCGCCGGAACCCCGTCAACCAGAATCCGCTTGTTTATGCCGTCAACCACAAGGTGCTGGCCTGCGGTCACGGTCTTAAAAGTCACGCTCCCGACCTTGTACCCGGTGCCGGAAGTCCCGACCGTACAGGACAGTATGCAGTCCGTATCCGGAAGTGTACTGTCACACGCTACTGTATTACCAATCACCGTCACCTTGTCACCATGCCGCACACCAATAAGCGTATACTCTACCTCGATAAGCTCCGGGGCGGGGTATGAGGAATCCCCAATAGCCGACAGGTACGCAGAGTACTGGAATCCATCGTCCATCAAAAGCTCATTTTTTCCAAAAATCAGCATATCAAAAAGGCTCTTTTTACGGGTCACATCGTCCCGGTCCGTACCTTCAAACACCACCGGGAGGGTGATAGTCATAAACCCTGTTGTGCTGGTCAAAAGCACAAAGCTTGACCGATTGCGGCCCTTAAATGCTGCAGTATCAAGCTGGTATCCACTTGTCTTGTACTCCATGCGGAGTTGTCCGCCGTAGTCGGCTATATCAATGCCGTTTATCCACATCTTACATCTCCTCCCAGCTTAACTGTTCGCCTGTCCACCATGCGCTCGCTCTTGCCACTTCCCGACCATCCAGATAGAGCGGGACTGTGATTTCTGCCCCGGCTTTGTAGCTGCCGGAGAATCCGCTGGTCAAATCCTTTGCATACTCGCTCACATCGGGGATGTTATAGTTTACATCCGCGGTCAATCCGGCGATCGCCCGGCTTCCAAGGTCACGCGCTGCATCCTCTGCCAGCGTATCCTCTTCGAAGGCCTGCTCTAATCCTTGCGGCACCGTTACACCGATCTTTTTCGCTTCTTTGGACGGTGAATGCGAATCGAAGGCTTTTTTCAGCGAATTCAACGCATTTTTCGCCAAACTCTTGGCCTTGTCATACAGGTATGACGCGGCCCCCATCAGTCCGTCCCCGATGCCGTGAACGACATCCTTTCCAACCTGTCCCCAGTCAACATTGTCGAACGAATGAGCAACATCGTGAACAAGCTCCAACGCAGCTACTACCAACCGCGGCGCGGCCTTAAGTAAGCCATCAACCAACGCCACAACCAGCCGGATCGCTGTCTCTATGATTTGCGGAAGTCGTGAGCCAATCCCTTCAACAAGCGCTTCTATCAGAACAGCCGCTGTCTCTATGATATCGGGAAGCATAGAGATAAACCCGTCAATTAGTGTAAGGATTACATTCAGCGCTCCCTCTGTTATCTCGGGGCCGCTTGCCTTAACCGAATCAAGGAACGATTCAACCAGCCGGATCGCTGTCTCTATGATTTGCGGAGCACCATTCAGTAACTCCGTCACCGCTTCTGTCAGAACTACGCCAGCCGCCTCAATAGCACCCTCTACGCCGCCCTCCTGCGCTGCTGTTGTCAGCTCGTCAACCCACTCATTGACCTTCGGGAGTGCGCTCTGTGCCAAAGAGCCGAATAGATCCTCCGTCAGTGTACCAGTCAACGCCGATACATTGTCCTTAAGCGTGGACATCTGCCCCTCGAACGTCTTGGACTGGTTCTCCATAGCGTTATAGAACTGCCCGCCGGATTCTGTAGCCGTAACAAGCGCATCGTTCAGCTCCTCGAATGATACACTTCCAGCAGATACACGCTTACGGACTTCTGCCATGCTCTCGCCCGTCTTGTCTGCGATAATCTGGAGCGGGTTGAAGCCCTGGTCAATCATCATATTGATTTCTTCCAGGGATGCATATCCATTGGACTGGACACGGCCAAACGCCGTAGCCATCGTACCGAGTGCCTGCGCGTCTCCCTGTGCTACATCTCCTAGCCTTTTCAGCTGATCTGGAATTTTGTCAGCTGTAGAACCGAACGCTAGAAGCGTCTTGGACGCATCTGCCAAATCCGTCATTGCCAGCGGTGTGTGTGCAGCCAGTGTTTTGAGCTTGTCCGTCAGTTCCGTAGCCTTTTCGGCATCGCCCAGCATTGTCGTGAATGCCGTCTGATACGATTGCATCTGGGCGTTGTATTCAATACCCATTTTCGCAACGGCCGCAAGGCCAGCACCCGCCGCCGATGTCAGGCCGACAAATGCCGCTCCTATGCCTTTTAACGCTTTTTTTCCAACCTTTCCGAGTTTATCGAATTTGCTGGAGCTTTTTTTGACTGGCTTGTCAAGCTTATTAAGGCTTGCCTCTGTCTTTTTTATCTCCTCGTCTATGCCGCTATTATCGACCGCCGCCTTATATCTTACCTCGCCAACGTCTGGCATATATTATCACCTGCCTTTGCATGTGCTTCCAGCATGGAGTACAAGCCCCGGAGCGCCTTTTCTTTTTGCCCTGGAGTCTTTTTTATCGCCACCTCGGCTTTTGCCTTGATAAGCGCCGCCCGCTCTTTTGCGTTGTACTTGGTAGGCTCCGGGATTTCCCTCTGCCGGATCTCGATCCGGTCTGCAAGGCGTGTCCCCCTCGGGATACCCTGCAAAAGCTCCGTAAACTCCCGCCATGTGAGCGCGTCAGTGTGCAAATTTATCCGGTACGCCTGCCAAAAAGCCGAAAAAATCAGCGGGGAATCCTGTTCAAAATCAATGACAGGTTCGCCGCTGTTTTTGTTTGTGCCCGGGAAGATGGTCTTTATCACTTTCTCCAGCAATTTCGGATCGTCCGGGTGCTTGCCTGTGATTAAGTTTGCAAGCGCCACATCAATCTTGATTTGCTCGGACAGTTCCGGATCGTCCAATGCGTCCAGTGATGCAAGTACATTTTGCCAGCCCAGATTGAGCGTGTAGGTCTTGCCGCAATGCTCAACCGTATCTTTCTCCCGCTCGTACAGTCTCATCGGCTCATCCGGCGGAATCTCTCCGCCCGCTCTTTCATGGCCGCCTGTACCTGCGGATTGATTACGTCTGCCACAAACGGGGCGACGTCCATAAGCATTTCTGTCCATCGGCACTTGTCCGGGTCATTGTCGCCGTAAAAAGCCAACAGCTTATCACAGCCCTCCCGCCCGAAGATCAGGTTAAAAAACTCGGTCAATACAAGGCCGTATGATGTCAGCGCCACCTCATCGGTTGGGTTGGTCTGTAAATTGTGCTGTGCCTCTCCAAGCATTGCCCGAAGGCGGTTGTACTGTGCCAGAATGTCATCTATATAGAGTTTGACGGGGAGACGCAGGGCTTCCTCGCCTTTTGAATCGTTAATAACCAACTCGTCATTTATGGTCTGCTTGCGCTGTACTGTATACATTCCATTTCCTCCTCTTTTTTACTGCTTGGCTACTACGGTAGCCTGTCCAGTTGCTACTACTACACTGGTGGATGTGTTTACCATCGCCACGGTCACCAAGTTACCGTTAGGGATGGTGTAATCTCCGGCGGTAAAGTCATTCCACCCAGTCAGTACGCTACCGACTGTTGCGGTCGGTGCTACAGAGCCGTAAGCCCATACGTACTTACAGCCAGCCGCCGCCTGCTCCGGTACTACAGACAGCGCTGTGTCCCCGGTCGCTGTGCCAGCTACGGACTTAACCTCCAGAGTCGCCCCAGGTGTGATGGTTGTCAGTGTCGGCTTGCCGTTAAAGCGTACCTCAAAGGATACTGCGGATCCGTCCGTGGTGCCTCCGCCCAGATCCGTCATGTTGGCCAGCGTAATCGGGCATGTGATCTGGTTAATCGTGCCGTCCGCATTGCCTACGGAGATCCGGAAGTTGGTATTCCGCTCTACCATCAGGCCGTACTTGCGGGCAGCGTCGAAGATATAATCCTGTGCGGGGTCTCCGATGATTCTGCGGCCTGTGCAGGTGTAGGCCGGAGCCATGCCTGTCACGTAGTTACTGGCGTAGCCCTTATTGGAAAAGAAAAAGTACTGCTGTACTACCTCGTTGAGCGCTTCGGAAAAGTTTTCAATGCCCTCTCCAAACGGCTCCCATGTGCGCTGCTGTCCGTTCGGCGTGGTGTCAATCTCGCACTGGATGCCATGCGCTACAAGCAAAAAGTTATTTGCCATTATTCTGCTCCTTTCTTATTGTAAAATTTCACCCGGAGGCTGGAGCCCAGCACCCAGCTCCGGTTTTCCTCCCGCCCGATAACACTCGGGGCGGCGGTTGTCTCTATTGCGTAAATCTGCCAGTCCTCCGAATACGGGAGGGCTTTAGATGTTGTGAGTGCGTGGTGTGCCTGCTCCATATCAGCCGATACAGCGCGTAAATCCTCGCCCTTGCCGTTAAAAAGCACCGGGAATGATTCGTTTGTGGTCAGTGGCCGGAATGTGGCAATCGGTGATCCGCCCGCCATGCTGATAGCGTAGCCATCAAGCGGAGGCACCGACCCGATTACCACCCTTTTCCCGGTGATGGCCTGTACCATCTTCTGGATGGATTCAATGATCTCTTCTCTCATTTCAATGCCTCCGTAAATGCGTTCTGCGCCACTTGCTCCCACTCCGGCCCGTGATCATCCTTTGCCTTATCGACCCAGGCGGTTCCGGTTCCGCTTGTGGTATAATGCTTGACCTGGTGGCTTCCATCTGCTCTTGCTCCATACCACTGATACCCTGCATACACATTGTCCCAGACAAGATCCGTACTTTCTTCCGTCTCTTCAATGCGGCAGGAATCGCGCAGGATATGCTCGCCATCATCTGGGACGTAATCAAGGCTGTCATTCTTCATTTGGAGCGCCAGCGCATCTGTGGCCGCTTTTGCAGCCCTATCCGTGGCTGCTTTCCAGGCAGCCCGATCTGTCTTAATTTCTACAGCCATCAAACCATCCCCAGCTCTATGTGATGAATCTTGCTCCCGTCTAATGCATCTGGTACAAGGTCAACCGTCAGCACTTCATAGTCGCTCAACACACTGCCGCCGGAATTCGTTATGATTGCTCTCATAGGCTTTCCAGCTTCCAAGCTCTGCGCCAGTAATGCCTGATAGTCCAGTTTCGGCGTTGACAGTCTCATATCCACGAACAGGATGGAGGACAGAACCACCTCTGTGTTGTTCACTGTCTTTCTGACTTCGTTCGTGTCCTGCAAGTGTACGCGGCTCACCGTGTACTCATCCCACGTCGGATTCTGCCAGGCATCCATGCCTGTGCATACCCGGAAAGTCACCACGCTCCTAAGTAGCTGCTGCGGTATTGGTCTAAGCATTCGACGTTCCTCTCCATGAGCCCTGACTGCTCCAGGTATACTGATACCGCCGGGCTTATCATCATCTGTGCTGCGGTCTGCTCTGTCTTGTCGCTGTCTACGTGTACCTTGCCGACCGTAAAGCCTTGGCCTGGCTGTCCGGTCATGGTCGATTCCATGCCATACTGATAGGTGTACAGGATTTGAGCCGCCGTTGCCTTTTTGACAAGCGTCTGTGTATAAGCAGGCAGGGCGGACAAGCCGCCCCGCTGAATCTTATACCGTGTCACACTGTCGATTAAGTCACTGGCAAGCTCGGCGTACACCGGGAACTCCTCTTCCGTCAGCGGGCAAGTGCCATAAATCGCAAGATATCCGTTATAATCAATGTACGCCATGACTGCCCCTCCTTATCAGCCGCCTACTACTGCGGACGCGCTGCCTACTGTGGTAGCTGCGTTGCCCTTGGTAGCGTTGACCAGTGCCACAGTGATCACATGGCCTGTTGCGGTGGTGATAGCGTCGCCGTTCTTGACCTCAGTCCAGCCGCTGGTGAGCTTCTGGCCATAGGTCACGGTTTCCGCGCCTGTGCCGTCCTTAGCTACGTACTTCATGCCGTACGGAGCCGCCGGAAGATTGAGCACTGTGTGTGTGCTGTCCGCTCCTGCACTGGTGGTAAAGGTCAGGGTGCCGATGGTCGGAAGTGCCGCGATGTTGGCAAAGATGCCCGGCAGTCTCTGGTTGAGCGCAAATACATCGTAGTAGTAGCGCTCGTAGTACAGCCACTTGCCCTTGCTCTGTGCGGTCGGTGCGGACATCATGGAGACATCGTATACCACCGGGGCAGCGATAGAAGCCGGGTTGTACATCAGGAGATTGATCTGCTGTGCGTTTTCCGCGGGTGTCCAGCCCTCGGTAAAGTCATACGCGGTCTTAAGCACATCGGACGGTACCTCCATGATAGATACACCGTCCAACTTGCCTACATTGCGGTCAATGTTGCGGATACCTGTATCAGCCTCCACAAATCTGGTGATACCAGCCGCCTCCTTAAGCAGTTTGTAAGCGTCCGGGGTAATCTTTGCGCGGATCTGGTCTCTCGGGACTCTCTGGTCTACCATGTACGCAAGGTAGGAATCCCATGTTGCCAGGATGTTGTCCGCTGCAAGCGTTGTAGCGTCCACGCCGCCAAACGCGGAAGCCGCAGCGGCCAGCTTGGAAGCTGCATAAGCGTCCTGCTCCGGAATCTTCTGGAACTGGTTGAAGGTCTGGGTGATGTTAGCCAGGGTAACAATTGCGTCCTCCTGGATATCCATCGGGTCTACCAGTGTATCCCACTCACGATCCATGCTCATGGTGAGAATCTGCTGGTCGGTGTTAAAGTTGCGCTTAAAGTTTCCATCAATGCTATCTCTGTTGACGGCTCTTGCTCCGCCTACGGTCATGCTCTGGACAGCTACGGACTTACCGCCAATGGGCTTATAGGTCGCGCTGTTCGGGCTGCCGTACAGGTCGGAAAAGTAAGACCAATGCGGGTATGCGTTGGCCATCGCCTTGCTGTATTCAGTTGTGTAGTTAAGAGTCTGCTGTTCGAATGCCATATTCTTTCCTTTCTTACTTCTTGGTGCCGAACCAGATACCGTCTACCGTGGTCTTTTCCTGACCTTTCGGCATGGTTCCGGATACGCCAGCGCCAAACTGCGGGGTTTTTCCGGCCTCGGTGGTTGTGGTCGGCTCAAAGTACTCTTCGTAGTCCTCCGCTACCTTTTTTAACTGCTCCTCAACGCTCGGTGCGCCCTCCTCGCGGTTGAGCATGTTGTAAACTGTCTCGCGGAATTTGGGTTTAATGCCAGAAAAGTCATCAGTGCCAAGGGCGCGGAGCATGTCACGCTCGCCCTGAAGCTTTTTATACTCGTCCGACTGGGTTACATCTGCAGGCGGCTGATTCTCGGTGGCTTTTTTTACCTCCTCGTCAATCTTTGCCTGCATATCTGCTTTGGGGATATAGTCTGCCAGACTGGTGGAGTATAACGTCATGACCTTCTCCAGCTGCTCCTCTGTCAATCCATATCCTGTTAATGTCTTTCTCGTAAATGCCATATTGGCCTCCTTCCGATATCGCTCGTCGCTGCGAATTGCCCGCAAGGTACGGCTGCGGACTGCCACGATTTGCGGCACAGTTTAACGCCATGTCACAGGGGCGATAAAAAAGCACCCCCGAAGGAGTGCGTATCAATATACTGCGTTGCTATATGACCCCATAGCCGGGAGATAAAGGATCACCTCCTTAATCGTCGTCAATGTCTGACCCATCACCAAGGGCCGCTGCCAGCTTAAAGTTGGCTTCTTTGTTCCAAAAGTACTCGTACTCCTGGAGCCGGTTCTGCACGCTCGCGGGTACAACTGCTTCCGCCGCCTGCATGAGCCCGGCGGTTGCTCTAAAATAATCCATGCATAATCTAAAGCTTTCGGTAAGCTCCCTCGGCTCCGTACTCAATACGGCGCTGGAGTATGTCAGCACTGCGTCTGATATGCTCGGCTCACGGTATCCCAGGGCGATCCCCGTCTCTGCAAGGTCATCGACCTGCTCGCTCATGGTCTCGTACCACTTACCGATCTGTTTGTGATTTCCGAACCACGCGGCGTCTTTTTTTAGGTTTCGGTGCAGTGTCATCAGATTTTGCACCAGAATCTTCATGTAAGCTATCAGCTTCTGATACTCGTTCATCTTTCTCCTCCTTTCCGTTTGTGTGCTCCCGGTACTCTTCCGGGGTCAGAAACAGACCACACTTAATGCAGTGCACTCCGTCAGCCCGTCCCTCAAACTCATGCTTACAGTCCATATTGCCCTCCTTATTTGATTTGCTCCCGGTCATACCGTCTTGTACGCCCGGTCTGCTTTACAAACTCCCTCATGCGCTCCTGTCTGGCCCTGATGACGGCCTCCTGCTCTTTCGCAGCATCATCAAGCCCGGCCTTTGCAAATGCTTCTCTTTTGCGCTTGGCGTTGCGGATATCCCGCTCGTATGCTCTCTGTTGCTGGGATTCCCGGTACAGTCTGTCATTTTCCCCCTTGTCTTGCACCGGCTTGTCCTGCGGTATCGTGACTTTGGGAATCTGCGGGAGCGGGTAATGTCCGCAGTTAATCCCAAACAGCCCGGCAGGCTTTCCGTAGCTGGTAGACTGTATCCCGCTGTATCTGTGCTGTACGCCGTTGCCGTCCGTAAATGTGCCGGACGCTCCGCTCCAGCTGTAAAACTTGCCTTGGTACGGGTAGCAAAGCGGTCTTGCTCCCGGGTGCTGGGACACTTGGAAGATATCACTTTTATAATCCTGCTGTTTGGCTCTCACTGAATCAATCGCTGTGTTGTGCGATGTCGTCCTTATCACCATGCCCATGTATGCCTCCGGCGACCAGTGCCGTCCAGCTCTGTCCACAAGTCCATACAGTCCACGGTCTGCAAGCTGTGAGATAGCTTTTTTCAACGCCTGCGTTCTGGTCTCTGTGCCGGACACTACCGCAATCGCCGCCTGGTTCATGGCATCCGCTATATACTTCTGCCCAAGTGCTCCGATGCTGAATTCTTCCCACTCTGCAACGTCATTGACAGCCCGGAGATATGCTCCTCGGGCTGATTCCAGTAGCGTTGTGTTGGTGATGTTGGCTTGCTCGATTGCTCTGGACATGATTGTCTCAACCAATTCAATCGTACTGTCTACCGGAGCCTGTTCAATCGCTCCGGCCTTAATCGCCTTATCAATCAGGCTTTCAAGATCTCGCAATGCAATAGCGGAGGACTGCTCCAGCGCAAGCCGAATCTCCATCGGTACTCTCTTGGTAGCTTCGTTGATAATCCTTGCATTCTCGGCGGTCAACTGTCCCAGCTCCGCAAGCTTGCGAACCTCCCAGTCTGCGGTACGGAATGCCTTGCCCGTCCCTAAATGCTTTGCAATATTAGCTATCAGCCTGTCGATACACTCCAGATATGCGTCCTCTACCGGCTCCGATAACCGGAGCGCTGTCAGCTTGTCCAGCCTTGCCACTATTCAGCACCGCCCATCTCCAGCTTGTCCAATATGCTACCGCTCACGGCTCCCTCGTCCGCAATCTGCCGGATCTCCCGGTCTGCCTCGTCCTCGGTCATGCCAAGCGTCTCCACCATAAACCGCTTTTTGCTCATCAGGCCATTACCAACGAGTAGCACGCCCTCGTTAATGTTGGTCTGTCTGTCCTGCAAGATGGAATCGTCAAAGACCACCTTGCACTCCCAGCCACGCTCCGCAAGGCTCCGGATACTATAGCCCTCCCATTGCAGATCGTAGATGGCCGCCACCTGTATGATCGCGTTTACAATCTGGTCAATCGCCGCCTTGACTTGTAACTGGTGTCCCTTGATGGTCTTGTAGGTCTTGGAGTTTTCGCTGATCACCTCCGTGGCGGTCTTAAGACCTTGTGCAGAGTCGAACGTAAAAGTGCCGGCTGAAAATCCGACCTGTAAGCACAGGATGGACAGGAGCGCATTGATGGCGGCTACATGCTCGTCAACCCGGAGCTCAACACTGTTGTCCTGGATCTTAAGGCTGTCCGTGTCATCAGTAGCAAGCGCCTCGTATGCCTCATCGGAGGTGTCAAAGTATCGCCTTGGCATACCCGTCTCTGGCTCTATGACTGTCCGGATACACTTTGCCGGGACGATAATCCTTTTGCGCCCCAGCTTAAACTCACGCACAAAGCTGTCGAATGCAATATCCAGCGCCTTAAGCGTACCCATCGCATTGGCGTAGATACTCACGCCCAGCGGGGAGTTGTCATCAAGGTTGTTTGCTGTCGCTGGCCTGTAGTACGCAAACAGTGATGTGCTTAAGCCCTCCAGAGGTGTGCTGTCATTGAGATACGGGTATATGGTCTCCAGCGGATACCGGAATCCAAGGATGTCCTGCGGCTCTGATACCTCGCCCTTTTTTGGCATATCCGCCCGGTACAGCTCGTTACTCACCCAGTAGGTGAGACCGTCCCATTTATGCCACTCCAGCCGGGTGTAGTAGTATCCGTCTTTTGCCTTGCGGTCGATAAATACCGCATCGTATACCTTGGCATTATCCCATCCTGTCGGTACAAACTGGTCAGCCATGCAAAAGCCCAGCTTAATCTGCCCGGAATCCGGTACCACATTACCCTCGCTGTCGTGTCGCTCCTCGTACCATGCCTTGACAGCACCGCCACCAAGCGCAAGGGACTGCTCAATATGCTCCTGCATTTTTGTCCAGAAGTTGTTTTTTGTGAGGACATCATGCACAAAGTCCTCAAGCGGCTGTACCTCTCCATCCCCCTGGGATACGTGTACCTCGCACTGCTCCGACCAGATAAGCCCGGCCAGCTCTGCGCTGATGGCCTTCGCCATGTCCATGCGCTCCATGTCTCGCTTTGCCCTCGGGTCCGCAATCGTGGGAGCAGCTACCCTGTGCCACGCCTTATAAAATCCCTTATACAGGTACTTCCAGACAAATATACCAAAATAATAGAATTGGTTAAAAGCCGGAACCCCGCCGACCTCGAAGATATCTTTAAATTCTTTTGACATGCCTGTCTCTGCGCCTGTCCGCTGCATCCAACTCCTCACCGCCTTTTTAATCTTGTCAAACATCTTTTCACTCCTTTACAGAACATATGTTTTGTAAAAGTAATTTACGCTATATCTGGCCTCGTCCATCGCATGATTCCAAGCGTCAATGGGGTCGCCGTGTGCGTCTACGCAGTACAGGCCGATCTCTTTTAAAAAGTCTTGGTGCCCGTATCTGCTATCATCAACGCAATAAAAAAGGCCTTTTTCTATGCATGACTGCATGTACTCAATGCCTACTTTTAAGCCTTTGCTCGTGCCCTTAATGTCCCGGCTGTTGTTGTCGGCGCAGTCCGAAGCTATGCCAAACAGCTCCAGCTCTTTCCGCAGTGCCTTACATGCCGGGTCTATCTTCCAGCAGCTCTCCCGCATACCCGTCTTGTTACGGCAGTACGGGGCGAACTCCTGCGCTATCTCTCTGGCCTGTGTACTCATGGCCTTGTTGGCACCGTCATAGTACCAGTTTGCGATACGTGCCAGCCTGTACACCACGCGCCCCTCCTCGGTCTTGCGTGTGATGATATTGCAGGATATTGATGTCGCGTCAGTTAAGCCGCCGTCACCGGAAAAAAACATCTCCACGCAGTACTCACCGTTTGGGATCTCTTTTTTGATATCCCGCCCCGGGTCAAACATACTGTAAATCACGCCCTCCGGGATTACCCGTAAACCGTACCAGTCACGCTCCAGCAAGTATTTATTTTTTTTGAGCGTGTTAAACAGCTCCCTCTTTCGCTGCTCTGTCAGAATCGGATTGTCGTCCGGTGTCCAGTGTGTCCAGTAGGTATCCTGTACATCAAACACCTCTGTGATACACGGGTGATTAGGAGCCGGAGGGTTAAGGTCTGCAATGTGCCAGCGTATCCTCGCCGCCATCGTCCGGCGGAACGCCTCCTGTATGGCGTTCATGTGCAACAGGTTAATCTCACAAAAAAAGACGCTCCCGAGTGACATACCCGTAAACGCCTTGTGACTGTCGGCCTTACCGCCGCCTTTATAATATATCCGCTTATCCCCTTTGGGTGTATGCAGGAGCAGATGATCGCCGTAGTCGTCATGCTTCATTTCCCACAGCCCCGCGAAAATGTGCTGTAGTCCCAGACCGTCACAGTCCAGAACCAGCTTAAAAGCCTGCTCCTGGTTGTAGGCCAGTATCATGTGGTTTTTATCCGGTGTGTTCCACCAATACCACGCCGCCCGTGCAACCGCACAGGTTGTCTTTCCGGATCTGGGTGTACCCTCTAACACCTCTAAGCAATGCTTGTAGGGCATACTCAACAGGCTCTCCTGCTTATCCGACCATCTAACCTGCGTCAAATTTACCACCTACCGCTTTTACAATGCCCTCAAACAGTCCCGTATCTCCCTTCTTAACTGCCTCCGGTTTATCACGCCACTTGTCTGGCTTCCGGTTCTTTAGCCAGAAAATCTGCGCCGTAGTGTCCGGCGCTACCATCTTGCGGGTGATTGTGCTCTCTTTGAGGATACGGTTTCCCTCGCTGTCCGTCTCATATACGTTCTTAATCTCGTTGTACTCAAATCCAAGGGCTCTCTTTAGCAGTGACTTTTCTACTTGTCGGTCTACTACGTCCTTGCCCTTTTTTAAGGCCTCGGAAATTTCCACATATTTCCTTTTCCACCGATATAAAGTATCAGGGTTGACCCCCATGTTTGCAGCGATTTCCGTATCTATCAGACCGTCCATCGCCCACCCCTCTATCTTGGTAAGACCTTCCGGGGTAATCCATTCCTCATATTTTGACAGCCCCATAGTCTCACTCCTTTCCAGTTAGAGGAGGTGCGGGCAGGCATCCCCGCCCGCCGTTAATGGAAAATGACAGCAACAGAAAAGAGGTATCCGCTGTGGGCTTGCAGATACCTCTTGCCATTTCTGACAATTATATCATACCACGCTACAAGTCTGTCAGTCTACGGGCATTACGGGCATTTCGGGCTTTTTTATGTAGTTGTAAAACTTCCGGCTGACCGTCCGCCGATTAAGGTACATCGTATCCCCGATCTCGTCCCACCCCATACCGTTGATCACTCTGTACCGGATGATGGATTGCTCCGGCTCCGGTGCGTCCTCAATATACGCTTCTATCCGCTCCCGGTCGCTCTCCACCTTTGCGATACACTCTTTTATTTTTTCTTCTAGCCGAAGCTTTTCGTCCGTCCACCACTCCGCGAATGACATCCCGCCCCCGCTCCCTTTGGGCATATCGGATATCTCACAGCCTTTGTATGGGTTAAAGTTCTCATGCCTTGCAAGCTCAATTTGCAGGGAGCGCAGCTTTTCCCGGTCATTTTGGTATGCGTATAATTCTTTTGCGTCCATTACATCCTCCTCTCAAATACGGGGCAGTACGACCTTTTGACCGGGTGCACCGCCCTTTTAACTTGCCGGTAACTTGCTGGTAACTTGCTACTCGTCCCACCAACCGGGTCTGTTCGGGCAATCCGGGCAGTTGCAGACCAGTTCGCCGTCATCGTCGATACTGTAATCATCGCCGTATCCGGTGCACTCATAGCATATATCGTAATCGTCCCAGAAGTCATCGCAGCTGTCATCTATATCATCTTCGTACTGGTCTGTCATTTGCACTCACCTCTCTATCAGCGCAGTGAATCGCAGAACCGCTCCAAAAGCGTGTTGTACTGCTCTGTCATAACCTTTGCTCTCACCGTGGATTCTATCAGCTCGCTCTGCAATTTCTGCTTCTCGGCTTTGAGACTTTCCAATTCTTCCCATGTTCCAGCGTCCAGCGCGGTTGTCTCTGTCCTGCTCGGCTCTGCAAGTGTAAGGCCAAGCCCTGCGCTGATGGCGGTCTTAATCTCGCACATCGTATCCTCCGGCACATCTCGCAGGTAATCCAATAGCTTTTTCTCGGTGGTGTAGGTCAGTCTAAGTGGCTGTACATACTTAACACCTTCGCTGGTCACTATCTCAACCGCTCCATCATAGCAGATATCCAACAGCGGCAGGAGCGTCACCACAATGCCGTCTGTGCCTACCACTACACCCTCTCGCTCAACTGTCCCGGCTGTGTATCTCCACAGCTCTCCACTTCTCGCTTCCATCTCTTTTTCCTCCGTTCTTTTTATCGCCTCGTATGCTGTCGGGTCAGGGTATCCAGATCCGTTCAGATACCCCACCCCGGTCATTCATTGCCCTCCGCCAGCTCGTCTTTATGCGCTTCTCTATTTGTCATCGCTTGCCCTCCTGTTCCAATCTCTGATGGCATTTCTTTTGCAATTTTCAATATTATCCAACGCAGTTTCTTCGCAGTTTAAATCCGGTGAATATCCGTAGATTCCCACATAACATTTGGTGCATTCAACCCTAATCACACGTCCACGTCCGCAAGAACTCCGTTTTTCGAATTTCAATACCGGTTTTCCGCCGCAAAACGGACACGGTTTCAATTCTTCCATCAACTTTTCCTCCTAATACTTCAGCTTTTTACTTCCTGCTTCATCAATGCTTCTATCCGTTCGATTTTTTCGGTAACCTTCATCACTGTTTCCCAGTTGCTATCTTTCACTTGCTCCACATAACCCTCAAACACCGTGTGCAGGTCTTTCAGTTCCTCATACTGGACGGCCTGTAAGAATGCCTTGACCGCCTGTTTAAGGTCTCCTGCATAGGCTATGCGCTTTCTACGGGGTTCTCCTGACTTGGTGGTATACCGCTTGTACAGGCTGTACCCTCCGCTTTTCTGCGGCTCCAGATACATATCGTTCAGGAGCTCAATCATCATATCAATCATTCCCTTTCGAACATAATATCCATGCCCTTAGCCAGTGCATACCCGTATTCCCGGTTTGCTCCGCAGGAGGATTCCCAACCTTTGAGCATATAGATTGTGTCGCACAAGTCCAGCAGCGCCAGATCCACGTTGAGTATTTGCTCCCTGGTGAGGCCATACAGGTCAAGGCCTGCCGGATTGATAGCCATAGCCTTGTGTCCGCCTTTTTCGATGATTCTTTTTGCCCGCTCAAATTTCTCACGGTAGTTGTCTACGCCCTCAATGGGGCCGCTGATGTAGATGTTCATGTTTTATCCTCCAAAAAATCTGTAATATTCATCTGGCCGTCACCATCAAACACCAGCATTTCATTTTTCGCTCTGGTGTAGAAATTCCGGTCAATCTCAAACCCGTAGGCATTGCGCCCCAGTTCTGCCGCCGCCCGGAGTGTTGATCCGGATCCGCAACACGGATCAATTACCACATCGCCCGGATCGGTGAAGATCTCGATCAGCCTTTTCAAGACTGCTACAGGCTTCTGCGCCGGGTGAATCTTCGGGATGTCCTTCCCGTCTTTCTCCCAACTGAACCAGTTGAACACCATCTTCCCGGTGCCGCGGATGGTCTTGCCGTTCTCGTCCCGCTGTGCGCCGTTGCGGAACTTCGGAAGCCTGTCCCGATAGAATACCAGGGCGTACTCCGTAGCGCCTACAACACGCATATTCGCCTTAAGCACCTGCGGGCTGTAGTTCTTCACGAACACCAGCGGTATGTAGTGAATGAATCCATGCTTGGCAGCGGCGGCTATCAGGTCATGTATCTGCTCGAATGCGCAGAACACAATCATGCAAGGACTGTCGCTACTTCTACCCCTTATGCTCGGTTTCTTGTCCTCTTTCCGCAGGAACTTATGGCAGAAATGCCAATATTCGTTAAAGTTGAATGAATAGTCTGAGTAGAATGCCGCCTTACCTGCCAGCTTACTTTCTCCATTCTTGTTATCCCCCTTGTTGTACCACATGGGATTGCTCCCGTAAAAGTTATTGCCTACCGCATACGGAGCATCGCAAATGACTAACTGCGCTGGCTGTATGGGGTACTTCTTCCAATTCTGGAAGCTGTCTCTGTAAATCTCGCATTTCGTTTTCATGCCTTTTCGGAAACCCGGTATACCCTTACCCCGGCCGGAGGTTGGTCTCCTTTCTGCTTATTCGTTGAACAATGCCATATTGATGTTTCTTGCGATTTCTCGAATCTGCATTGCAGTCTCTCTAATTTCAGCCATATTGTCTCGCAGGCAAATCACCGGCCTTTCTTCTTCCTCAACTGCTCTGTTTGATGTGATGTTGCCGAAGATAGACACTAATACGCCTCTTGCTTCTTTCAGGTATGCAAGAGATTCTTTCCCGTAGTCCGCAATGCTCGGATTCTGCACAGGTCTGTCTGTTACTATTCCCATTTCTGCCATGTTATTTCCTCCTCTTCTTCCCTCTCCGGGTCTTATACACGTCATTCCGCTGTCTTGATACGGCGGCGAAATATCCGTTCTGTTTACTTGCTCGGCCTTTGCTCATTCTGTTCCTCCTCAATATGGTACGGCTCCGGCAGTGGCATCCAGGCTACAACTTTGTCGTCAATAATACAGTTGTATGTGCAATCCGGATTGTATTTCCGATTTTCCCACCACGCTTCTGGTATAATTTGACACTCGTTTTCCTCGTCCCATTCACCATCCAATTCTTCCCAGTTCCAGATGCTGTCATTTTCAAGCATCGTTCCATCTTCGTATATTGCTGGAACAACTTCTGTTTTCCCGTACCTGGACACTGCCGTTACAAGAACTTCCTCTTCTGGGACTGGCATCCGCTCGCTCACCGGAATCCACCGGGTACGCTCCACCGCCTTAACCACCGTGTCCAGTGCCTGCGCTACAGCAGAAGGTATATCTTCGGCTGCAAAATACACATATGCAACCAAATTCTTTTTTGCTTCATCAATCGTCATATCTATCTCCTTCCTTTTCTCCAAAGCGGTACGGTTCCCACTTCACTTTCTGCCCGCAGTTCTGGCAGTAATTCCATCGTGATGTAATTCCCGTCCCGCATACCGGGCAATAGCCTTGCGCCCAGATATACCTAGGCTCGCCCTGCTGGTCTTTTACAGGCTTCTCCGTACGTCTCTCTATCGCTATCTGGAAATCTTCTGACGTACCGATAGCAATATATTTATCCAGCCGTTTTTTTGCTCTAATATAGGCAGTTTGCAAATCCCTTACCATGCTCGGTGTCCGTCCTGTTGCGTGGTACTCCTGTACCTCTTTCAGTGCCGCTATAGCCGTGTCCAGTGCTTCGTTGTGATACCGCACCCTCGCCGGGGTTTCTGTCCCGTTCGTTGCAAGGTATTCACCCTGGAGCTGTTCAATCGTTTCCTGCTCGTTCATGTTCTTCCCTCCATTTCTTTCAACTTGGCTTCGGCTTCTTCACGACTAAAAAATAATGTTTTATATGGTGTCAGCGTTTTTCCGAACCTTTCACAACCGATGTAATAAGATACATTTACAAATATGTTTATGTTAACAACAAAAGAATCAATTTCTACCTCGCATATGCCACTTCTGGATAAATACCATGCTGTATCTCCCACCTTGCACGGCAACCGCAGGAGCCGTCCCTGCTCTTCCAAATCTTCATATCCAGCCAACCGCTCACACACATCACTGATGAATATACAGTTCTCGTTCTTGCATCCTTCGCCGTTGCAGGGCGGTGTAAAGCACATCGGAAAGTAGGCCAGTCCATTCTTTTCCCTTTTGGTTAATCTCTCTTTCATTCTTCCACCACCTTCCAATGCTTTTCGAATTCCTCTTTCGGGATTGTCAGGAATATATTCTTCAGGATTAGCGTTACTTTCCCGCCTTTTTCCCGATATTTCCATCTCTGCTGTGGGAAGCAGTAGATCCATACTTCTGCGTCACCGCTAAAGGTTCGCACCGTGTAAGTTGCAGCTTCCTTGGGTCTTGCTTTCATCTTCTTTCCTCCTCCGGCTTTTCGCACCGCTCAAACTCGATCACCCAGACCCACGGGTTAGCATCCCAGCCGTAGCGATCAATGTCGGATTTTTTGATGGTGGAATCCCATACATCGGGAAAACCAAGTGCTGTTGATGTATAATCGAAACATCCCTCTGCTTCTGCATCATCATCTGTCATATCCTGCAACCGTTCCACTCTGACATCCGTAACCTTCAGCCAGATACGAGCCGCTTCTTTCGGCATGTGGATTGACGGATGCCAGCGTATTCTCCACGATGTTGCAGTACACCCTTCACATCCTGGATGATTTCTACAGCTTGCCGGATAGCCACCAGATAAAGTTTCACACGGTTCTAAATAATCGCTGTCATAGTCCGCTCGATAGTAATATTTTTCGCATTCCTTCGTCCATGTCTCCCGCACATACAGGATATCTCCCAACTTGTACGGCGGATACTGTTCATAGAATTGCTTTTCCGTCATTTTCTTACAGCCTTCCGTTGCTACTGACATAGCCCACGCTTCATATGAAAAATAATCATTTTCAACCCTTTTATTTGGCAATCTCCGTGTGCAGGTCTTTCGCCCGTCCAGAATCGCCCGCACCATTTCGGTGTTGAATAAGATAGGTTTAATCGCCATCTACGCCGCCTCCTTTCACTATCTGGATAGCCTACTTAACCCGGCATTGAAGCCCTGGTGAGCGTCAGACAGTATGGTTTCCTGCTCGACCATCTCAAATTTTCCGCCATTCGGAACGTGGATTTTTATATTGGGATACTTTTTAAAATTCCTTGCCGTGGAGCTGTCCCGCATCTTTCCGACCGTGGAGCTGTCCAACATCCTTCCGACCGTGGAGCTGTCACACATCTCTTCGACCGTGGAGCTGTCCAACATCCTTCCGACCGTGGAGCTGTC
>ERZ1034876.384-NODE-384-length-26138-cov-27.992409_pt1 | contig 26138 bp, 17 predicted proteins | sample MGYA00520698_ERZ1034876 | MGnify/ENA primary metagenome ERZ1034876 (study PRJEB33766, sample SAMN09781723) | gut metagenome | biome: gut microbiome | host: Homo sapiens | place: Madagascar | study: EMG produced TPA metagenomics assembly of the PRJNA485056 data...
ACACAGAAACCTTCTTGCTGGAAAGAGCATCCCACAAAACGCACGGATTTTCACGGATTAGGAGGGTATGGCATCCTGCCATACCCACGCAACCACTAACGCAACCTAACTTCTGTGACTTCTGTGGATTCCGTGGGAGAACATGCGCAACCAACATCTGTGTCAATCCGTGAGATCTGTGGGAGAACATCAATATTCCCACAGAATGCACAGAACACACAGAAACCTTCTTGCTGGAAAGAGCATCCCACAAAACGCACGGATTTTCACGAAGACAGCTTCAGGGGGTGCAGCTGTCTCAGCTGCACCAATAAACAAAATGGTGCTATTAACTTGGATGGTACACTTATACTATGATGGTGCACTTGAGACAAGTGCACCCCCTAAAAAAAACAAACAAAAGTTCTCGAATGAAAAAGATTAGTTTCACAAGCGACATATTACCAATGAAGGATATCCTCTACCGCCTCGCGCTACGCATCACGCTGAGCCGCGAGGAGGCAGAGGACATCGTGCAGGACACGCTCATACGTGTCTGGAACCGTCGTGACTCGTGGGATACCATCGAGAACATCGAGGCGTTCGCACTCACCGTATGCCGCAACATGGCACTCGACCGACTGCGGCTGCACGAGAACCAGAATGCGTCGCTCGACGACACGCCTGTGGAGAGCAACCCCACGGCGACGGCTAACCCCTACGAGCGCACCGTGCAGCGCGAGAAAGTGCAGATTGTGCGGCAGCTCATTGATGCTCTGCCCGAGAAGCAGCGCGCATGTATGCAGCTGCGCGACATGGAGGGCAAGACGCACAAGGAGATTGCAGCGGTGCTCGGCATCACAGAGGAGCAAGTGAGGGTGAACATCTTCCGCGCACGACAAACCATCAAGCAGCAGTTCGAACGCTACGAGAACTACGGACTGAATTAAATGCGTGCCGTGCCCTAAGAACCTCCCACAGATGCACGGAACGCACAGAAGTTTTGTAGGAGGGTATGGCATCCTGCCATACCCACGCACCCACATTCTTGAAATAACCTCCCACAGATGGCACGGATCAACACTGATATTTAGGTCGGTGCAGCAGAGACTGCTGCACCCCCTGCAAGAACTTCTGTGTATTCCGCGTGTTCTGTGGGAGAATACTGCGCACCCTAAACATCTGTGAAAATTTGAAATCCGTGAGAGAACAATCATAACACAAAAAGGTCTGCCTCCCGCAAGGGAAGCAGACCTTTTCTTTATTTGGTCTTTATCGTAATGTCTACGAATGTCGTAAGCTCTTGCGCTTAAGCGAAGAGCTTACGCCGTGAGACCCATACTTGCGTATGGATTAGAGCTGAGGACCAGCAGCAACGAGAGCCTTACCAGCCTCATTGTTTGTGTACTTAGCGAAGTTCTTGATGAAGCGAGCAGCGAGGTCCTTAGCCTTCTCCTCCCACTGAGCAGCCTCAGCGTAAGTGTCGCGCGGATCAAGAATCTCAGTAGCTACACCAGGAAGCTCTGTCGGAACCTTGAAGTCGAACATCGGGATCTGCTTTGTAGGAGCCTTGTCGATGTCACCGCTGAGGATAGCGTCGATGATACCGCGTGTGTCGCGGATAGAGATACGCTTGCCTGTGCCGTTCCAACCAGTGTTTACGAGGTAAGCCTTAGCGTTGTTCTTCTCCATCTTCTTAACGAGCTCCTGAGCGTACTTAGTTGGGTGCAGCTCGAGGAATGCCTGACCGAAGCAAGCAGAGAATGTCGGAGTCGGCTCTGTGATGCCGCGCTCTGTACCTGCCAACTTAGCTGTGAAGCCAGAGAGGAAGTAGTACTGAGTCTGTGCCGGTGTCAGGATAGATACTGGAGGCAGTACGCCGAATGCGTCAGCTGAGAGGAAGATAACCTGCTTAGCAGCTGGTGCAGAAGAACCCGGCTGGATGTTATTGATGTGGAAGATCGGGTAAGAAACACGTGTGTTCTCAGTAACGCTCTTGTCAGCGAAGTCGATCTTGCCGTCAGCAGCAACAGTTACGTTCTCGAGGAGAGCGTTGCGGCGGATAGCGTTGTAGATGTCCGGCTCTGACTCCTTGTCGAGGTTGATAACCTTAGCGTAGCAGCCACCCTCGAAGTTGAAGATGCCGTTGTCGTCCCATCCGTGCTCGTCGTCACCGATGAGGAGACGCTTCGGGTCGGTAGACAGAGTAGTCTTACCAGTACCAGAGAGACCGAAGAAGATTGCTGTGTTCTGACCGTTCTTGTCGCAGTTAGCAGAGCAGTGCATAGAAGCGATGCCCTTCAACGGGAGGTAGTAGTTCATCATAGAGAACATACCCTTCTTCATCTCACCACCGTACCATGTGTTGATGATAACCTGCTCGCGGCTTGTTGTGTTGAATGCTACACAAGTCTCAGAGTGGAGGCCGAGCTCCTTGTAGTCAGCAACCTTTGCCTTAGAAGCGTTGTATACAACAAAGTCAGGCTCGAACTGCTCGAGTTCCTCTGCTGTCGGACGGATGAACATGTTTGTTACGAAGTGAGCCTGCCAAGCAACCTCAACGATGAAACGAACAGCCATACGTGTATCCTTGTTAGCACCGCAGAAACCGTCTACTACATAGAGGTTCTTGTTGCAGAGCTCTTCCTTAGCGATAGCCTTAACCTTGTGCCAAACTTCCTCAGACATCGGGTGGTTATCGTTCTTGTACTCCTCTGAAGTCCACCATACAGTGTCCTTAGAGTTCTCGTCCATTACGATGTACTTGTCCTTAGGAGAACGACCGGTGTAGATACCTGTCATAACGTTTACTGCACCAAGCTCTGTCTGCTGGCCTACCTCGAAGCCCTCAAGACCTGCCTTTGTCTCCTCTGCGAACAACTGCTCGTAAGAAGGATTGTGAGCGATTACTGTAGAACCAGTAATGCCGTACTGTGTCAAATCTAACTTTGCCATTTTTAAAAAATAATTATTTAGATGTGAATTGAATTATCCTTTAATTTCCACCGCAAAGGTATTAAAAATCTTCAATAAACCCATGTTTCACACGTACAAAATTTGCATCGCATTATCTTATTTTTGTTAAATAATCAGAAATTGCGGCGTACGCGTGGCGTATTGCAATACGCAGTTTGCAATTAAGCCCTGTATCGAAGGCGTTCTATGAGATAATATTCGTAACTTTGCACTCAACTTCCTACATTATATATAATCTACAAGCAACAGGTTGTGTATAATGTGATATGACAGCGAATAAAAATACAACGAAACAATGACAATAGAACAGCAGATTATCAACGCTGCCCAGGCGGCAGTGAAAGAGCTTTACGGTCAGGAAGTGGCAGAGAAGATGGTGCAGCTTCAGAAGACCAAGAAGGAGTTTGAGGGCAACCTCACGCTCGTAGTGTTCCCGTTCCTTAAGATTTCGCGCAAGAAGCCCGACGAGACGGCGCGCGAGATCGGCGAGTACATCAAGCAGAACTGCGAGGCTATCGCCGACTTCAACGCTGTGGGCGGTTTCCTCAACCTCGTCATCGACAAGAAGGCGTGGCTCGCGCTGCTCAACGAGATGAACCTGAACGAGAAGTTCGGCGAGAAGCCCGTCACTGAGGCTTCGCCACTGGTGATGATTGAGTACTCGTCGCCCAACACCAACAAACCGCTCCACCTCGGACACGTGCGCAACAACCTGCTCGGCTGGTCGCTGGCGCAGATCATGGAGGCCAACGGCAACCGCGTGGTGAAGACCAACATCGTGAACGACCGCGGCATACACATCTGCAAGTCGATGCTGGCTTGGCTGAAGTTCGGCAACGGCGAAACACCTGAGACTTCGGGCAAGAAAGGCGACCACCTCATCGGCGACTACTACGTGGCGTTCGACAAGCACTACCGCGCTGAGGTGGCTGAGCTGAAGGCTAAATACGTGGCTGAGGGCATGGACGAGGAGCAGGCTGAGAAGAAGGCGAAGGAAGAGTCGCCGCTCATCAAGGAGGCTCACGAGATGCTCGTGAAGTGGGAGCAGAACGACCCCGAGGTGCGCGCGCTCTGGAAGAAGATGAACGACTGGGTATATGCTGGCTTCGACGAGACATATAAGGCACTCGGCGTGGGCTTCGACAAAATCTACTACGAGTCGAACACCTACCTCGTAGGCAAGAAGAAGGTAGAAGAGGGATTGGCTAAGGGCTTGTTCTTCCGCAAGGACGACAACTCCGTATGGGCTGACCTCACCGACGAGGGTCTCGACCAGAAACTGCTGCTGCGCAGCGACGGCACCAGCGTATACATGACTCAGGACATCGGCACAGCCGAGATGCGCTTCAACGACTTCCCAATCGACAAGATGATTTACGTCGTGGGCAACGAGCAGAACTACCACTTCCAGGTGCTTTCTATCCTACTCGACCGCCTCGGCTTCAAGTGGGGCAAGGAGCTCGTACACTTCTCTTACGGTATGGTGGAGCTGCCTAACGGCAAAATGAAGAGCCGCGAGGGTACGGTCGTAGATGCCGACGACTTGATTGCAGCTATGGTGGCTGACGCCAAGCAGACAAGCGAGGAGCTGGGCAAGTTCAAGGACATGAGCGAGGAGGAGCGCAACGAGATTGCTCGCATCGTGGGTCTCGGTGCACTGAAGTACTTCATCCTTAAGGTTGACGCTCGCAAGAACATGCTCTTCAACCCGGAGGAGTCGATCGACTTCAACGGCAACACCGGTCCGTTCATACAGTACACATACGCACGCATCCGCTCTATCCTGCGCAAGGCTCAGGCTGAGGACATCAACATCCCGGCTACTCTCGCCGACACAATGCCGCTCAACGAGAAGGAGATTGAGCTTATACAGAAGCTCAACGAGTTCGGTGCGGCTGTGGAGCAGGCTGGCAAGGACTACTCTCCGAGCGGCATCGCCAACTACTGCTACGAGCTGACCAAGGCGTTCAACCAGTTCTATCACGACTACTCTATCCTCGGTGCCGACACCGAAGAGGAGAAGGTGGTGCGCCTCGTCCTTGCTCAGAACGTTGGCAAGACGCTGAAGAACGGCATGGCGCTGCTCGGCATCGAGGTGCCGGAGCGCATGTAAAGCAAAAGAAAAGCCATCCGCGTCGGTCGATACGGATGTCTGCGTCGGTCGATGCGGATGTCTGCGTCGGTCGATGCGGATGTCTGCGTCGGTCGGTGCGGATGTCTGCGTCGGTCGATGCGGATGACACACATAGCACAAACACACATAAAAAAGCCACGCTTCCCATCGAGAAGCGTGGCTTTTTCGTAGGAGGGTATGGCATCCTGCCATACCCACGCAATTAGCATGTTTAAAGAGTATCGCTAATCAATGGCAGCGTGATACATAACGCCAACCAGTGGCAGCGTGGGTATGGCAGGATGCCATACCCTCCTATATTACTTCACAACAACCTTGCGTGCTGTGCCGTCAGACATGCGAACGATGTTCACACCCTTCTGCGGAGCTGCGAGCTGTGTGCCGTCCACCGCGTAGCGAGCTACCTCTACGGCAGCAGCGTCGGCAGCGGCATCGTTGATAGCAGTCTCTGAAGCCTCGTGGATGAGCTGGAGCTCAGACGGACCGCTGTACCAGTTGTACTCGAGGTTGAGGAAGAGCGACTTGTGATTGTTCACTGCCACTACGCGCTGATAGATGTTCTTCTTAGCATAGTCGGCTGGCAATGTGACACTTGCCTTAGCATCCACCAAACCAGGCTGGCACTCGATGCAAGTAGCGAAGGCATCACCCTTCTTCAGCTGCTGTGTCACCTTGAGGTTGTCGATATAAAGCACGCTCGGTCCGTCGGTTGCGTAGATAACAATCTTCGCGTCCTCGTAACCCTTGCTGAACTCGCACTCTACGTTCTTCCAAGTCTTCTCGTCGAGGTCGAAGTGCTTACGCTCCACCTCCTCGTACAGACCCGTTTCGGGGTTGAACGCAACGATGGCTGCGACGGCGTTCACCTGATACTCCGGATAGTTGTGCTCCTTGTCGAGGTCGTCAGATGCGTAGTCGCCCCAAAGCGACACCTTGAGCTTCACGCTGCTGTCGGCAGAGAAGTTGAGCACAGGAGTCTCAATCTTTGCATAGCGCTTAAGGTCCTCACCAGTCTCAGTATCCTGAACATTTTTTACAACGTCATAGAAGTAGTTCCATCCGTCGACCATTACATATCCTCCTGTGAGCGGTGCCCAATAGGTAGCAAAGCAGCCATTCATGTTTGTGCCCTTAGGATAGCCCTTAGCTTGAGACAGAAGATCCTTAGGTTCGTTGCCCGGAGTCCAGTCCATCTTAGAGCCGTTGGCGTCGGTTACGTTGTTGAAGTCCTCGTCGATGAGTGTGAACTCGCCGTCGTTCTCAGCGATGCGGTCCTCGTACACATAATAATTGTAGAAGAGTGCGTTTGGAATCTTTTCCCATGTAGCGGTGTAGCTACCGTCAGCAGCTATCTCTACGTCGTCTGGTGTGGGCGACTGCAGTTCGTTGAGCACCACGTAGCGCGAAGGCTGCGACTTGCTTGTGCCGTCAGAAGCCGTCACGTTGTAACGATAGATTACGCCCGGCACAATATTACGCACGGTGCAAATAGTATCGGTGGTCTCGAGGTCGGTAACAACCTGCTCACCAATATTACCCTCTTCGTCCGATTTATACACATTGACATAATACTTTGTTGCACCTTCCACCTTGTTCCAGCGTGGGCGGAAACTTGTACCAGTGTAGAAGAGGTGGCGCAGCACGTTAGGCGAGCCAACGGCTGTCTTCTCGTAGTAGACCTTAAAATCGTCGAGCAGCACCTTCACGCCGTCCTCCTCGCGGAAGATAACGCGTGTGGCAGCCTTACCCTTCTCAAAGCGCAGCGTGAACTCCTTCCACTCGCTCGTCATGCCCTTCACGTTGCCATACTCCGTATAGACAGGGGTCTTCGGGTCGGTAACGTCCTGTGTGGTATAACCCAAACCAGCATAGTCAGGTGCGTTATTGATAAGACGTGCGCGGAACGACACAAAGTAGATGCCGTTGTCAGCAGATGCGTCGAAAACGGGAGTGTTGAAGTGAGCTGCGTAGTAGTCGTCTGCTCGTGTGTTGTTGAAGTAGATCATGCCACCAGCAGGGTAGACCTGGTACGATCCCCATCCTGGTGTCTGAGTATAGTCTGGGTTCACACATGAGTAGAAGATGTCGTTAGACGGCATACCCGTACATGTGTTGATGTTGAAAGAGAGGTCGGGGTTGCTCTCCGAGCCTGCAGTCATCTTCGAGAAGTCCTCGCTGAGGATGATCATCTGTTGGGCATTTGCCTTTGCCGCTTCCTGCACGGTCTGCGCATTAGCGGTCTGCGTTGCTACTGCCGTCGGAGCGGCGAGCAGGACAGCAAGAGCTGCTGTCAAGCAATGAGTTTTGTTCATGTTCTATTTATTTATGGAGTTGTTATTCTGTTCAGTATCTGCTTGCGCAAGCGTCGTGCTGGTATCCACGATGCTGCCCAGCCTATCAGTATCACGGTGATGAAGACAACAAGCACATCCCAATAGTGAACGCTTACGGGGTAGGCGTTGACGATGAATGTGCCCGAACTCTCGCCCATCTTCACGAAGCCGAACGCCTGCTGCAGTCCGCAAAGTGCGAGTCCTAAGCCGATGCCGATGAGTGCGCCTACTGCCGATATGATGCGACCCTCGTAGAGGAAGATGCTCTGTATCTGACGGTCATTGGCTCCGAGGTTGTGCAGCGTGTTGATGTCGTTCTTCTTGTCGATGATGAGCATCGAGAGCGAGGAGATGATGTTGAAGCACGCCACGATGAGTATGAACGTGAGGAACACGTAGGCGAGCACCTTCTCTATCTGCATGATGCGGAACGTGTCCGCCTGCTGCTCGAAACGGTCGAGCACGCGGAACTTCTCGCCTGCCGCTGCCTTTATCTCGCGCTTCGCCGTGCTGAGGTCGGTGCCTGGCTTCAATCGGAGTTGCAGAGAGGAGAGCATACCGTCCTGATCGAACAGCTGGCGAGCGAAGTAGATAGATGTGATGATGCGGTCGCGGTCGTACTTGTTCTGGTTCACAGCGTAGACAACGCCTGGCGAGAGCAGCGAGTCGACCACGAAGCCGTCGGTCGGCGTGTCGAGGTCGGTGAGCTGTCCACGGCGCACGGGGGCATAAATCTTCAGATAGTCTGCCCAACGAGCGCCGAGCCCCAAGTCCTGCGCGAGGCGTATGCCTGGCACACCGAAGTAGAGGTTGGCAACACGCAGCGTGAAGTCGCCGTCGCCATAGAGTATGTCGCTGATATTGGTGAGCTGGTCGAAGTTCTCGTCCACGCCCATCACGGTCACCATACGTTGGCGGTCGCCGTAGACGGCTATCGCCTGATCCTCCACCACGTCGGTAGCCACGTCCACGAAGTTGAGATGACGTATTCGGTCGAGCTCCGGCGCGTCAGCATTGATGGTCTTGCCTTTCACCGGCACCACCTCTATCTGTGGGTCGAAGTTGGTGAAGAGCGATGCCACGAGGTCGTGAAAGCCGTTGAACACGCTCAGCACAATCACCAGTGCCATCGTGCCTACCGCTACGCCTGCCACAGATATGAAGCTGATGACATTGATGGCACCCACGCTTTTCTTCGAGAACATGTAGCGGCGTGCTACGTAGAATGAAAAGTTTCGTTTCAACATTACTTCTTCAACAGTTCATCAATACGTTCGATGTAGTCGAGCGAGTCGTCTACGAAGAAGCGCAGCTCGGGAATGATGCGTAGCTGGTTGCGCACGCGTGTGCCTAACTCGTAGCGGATAGACTTCTCGTTGGCAGCCACGTTCTTCAGCAGTTCGTCCGACTTCTCCGAGGGGAAGATGCTGAGATAGGCGGTGCAGATGCTGAGGTCGGGCGACACACGACAGCGTGTAACGCTGACCATTACGCCGTGCATGGCGCGGGTCTGGCTCTGGAATATGAGGCTTAGCTCCTTCTGCAGGAGGCGTGCTATACGGTTTTGTCTTGTTTCTTGCATAGTTCTTTTTGTCTGTATTATGTTAATTATCCTACTCTTTTTCTGTTATTTATCCAATTTATGCAAAGTTACTGTAAATATAATAATGTACAAAAGTTTTTTAGTTTTTTTGTGTATTATAGGAGGGTATGGCATCCTGCCATACCCACGCAGCCACCAACAACAGAGATAGAGAAGCAAGAAGGCGTAAGGATAGCAGAGAGGAAGGCGGCGTGGGTATGGCAGGATGCCATACCCTCCTAAACAAGAAGCGCCAGAACTCGAACAAGTTCTGGCGCCTTACTGTATGCCGTAAGCGTGCTTAGAGCACAATCTTCTTCACGAATGTCTGCTTGCCTTTAGTCAGGCGCACGATGTACATGCCTGGCTTGAGGTTGGTGTTGGGCACCGCCTTGCCGTCCACGGTGTAGACGCGGATCTTGCCGTCGAAGTTCTGTGCGTCGATGTATCCGTTGAGGAAGGTGATGGCAGGTGTCTCCACGTTGTTGATGTCGCGGATGGCTGTCTCTGTGGGCTGCATCTCCTTGATGGGCACCTCTACCACGTTCTCAACGTACTTCGAGTTGCGGTCGATGACGAAGGCGATGAGCTTCAGGTTCTTGTAGTCCTGAATGTTTTTAGGCAGGTTCAGCTCAATGGTGTGGCTGAATGCGTCGCCGCTGTTTATCTGCTTCGGGAAGACGTCGCTGATGCCATCGTTCACCTCGTAGCCCAGGCGAGCCACGTGCTGAAGGTCGATGGCTATATTATCGCCTTTCTTCTCCCATCCGTAGTACGACTTCACCGAACCGGAATAGGCGTTCCTCTGCTTATATCCCGTCACGTCGTTCTCAATCACGGCGAATGCCAAGCCGTAGTTGGCGTTAGGCAGTTCGCGGTTGAACTTCATAACTGCCGTTGCGGTCACCTTCGAGTGGTCGGCGTCGGTGAAGTTTGCGATAGCGTCGATGCCGAGCACCGAGCCGCTGTTGATGAACGCCTTCACATAGAGTTCGTTTTTATCTTCAGGGTTAAGGTTGTTAATACGGCGACGGTCGTAAGAACCTCTCGGGAAGCCATTGCCTGCGCTGTATGCATATGAAGGACACTCCAACTCGGTAGGTGTGCCGCTGAAGCAATGCTTCGCCATAGCCACAAACTGTCCTGGGAACTTGGTGTGGTTCTGCGAGATCTCCTCGATACCGCGCACGCACCACGAACACTTAAGACCTGTGTACTCCTCCATATATACACGCTTTACGTCCTGCACGTTGGCTGTGACGATGGTCGAAACGTATGTGTTGTTAGCAGCGTAAGCATCCTCCTTGCCGTTCACCTTTACGAGGCGCACCTTCAAGTTCTCGCTACCCTTGAAGTCGGGAGCGTTGCAGGTGATGGCGAACTCGTCCTCGGCACGCGCAGCGACGGTCTGCTCGATGTCTGCGAACTGCTCTTCTGTGTTGCCGATGGTATAACCAATGCGTAGCGATGTTATCTTTGCAGCGGCGAAGTTGAGCAGCGTGCCCTTTATCTCGTAGGTGCTACCCACGTTTGTCACCACCTTTTTCACGCCACAGATAGCCACGTCAACTGGTAGCTCTGTGCCTTCTACGCGCATTTGCAGAGCAAGTGCGGGTGCATTGTCGGGAGTAAGTTTGGTGTTGTCTGTCCATCCTTTGCCAAAGTCGGTAAAGTTGGCACCTTCACAGTATTCATCCGTAACACCAACGACGTTGATGTCGCTTGTGAACTCATAGCCCAAGTAGAACGGTTCGCCAGTGATGGTGTATGCCTCGTCGAAGAACACTGAGTTGAGACCCTTGTTGCCCATGTCCGCCATCTTCTCCGTAGCATACGCACCGTTGAGGTCTTCTGCCACGAACGCCTTCACGGTCTCAGCCTTGTCGGTGAGCGAGAAGCGCATACCGGTCACCTTCAGACCCTTGTACATCTGTGCCACTTCTGCAGGAATGTATATGGCAGCCTTGCCCTGACGTGTGCCGATGCTACCATACGGAAGGTCGGCTGCCGTCTTTCCGGCGTATCCCCAGTAGGTATATTTTGCGTTAGCCGCTGTCACAGCGAACAGCAGCATAAGCAATAGTGAGGTTATCTTCTTCATAACTTTTTCGGTTTTTTAATTAGTACTGGTTTTGTCTTGATTGATTAGAGCGAAATCTTCTTCACGAAGCTCTGCTTGCCGTTGGTGACACGCACGATGTACATACCACGAGCGAGCGAAGCGTTCTTCACGAGCTGTCCGCCTACGGTGTACACCTGCAGTGTACCGTCGAAGCCGTCGGCAACGATGCTGCCGTTGCGCAGACTGAGGTCGGGTGCCGGTGTAGAGGTGATGTCGGCGATAGATGTCTCGCCAGCCTCAAGCACGGGCACCTCAACGGCGTTCTCCACGTAGCCGTGGTCGCCACGGTTGATGAGGAATGCCACTACCTTAATATTTTTGCGGTTCTGCACGTTCGACGGAACGTTGAGCACGGTGTTGTGGTTGTAGATAGTAGTGCTGTACACATCGTTCACTGGGATGCTGTTCTCGATGCCGCCTACGATGCCAAAGCCTGCACGAGCCACATGATTGAGCGTAACCGAAACCATCGACGGCTTGCTCTCCCATCCGTCAAGCTCGCCAAATTTGCCATTTGCATAGCCGTTGTTCTGCTGATAGCCTGTCACGCCGTCCTCGATGATGGCGTATGCTATGCCGAAGCTGCAGTTGGTCATATCCTTCACGAACTGCACATTGGTGTTCACATTGATGTGTGTATAGTCGCCTGCCACGTAGTTAGCCTGGGTCTCGATGCCGGCAATGGCTGGACACTTCTCAAGGATGGCATCCATGTACTGGAATGTTGTAGAGAGAACGGGGTCGAACGTAGCTCGGCGGTCGAGTGCTGCCTGCGGATATACGCCCCAGTTAGCATACTCGTACGACGGGCAGAGCAGCTCCGACGGTGTGCCATCGTAGGCGTGCTTGGCGATAGCGATGAAGTTGTCGGGGTACTTCTCCTTGCACTTCTCGATAGAGACGATGCCGCGCGGACAGTTGCCGCAATAGATGCCTGTAGCCTCCTCCATGAGCACGCGCTTTGTGGTGGCGATAGATGTCATCAGCACGTTGCACTCTGTAGCGTCGTTGGCTGGGTTCACGTCTTCATCAGCTACAACGCGCACCTTCAGCTTGTGTGTACCCTTGGTCTTGATGCCGGGGTGAGTGAAGCTGAACACGTTCTCGCTGCGGTCGCCGAGTGTCTCCTCGAAGTCTACGAACTGCTCCTCGCCGCCGTCCACGCTGTAGCCGATGCGGTAGTTGTAGAGCTTCGTAGCCGAGAGATTCACCACCTTAGCCGATACGTTGAACGGCTCGTTCTCCTTTGTAGCGATGTCGCGCAAGCCCATCACGCTGAGGTCTACGGGCAGGTTGTCTGCCTCGATGCGTGCAGTGAGCGAGAGAGCGTTGGCTCCGTTGGCTGCGTTGTCAACCCATCCGTTGCCGAAGTCGGTATAGTTAGAGTAGGCTGTCTTGTTGGCTACGTAACCGATACATGCGTCCAATCCGCTCACTTCGTAGCCGATGTAGAACGCCTCGCCGGTGATGGTATATGGTGCGTCGAACTTCACGATGTTGTTGCCCTTGTTCGCCTTGTCGCTCACTTTCTGTGCGAACGGCGCTGCGTTAAGATCGGTAGTAGCGAACACGCTCAGCTTGCTTGCCTGGGCAGCTAAGCCGACACGCACGCCTGTGAGCTGACAGCCCTTGTACAGCTGCGCTACCTCAGCAGGGATGTAGATGGCTGCCTTGCCATAGGCAGAGGAGCCATAAGCACCTACGATGTCCTTGTCGCAATAGCCCCAATAGGCAAACTTTGCGTTTGCTGCTGTCGCAACGAGCAACAGCATGAGCAGTAGTGTAGTGATTTTCTTCATATTACGGATGTTTATAGTTATTTCTTCAGGATGTGTATTGCTATTCTTTACGGATGTTTATAGCTCTCTCGATGCGCAACAAAATTACTACTAATTTTAGAAAAAACGATGTTTTTTATATGTATTCTTTTGACATTTCGCAAATTTATAGTACTTTTGGCAGTACAGATGCAATTAATGATGATTTGTATAACCTAAATATATACTAAGATAACAGTTACTATGGAAAAGAAGATAACGCAAGAAAACTTTGAAGATACTTATGTCGACAGTATCGAATTGGAGCGCATAGACAAGTTCGTGTGCGACGAGATGGCGCGACAAATTCACCGCTATATCAAGGCGATGAAGGGTTCGAAGGCTATCATGCTGAAGTTTGAGGAGCAGTTGGCTACACTCACCGTGCCCGAGAAGGAGAAGGCTATCGCCCGCTACATCGACCTGAACCGCAAGGTGATATCGGGTCTCGATTTCAAGGTGGTGCTCGCACGTGCCATGGCTAACTACTCCGACACGTTCGCCTACCTCGTGGAGCTGGTGAATAACAAGCGCAAGATGGTGTTCTACCTCAACCGCATACGCGAGAAGTACGAGCAGTATCACGAGGTGTACGAGGAGAACGGCAAGTTCGGCATCAAGGATCATCAGGGCAACGTGCTCGTGCCTGCTCACTACGACTTCCTCCGCACACCGTATGTCTACGTCGACGACCTCCGCTCGCTGCCGGTCATTGCGCAGCGCGACGGAAAGATGGGCTTGGTGATGCCCGACGGCAAGGAGACCGTGGTGCTCGACTTCATATACGACGACATCGAGCTGCGCGACGAACCGCCATACTTCGAGGCGTACGCAGGAGAGGAAAAAACATTGTTTGACCTTTAATTAGTTATGGACCAACTTTACATGCGCCGCTGCCTCCAGCTCGCTGCCAACGGACGACAGAATGCTAAGCCCAACCCCATGGTGGGTGCTGTTATAGTGGCTGCCGATGGACGCATCATCGGCGAAGGCTACCACGTGCGCTGCGGCGAAGGACATGCCGAGGTGAACGCGTTCGCATCGGTGCGCCCCGAGGACGAGGTGCTGCTCAGCGAAGCTACGATATACGTCAGTCTGGAGCCGTGCTCCCACTACGGCAAGACGCCACCATGCGCTGACCTTATTATAAGGAAAGGTGTACGCCGCTGCGTCGTGGGCTGCGTCGACCCGTTCGCAGCCGTGCAGGGTCGTGGCATACAGAAGCTGCGTGATGCCGGCATCGAAGTGACGGTGGGTGTGCTCGAAGAGGAGTGTCGCGAACTGAACCGCCGCTTCATCACGTTCAACGAAAAACGCAGACCGTACATTATACTGAAGTGGGCGCAGACCGCCAACGCCTTTCTCGACGACAACGGCAAGGCGTGCGCCATATCCACACCGTTCACAAAGACGCTTGTTCACAAACTACGCGCCGAGAACGATGCCATTCTCGTGGGACGCATCACCAACGAACGCGAACAGCCGCGTCTCGACGTACGCCACTGGGCGGGCAAGGCACCGCGCCGCATAGTGATCGACCGCCGTCAGCCTGCCTTCGAGGGTTTGGACTTCTCGAAGCCAGTCATTCCGCAATTGCTCGAATGGCTGCACAAGGAGAAGTGCCAGTCGCTCATCGTGGAGGGCGGAGCACGCACGCTGCAGTCGTTCATCGACGCTGATGCGTGGGACGAAATACGCGTGGAGACGGCTCCGTTCTGCGTTAGTGGTGGCACCGCGGCTCCTAAACTGCCCACCAACGTGCGCCTTGTGAGCCACAAGGTGTACGACCATAACACTATCGCCACATTCCACCGCCAATGAACGAAGAACTCTCCATAGAACTCTGCCACCTCACCGTTGGCTACTCAAAAAAGGGGGTGCAGTTGTCTCAACTGCACCAGCAAAGCAATAACCCCCATCAGGGGGTGCACTTGTCTCAACTGCACCAGCAAAGCAATGAAGCCCAACAGGGGGTGCACTTGTCTCAAGTGCACCAACAAAGCAATGAAGCCAAGCGGTTGGTGCAGTTGAGACAACTGCACCCCCTTGAAGCGCACTGCGTAGCCTCCGACCTCAACGCTACGGCTCTGCCCGGCACACTCACTTGCCTCATCGGTCATAACGGCACGGGCAAGTCGACGCTGCTGCGCACCATAGCACGCCTACAACAGTCGATTGACGGCAGGGTGCTGATAGGCGACAACGATATCAGCACACTGAAGCCTACCCACCTCTCGCGTATGCTCTCCATCGTGCTCACCTCGCGCCCCGACGTGCGCAACATGACCGTCGAGGAACTCGTGGCACTCGGACGCGCACCCTACACTGGCTTCTGGGGACGTCTCTCCGCTGACGACCGCCGCATCGTGCGCCACTCTATCGAGAGCGTGGGTATAACAGCTATGGCTGAGCGCCGCGTGTGCACCCTCAGCGACGGCGAGATGCAGAAGGTGATGATAGCAAAGTCGCTCGCGCAGCAGACACCTGTAATACTGCTCGACGAGCCTACCGCCTTCCTCGACTTCCCTGGCAAGATTGACTTGATGTTGCTATTGCAACGTCTTGCCCACGAGGAGCGCAAAACGATACTTCTTTCCACACACGACCTTGAGACTGCCCTGCAGACTGCCGACCGTCTGTGGCTGCTCGCCGACGGTGCATTGCACGACGGCACGCCGCACGAGCTGGCAGACCAAGGCTTCATTGACGATTATATTGGTCGGAAGAGCGTTAAGTTCGACAAGCAAACGCTCAGCATACAGATTCTATAGGGCGTACTCCCCATAATTAACCACCTGCGGCGAACGCAATCTGATTGGATGGCGAACGGAATCCGATTGGACGGCGGACGGAATCCGATTGGACGGCGGACGGAATCTGATTGGACGGCGGACGGAATACGACGAGAAAAGCTACGATTGTATATAATAAAAGCAATGATATAAAACAAAAATAGCGGAGGTTTTCTGACCTCCGCTATTTTCATATTTTTACTTTTTTACTCTTTTACCTTTTTACTTTTCTAAGCCGTGTGCTGGCGTGTGCCCATACGAGCCTCAACAACATTCACCACGTAGTCGCCAAGCTTCTCGCACTCCGACACGATGTCCATGTACATTGTACCGATGGCGTAGGTGTACTTGTGGTCGTTGATGTCGTTGATGTTCTGCGAGCGGAGCTGGTTGCGGTAGTTGTTTATCTCGTTCTCCACGTTGAAAGAGCGGTTGACGTCGAGCGAGTCGCGACGGCCGGTGAGCATCACGTTCATCTGTGTGAGCGCATCGTCGGTGAGCTCCAACATCTGGTGCAGGTGCTCGTACTGCTTCTCGGTGAAGTCTTCCTTGCCCTTGAGTTTGCGGCTGAGTGTGCGTGCCACGTTGTAGCATGAGTCGCCGATTGACTCTATCTCCGAAATCTCGCGGAGCATGGCGCGTATCTTCGCCTTGGTGTCGTCAGAGAGGTGTGCATCGCTGACGTTGTTGAGGTAGTTGGCAATCTCTATCTCCATGTTGTCCGAGATACTCTCGTACTTCTCAATGCGTGTATAGAGTTTGTTGAACTTTGCCTCGTCCTTCACGCCGAGCAGCTCGCGTACCATACCGAACATACGCTGTATGCGTTCAGCGAACGACTGTATCTCCTTCTGTGCCTCAAGCACCGAGAGCTCCGGTGTCTTCATGATTGAAGTGCCACCGATATAGCGCAGACGGAAGTCGTCCTCGTCCTTGCGGTTAGACGGTTTGATGACGTAGCACACGAAGCGCTCCATCTGCGGGATGAACCAGATAAGCACGGCTGTGTTGCATACGTTGAACGTAGTGTGGAAGGCAGCGAGCACTACCGAGAGGCGTGCTGCGTCGATATGGTCGGCATGTGGGTTGACACCTACGAAGCTGCACACCATGTCGATGAACGGATAGAAACCGCAGAGCACCCATAACACACCGAACACGTTGAACGTGAGGTGGGCGAAGGCAGCGCGGCGTGCCTGTGTATTGGCACCCATGGCTGCGATGTTGGAGGTGATGGTGGTGCCGATGTTCTCACCCAACACAAGCGCAATGCCCATGTAGATAGGTAGCACGCCCGACGAACAGAGCACCATGGTGATAGCCATGAGGGCTGCCGACGACTGCATACAGAACGTCAGTATGGTGCCAAGACCGAGGAACGAGAATATGGTGAGATAGCTCTCCTTATCGAAGGAAGCGAAGAAGTCAATCACTGTTTGGTTATGGCTGAGGTCCATCTCCTTACCCGTTGCGCCGAGCGTAGAGATAGCGAAAAACATGAATGCCACACCGAAGAGGAAGTCGCCGATATAACGGTGGCGCTTGCTGTAGATGAGCAGCAGGGCTATGAAGAACGCGGGGAACACGAGGTTCGCCATGTTGAAAGAGAAGCCAAGCGTCATAATCCACGCCGTGAACGTAGTGCCGATATTGGCACCCATAATAACGGAGATGGCTTGAGCAAGGGTTAGCAGTCCGGCGTTGACAAACGAAACGGTCATCACCGTGGTAGCCGTAGACGACTGTACCGAGGCTGTTACAAACATACCGGTCAGCAGTCCGGTGAAACGGTTGGTGGTCATTGCGCCAAGAATATGGCGGAGCTGTGAGCCTGCCATCTTCTGCAGAGCCTCGCTCATCACCTTCATACCGTAGATGAGGAGCGCCAATGAACCGATGATCTTAAAAATAATCCAAATCGACATATTATTTTAATATAATTTATGTGGCATTTATGCGCGTTGTGTCGAAAAAACAGAGTACCTTTGTTATTGGCAAGTACTTAATAGGTAGTTCAAAGCCTCTTTTGATAGATTTCTATGTAAAACCCTTAAAAGCTTTAGCCAAATGAAACAGATGATACAAATCCGTTGCAAAAATAATAAAAAAACTTTGAAAGTAGCAACAGGAAGTACACTTTCTGACATTTTTTCTCAGCTTGATGTGCAGATGCCTTACCCTCCGGTGAGCGCAAAGGTGAACAACAAGGTCGAAGGACTGCATTATCGTGTGTACAACCCGAAGGACATTGAGTATTTGGACGTAACGTCGTCGTCGGGCATCCGCGCCTATACACGCACGCTCTTCTTCGTACTCTGCAAGGCGGTGCACAAGTTGTTTCCGGAGAGCAACGTCGTCATCGACATTCCTGTGAGCAACGGCTACTACTGCGACCTGCGCTTGGGTCGCCCCGTTACCACGGCTGACGTAGACAAGATACGCCGCGAGATGCAGAGCCTCGTCGACCGCCGTCTGAAGATACGTCGCCACCAGGTACCTACCGACGAGGCGATACGTCTCTTCGAGGGGCTCGGCTATAAGTCGAAGGCGATGCTGCTGCGCACTACGGGTAAGCTCTACACTACATATTATGATATAGAGGGCTTCGTCGACTACTTCTACGGCACGATGCTCATCAACACGGCGCAGCTCACACTCTTCGGTGTAGAGAAGTACTACGATGGTCTGCTGCTGCGCATACCCTCGCGCGAGGACCCGACGCAGCTCGGAGCACTGGTGCGTCAGGACAAGATGTTCGACATCTTCCAGGAGCATCACCGCTGGCAGAACCTGCTTGGCATGTCTACCGTAGGCACGTTCAACGAGGCTGTGAACCAGGGGCACACCATCGATATCATCAATCTGTCGGAGGCATTGCAGGAGAAGAAGATCGCGAAGATTGCGGAGAACATCGCACACGAGTCGCGTGTGAAGATGGTGCTCATCGCTGGTCCGTCGTCGTCGGGCAAGACCACAACGTGCAAGCGTCTCTCCATACAGCTGCTCTGCAACGGTATCCGCCCCGTGCCTATCTCGCTCGACGACTACTTCGTCGACCGCGACAAGACTCCGCTCGACGCTCAGGGCGACTACGACTACGAGTCGCTCTACGCGCTCAACCTCGAACTGTTCAACAAACAGCTGCTGCAGCTCTTCGCCGGCGAGGAGGTGGAGCTGCCGCGTTACAATTTTCAGACCGGTCGCAGCGAGATGAGTGGCAAGCTGATGCGCATGGAGCCAAACGACGTGCTCGTGGTGGAGGGCATCCACGCGCTCAACCCCGAACTGACGGCGCAGATCGACGAGCAACTGAAGTATCGTGTGTACGCCTCGGCACTCACCACCATACTGCTCGACGAGCACAACTACATCCCTACCACCGACAACCGTCTGCTCCGCCGCATCGTGCGCGACTATAAGTATCGTGGTTGTTCGGCTCGCGACACCATACGCCGTTGGCCCAGTGTGCGTGCCGGCGAAAACAAGTGGATATTCCCTTATCAGGAGAACGCCGACACCATGTTCAACACGGCGATGATATACGAATTAGCTGCCATCAAGACACAAGCAGAACCGCTGCTCGAACAAGTTCCGGAGAACTGCGAGGAGTATGCCGAAGCGTACCGCTTGCGCAAGTTCCTCAGCTATTTCAACGCCATCGACCACTCCGTACTCCCACCGACCTCGCTCCTGAGAGAGTTCCTCGGAGGCAGCTCGTTCACGTACTAAGCCCCTCCCCACCCTCGGCTTAGAAAGGCTTAAGAAGGATTAAAGAGGCTTAGTACCCTCGGCTTAAAGAGGCTCAAGAAGGCTTAGAAAGGCCTATCAGCAAACAAGCAAGCAAACAAACAACAATAAAAAGCCAAAACACAAAATGAAAAAAATCTTCCTATCACTCCTCGTGTGCATCGTGGCGCTCACCGCCTCTGCACAAGTAGCTCGTCCGAAGCTCGTTGTCGGTCTTGTTATCGACCAAATGCGTTGGGACTACATGTATTATTACTACGACAAGTTCGGCGAAGGCGGCATGAAGCGCCTCATGGCTGAAGGCTTCTCGTGCGACAACCAGATGCTCAACTACGTGCCTACCATCACCGGCGTGGGACACTCCTCTATCTACACAGGCGCCGTGCCTGCTGCCAACGGCATCCCCGGCAACGACTTCTATCTCGACGGTAAGCGCATCTACTGCACCGACGACCCCACAGTGAAGGGCGTGGGCACCGACTCAAAGGCTGGCAACATGTCGCCGAAAAACCTGCTCGGCACCACCATAGGCGATATGCTGCGCTGCGCTACCGACTTCCGCTCGAAGGTTATCGGCATCGCACTGAAGGACCGCGCTTCCATACTGCCTGCCGGACACTCTGCCAACGCTGCCTACTGGTACGACAAGTCGGTGGCTGGCTTCATCACAAGTTCCTACTACATGGAGAAGCTGCCCGACTGGGTGAAGAAGTTCAACCGCGAAGCGGGCATGAAGAAGGGCTACGACCCGAAGTCGGGTGCCGACGGCGTAACGCTCACATTCAACATGGCGGAGGCTGCGCTGAAGAACGAACAGCTGGGCAAGGGCGAAACACCCGACATGCTCTGCATCAGCATCTCATCTACCGATGCCATCAGCCACAAGACGGGCACATGGCTCTCGCCTGGTAAGGAGAACGAAGAGGTGTTCCTCACGCTCGACCGCGACATGAAGAAGTTCCTCGAAGCACTCGACGCGCAGGTGGGCAAGGGCAACTACCTGCTGTTCCTCACCGCCGACCACGGCGGAAGTCACAACCCGAACACGCTGAAGGAGCACAAGCTGCCTGGTGGCGGTTGCGACATGGGCGCAAAGATGCGCGACCTCAACGAGAAGCTGAAGGCAGAGTTCGGACTCGACATCAAGTATGCCAAGGATGTTATCGGCGAGGGCTTGTATCTCGACCACGAACTGTTAGCGCAGAACAAGCTCTGCCTTGAGAAGGTGAAGGCTGCGGCTATACGCATACTGAAGACCGACCCCGACCTGCAGTGGGTCATCGACTACGAGAAGGCGGCTTATGCGTCGGTTCCGCAGTGGGTTCGCGAGCGCGTCATCAACGGCTACTACCATGGCCGTTCGGGCGACATCATCCTCATGCCGCGCATCAACTACTTCGAGTGGCCCGTAGCTAAGGACTTCCTCGGCTCGTCGCACGGCACATGGACTCCGGCTGACACACACATTCCGCTCATCTTCATGGGTTGGAACATCAAGCCCGGATATACCAATCGCCAGACTCACATGGACGACACCGCACCTACAGTATGCTCGCTGCTGCACATACAGATGCCGGATGCTTGCACCGGCAACCCGATAGTAGAGGTTACGGACAAGTAAACCGGCGTATAAACACACTAAAAGTGGCACTTGTACTGGGTACAGGTGCCACTTTTCTTTTATACTAATAAATATGTAAAGTCCGAACTACTCAGCGTACTCGTTGAAGCACGGGGTTGTAGCGAGCACGGCTTGCACGTCTTCGATAGTGCCTTCAAACGGTCCGCTGTGCTCGAGCTTGCGTGTACACATAGCAGCAGCGAAGCGTCCCGACTCCTCTACGTCCATGCCTTGCGCACGACACCACAGATAGCCTGCCGAATAGGTGTCGCCGCAGCCCGTAGCGTCTACTATCTCCTTCGGCTCGTAAGCCGGTATCTCATGGAACTCGCCATCGACAAGGATGATTGAACCGTAGCTGCCGAGCGTCACACACACCTCCTTCACACCCCACTCCGCCAAGCGGAGGGCTGCCATACGTGGGTTGCGCAGTCCGGTGATGACCTCCATCTCGTGCTCGTTCACCTTTATGATATCGGTGTTTGCGAGTATCTCGCGCTTGTCAGCCCAGTCGATAGCGAACACCTGCTGATTGCGCACCTCGCGCAGATAGCCCTGCGCGTCGATGGATATCTTGCCCTTTGTAGAGAGATACTTCACAAGCTCTGGCGAGATATCGTCGTTGAGCAGTGTGCCGAGGTGATAGACACGTGCGTCTACGCTCTTCATCTCCTCGATGGTGAACGGGTCGGCACGTTCGAGCACACGCTGTGTGCGGTCGTTCTGGTTCTCGCCATACTTGTTCTCGAAGTAAACGGTGTGGCGACTGGGGTATGTGAGCACGTCGATGCCCACGTTGCGCATGTCGTCAACGGCTTTCATCTCGCCCTCGCCCAACTTTGTCACAAGCTGGAACGACACGTTGTCGGGCAGATGGTTGATAGCATAAGAGAAGTAAAAAGACGTACCACCTGCCATATATACTGTCTGGCGTGGGGTGATAATCTTGTCTTTTGTGATGTGTCCTATGCAACAAATATCTTTCATACTTATATGTTTTTATTTTATTATGCTTATATCATCAAGCCACACTGTGTTCGCGCCTTTCTGAAGCTGCACTACGCGCATCAGCATACCGCTGAGCGAGTAGATGCCTACCTGCTGCGCCTGCTGCATGTGCAGCGTTACCCACTGCTTGCCGGCAGCCTTCATGGGGAGAGAGGTATGGAGGTTGGCGGTGGCAGTAATGCCGTCGACCGGAGCATCGGGCAGGTCGGCAACAACGTTGCTAAACTTTGTCCAGAAGCCCGTAGCACGATATGCAGCCTCGCTCGAAGCCGGCACGTGCAGCGTAACGTTCTGCGGACGGCACTGTGCGAAGGGATAGCTGTCGGTGTTGCTGCCTTCGGGCGGTGTCATAGCGTAGCAGTAGATGTCGGTAAGGTACTGGCAGCCGCAGAATGCGTTGTCGCCAAGTGTTTCGATGCTTGCCGGCAGTGTAATCTGCTTGAGCATCGGACAGTTGCGGAAGCACTCGCTGTCGATATGGCGCAGCGTAGAGGGCAGCTGCAGGTGCTCAAGACTGGTGCATCCCATGAAGAGCATTGCGCGAAGGCGCTCGATGTTCAGTTCGAGTGTGAGCGATGTAATTAACGGATTGCCCACGAACGGCGACATGCCGTCGGTGTTGTCGAAGCCACGCACGGTGTATTCGAGCCCCTCGTAGTTGATGGTGGCAGGGATAGTGATTGCACCTTTATACATCTCGCCACTCGGGAAGGTGACCTCGGCGAAGTTGCCGTCGCCGTCGTATATGGCTTTATAGTCGATACCGCCATAGGTGAAACGCTGTGGCAGTGCGGGCAGGTCGTCGACGAAGCGTGCGAACATGCTCCACTTGCTGCTCTGCTGGAACGTGCCAGCCAAGCCTTGCTGCACGTGTACGGTGACCTTGCTCGGGGTGCTCAATCCTTCAAACGCATCGGCAGCAACGCAGTCGGGCGACGACGGATAAGCATAGATATCGGTGAGTGCCTGGCAGCCGCTGAACAGCTTGCTGCCGGTAGCCTGCAAGCATACGGGCAGCGAAATGGAGCGCAGCACGTAGCAGTTCTTGAACGTCTCGCTGCCTATCTGCTTCAACGAGCGTGGCAGAACGCAGTTGGTGAGTCGGCTAAAGTCCTTGAACGTAGCACCGAACAAACCTTGCGGTGTTGTGGCGTTTTCGAGGTTCAGCTGCTGCAGCGACTGCAGCGAAGAGAGGTACTGCAGGTCGGTGTTGTTCAGAGTGCCTGTTACGGTGAGTGCCTCCACTGCATCGGCATCAGCCACAGCCTTCTGTATAGCAGTCTCCAACTGTCCCGTCTTCTCCACGTCTACGCTGCACTGAGCCACGAGCTCTGCTGCCGTGTAGCCCTTCGCTTTGATGTAGAGCGTGTCGGCGGTGAGCACCACGGCATCGGCGGTGTGAGCCACGAACGCCCCACCTGCGAGTCGCAGCATGTCGATGCTCTTCTCAACAGAGCTATTGAAGTCCACATTATATATATATGATGAGCCGAGCAACGGCTTTCCGTTGAATGTCTTATTGCCTGTGTTGCTGCTGTTGATGGTGACGTTCTTCATGTCGCTCACCACCTCTACCACGGGCACCTTGCGCTCGTAGGCTTCTACAATCACTTCCTTGCCCAACGCATTGAGCACCGGCAGCCACTTCGCTGAGCCGTCTGTGCACGCCACGAGCCGCAGATAGTCGCCCTTGGCAGCGTTATTGGCAGCTGCGAACTCGAAGTCGAGACTCTGCGTGCTGCCTCCGTTCATCTGCACCTGCTTGCTGCCCAACGCCTCAACCACTGAACCGTCGGCGTGGCACAGGTTCCACTGCATCTTGCCTTGCCATGTGGTGAGTGCAGAGAGGCCGGAGAGGTGTACGCTCTGCTTCTCGCCTGCCTTCAGCGTGGTGAGCGTGGTGTAGAAGCCCTCGTACTTGCCTTGGCAGTCGAGCTGGAGCGGTGCGCAGTTCTCTGCCTTGAGCGGAGTGATGCCTATCACTGCCTGCTGCTTGTTGGCGAACTCGAACGAGCGGTCGGTAGATGTTATAGCCGAGATGGCGAAGTAGCCGTTGCCGCTACCGTTCCATCCGAAGTTGAAGTGGAAGAGATTGTCGCGGTAGCCGTCGAGCACGAAGCCGTGTGCACCGCGTCCCTGTATCGACTCGCCGGTGTAGATGACCGGGCGGTTGCTGTCAATCTCCTTGCGCATCATGCGGTCCCACGTAGCGGCATCGTAGTCGCTGGCGGTGAGCAGACGCGCTGTCGAGCCATAGCGGAAGTACTGCGCAAGAGCCTGCGGCACTAATGTCTGGCGTGCACCACTGCTCTCGGCTGCGTAGTACATCTCCACCGATATGCCCAAATGGCGCATGAGCAGAGCCACAGCAGTGGCTTGCGTATCGTTGAACTTCTCGTAGCTCATCGGCATGTTCGCCCAGTCGTAGTGGGTCTCGCCGAATTTGGCTGTCATCACCGAGTCGGTCCAGATGTGTGTCTTGCTGCCGTAGCCTACGTCAGGCCACTGATGATAGCGCATCACGATAGCCATCGCTGTCGCTGCGCATCCCGTGGGGTACGCCTGTGGTGTCATGCGGTTGAACGGATCCCATTGTCCCCATGCTGCGGTCTGCAGCTGACGCTCGCCTTTGTAGAGGGCGGAGCGTGCAGGAGCGTTGGATGCTGATGTGGTGGGCACGGCTCCGAGTGCTGCGTACTGCGCTGCGTAGCCTTCGAGCAGGTCGGCAAGTCCGTCGGGGATAGCATTGCCTACAAGAGCGTGGTCGGTGTAGCCGAGGATGCGCTGCATACGCTCGTCGCCCGACACTACGAGCAATCGGTTATTGTCCTCGTTGGCGAACAGATAGTAAGCATCTGTAGCCTCTTGAGTAGTACTGGCAGCACGCTTAAGCAGCTTGCGACCGCACTTACTGTTGACACGTAAAGCACAGACCTTGGCGTTGTTGTCCTTCGACTGAAAGAAGTCGGCTGCCACTTTCTGTGCGTCAGCAAAGGTTCGCTTCTGTGCCAGACCAGGGAGAGCCACAGATAACAAAACAAAAATTGTTGTTAATAGTTGAGTTCGCATAAATTGTATTTTGAAAGTTGTCATGTCGTAGACTGATTTCATACGGCAATATGTATGAAAAGATGCGATAATTATCGCTTGCAAAGTTAGACAAAACTTTTGAAAATCAGCCGTTTTTTATGCGTTTATTAAAAAAGAACTTGCCACACGACACCTCCAAGAGGGTCGTGTGGCAAGCCAATCATTAGTATGTTATGAAAAATTTAAGAGAGTCAAAGGCTTCACAGCCTCGAACTTTTGGTGTTTTAACTAAACATGATTTTATTGAGAAAGCATAGAAATTTCGTTGTTACCTTTACTTGAGCATGGAGATGTCGTGCTGCTCCATCTGCTGCGGCACAGCCTCCATGGCAGCCTTTTTCATCGAGTCGAGGTGGGCTGAATCGTTCAGCGCAACCGACACGCCCTGCACTGGGCGCGAAGAGTAGCTGCCTGGCATTGCGGTGTTGCCCGCATCGTGGCTCTGGAACGAGAACTGGGCTGCCTGCGTCAGCGTGAGCACGATAGCCACCATTGCTGCTGCCTTGAAGAGCGGTGCGAAACGCTGGCTGATATGTATCGGCTGCGCCTTCACCTTTATCTCCTGTGGCTCGTCAATCATGGACATGATACGCTCGTCGAAGTCGTCGCCGAGGCGGTCGGTCTTCGTTTCGGTCTGCTCGTAGTTGAAGAGCGGACGGTACTTAGCGAGTTCCTCCGGCACGCATATCTGACTGAAGAACGAGCGCAGTATCTGCTCTTCCTCAAGCGAAGTCTCGCCATTCCAGTAGCGTTCCAGAAGTTGGTTTATATATTTATAGTCCATATTATTCGTTATTATTGAGGGTGTATGTTTGGGTGTTTCTATATTGACGACGAACGAAAAGGGGAAATGTTACAAGCAAACTCCACTTTTTGGTTTTTTTAACATAAAGCTCTAAAGCAGCCAAAGGAGAATAAGAGAGGTTGGAACGTAAAC
>ERZ1034876.392-NODE-392-length-25758-cov-7.764697_pt1 | contig 25758 bp, 23 predicted proteins | sample MGYA00520698_ERZ1034876 | MGnify/ENA primary metagenome ERZ1034876 (study PRJEB33766, sample SAMN09781723) | gut metagenome | biome: gut microbiome | host: Homo sapiens | place: Madagascar | study: EMG produced TPA metagenomics assembly of the PRJNA485056 data set...
AGGACCACGAGACGATGTTCGAGACGTTGGGCCAGGTAGCGCGTGCACTGCCCGACGATCGCCCGCGCTATCTCATGGGTGTGGGCAACCCGACTACGCTCGTGCGCGCGGTGGGCGAGGGCGTCGACATGTTCGACTGCGTGCTCCCCACGCGCACGGCTCGCATGGGCACGGCGTTTTCGAGCCAGGGCCGCATGAACATGCGCAACGCCAAGTACACGCGCGACTTCACGCCGCTCGACCCTGAGTGCACGTGCCCGACCTGCCAAAACCACACGCGTGCCTACATTCGCCATCTTGTGAAGCAGGACGAGATGCTCGGCGGCATCTTGCTCTCCATTCACAACCTGCACTATTTGCTCGACCTCATGCGCCGCGCGCGCGAGGCCGTGCTTGCCGATGCGTATGCCGAGTTCGAGGCACAGTGGATGGCAAGCCCCGCGGCGAAGGACTACTAAGAAGCTACGGATTGCAGCAATATGCAGCCCATACTCGCTGGGGAATGAGGGAAGATGCTTCGGTTCCTGCAAAGCTAAAACCGATTTTACTAAAACATTTTTAGTAAAATCGGTTTTAGTAGCGAGGGTTTAGCGGCTGCTAGCCATAATCACTCTTGGAATAAATCGGAATGGGTGCCGGTTCTTGAGGCGGTTAGAATCAACTGATTACCATCGATTGCATATACAAGCAACCAATCGGGCTTGATATGGCATTCGCGAAATCCAACGTAATTACCCGATAGGGCATGGTCGTGATTTCGATTTTCAAGCGGTTGACATGCACATAGCTTATCGAGAACGATCTCAAGTGCGTCAAGGTCATAGCCGCGTTTCCTGATTCGCTTGAGGTCTTTCTTGAATTGGGATGTCGGGACAAGTTTTAGTGGCATAGGCGTTACTTGTCGAGAGAGGAAAAAAGCTCACTTGCGCTATCGTAGGATTCTGCCTTTACCTTACCGGCCATGATGTCGCGTGCTTCACGCATTGCAGCCTCGGTAGTTGCGTTGTATCGCGGTTGTCGCACGTCAAACGGCAAGCCACCTTCCATGATGGACTTATGCAGAAACACGTTGATTGCTTCAGTGAGGCTCATGCCTAAGCTGGCAAAAATTGATTCCGCATCGCTTTTGACCTCGGGGTTCACGCGCATGTTGATAGTTGCCGTTTTTGGCATGTTAATCACCTCATTGCTTTAGTGTAATTGCAATGTACAGCATTTTCTTTACATTTGCAAGATGCTTAGCTAGAGGACATGTTAGATTTTGCTTGCAAACCCACAGAACTCTCGCATGAGCGAACGATAAAGAAAACAAGTGAATCGGTCCTGGGCAGATGGCGGACCACCCTTGCAGTTTTGGGCCACTTGCCCTCGGCTTAGCGCCCGCGAAACAGGTAGACAAGCTGCAAAACTATGGAGATCGGGCTCGTTGCGCTAACTCAATCGACAAAATTTGCACCATTTGCAAGTTTTGTCGATGCAATAGTCAAAACTTGCAAATCTCACAAGTTTTGACTATCGTTACGGGCAGTCCTAAATAACATCGGAGGGCCTTATGATCGTGCGGCAAAAGTACCTCGATAAGCTCATCGCATTTCAAGATACCGACCTGGTTAAGGTGATCACGGGCATTCGACGCTGCGGGAAGTCGACGCTGCTTGACATGATGCGTCGTCACCTTGCGCGGCAGGGCGTTCCCGAAAGCAGGCTTCTTACGTTCAAGATGGAATCGATGGAGCTTGCGGGAATCGTCGACTATCGCGATTTGTACGATTTGGTCACAAGCCGCATTGCCGAACAACCGCACGTATATCTCTTTTTTGATGAGTTGCAAAACGTCGAGAACTGGGAAAAAGCTATCAATGCTTTGCGCGTCGATGTCGATTGCGATATTTACGTGACTGGCTCGAACGCGTTTCTGCTGTCGAGCGAGCTTGCAACGCTCATTTCGGGACGATATGTCGAGATACCGATGCAGCCGCTGACGTTTGCCGAATACCTCGATTTTCGTGGGGCGACGTGGCAGCCTGCGGGAAAGACGGGATCGGATATCGCCTCCTTCGCGGACGGTTCTTTCGCAACGCTTTCCAACTTGTTCGATCAGTATCGCACGTTCGGGGGCTTTCCGTATCTGGCTCTTCAGGAGCCGGATGAATCGGTGCACCGCGACTATATGCGAAGCATATACCAGACCATAATCGTTCGCGATATCATGATGCGCGCTCAGCGCAAGGGGCTGCGGGCGGTTAGCAACCAAGCGGCCCTCGAGCGTATCTGCGCGTTTATGGCGGACAATATCGGCAACGAAACATCGATTAACAAAATCGCAGGTTCTTTGAAGGCCGACGGGCAATCGGCAACCCGAGCGACAACGGATTTCTACATCTCGACGCTTACGGAGGCGTACCTGTTCCGTCACGTGCTTCGATACGACGTGAAGGGGCGGGAGCTGCTGAACACGGGCGGCAAATACTATATTGCGGATGTCGGCATGCGCAACTACCTGGACAGCTATCGAGGCACCGACACCGGGCGCGTGTTGGAAAACCTGGTGTTCAACCAGCTGCTGTTTGACGGCTACGATGTTCTGATCGGCCATTTGCGTGGAGGCGAGGTTGACTTTGTTGCCACAAAGCCTCGATGCAAGATGTATATTCAGGTAACTGAGAATATGCAGGATGAGGAAACGCAGCGCCGGGAACTTGCCTCGCTGCGCCGCATCGGAGACGAGTATCGCAAAATCGTTGTGGTGGGCGAGGGCAGCTATCCTTCGGATATCGATGGGATAGAAATCGTGAACGTCATCGACTTCCTCTTGCACCGGTAAGCCGCATACGACCCTCGCAGACTCTGCGGGTTGACAGGTGGATTGAGATTAACGGCATATTGCCCGAAAGTGGTTATTGCCCTGTTGCGCTAAATTACTTATCGAGATACACCCGCATTGCTGCAACTAAATCTTCGGGGGAAACATTTAGCGCATTTGAATAGTCGAATAGCTCAGATACATGAAGGCTACGTTCTCCCGACTCGATTTTTGACACATAGGATTGAGGCTTATTCAGCAGAGTAGCTAGATCGCTCTGAGTCAATTGCTCTCGGCGACGAGCGCTGCGCAAAAAGGCGCCAATAATGGTGTTCGCTTCAATATCCATGCGCTGACGATATGCTATGATTCAAAATATCCCAATTTGGGATATCAAGCTAGCAAACGAACTCGCTACTAGATGCTGAGATAAGTTGAAGTGATTAGGGGGACGTAATGAAACGCTGCCTTGCCGTTTTTGCGATGGTGTTATGCGTTTTGCTGAGCGGATGCGCAACAAATGAGTCGAAAGCAGACAAGTTATTTGATGAGGGATCTTACCGAGAAGCGCTTGAACTGTATGAATCCCTTGAGCCCTCTGATGAAATTAGCTTAAAAGAAGCAGATTGCCGATTCTGGCTCTTTGTTGAATACGCTAGGGAGAAGGGTGGGGTAACGAAAGATTACCCTGGGAAAAACTACAAGGTTTCTGTCGAGGCGAGGCAAGATGGAAATCTGAAATGCCGATACGAGTCAGATTTAAGTGTGAGCTCTTCCGGCATGCTTGTTGAGCTCGACCTCTCTATCTTTTACCACCAAGCGGAAGCTGAACTACAAGGCCGAGCAAATACGAATATAGGGTATGCATCTTTGAGCGAGAAGGGGACAGGCGTTCTCGACTTAGGAACGTATTCTTTGGGGTCTCAAGTTAAGTGGGATGACTATTCTGCTGGTGGTATGCGGATTGATGGTCATGCAACGACGTCGGGTAAGGGATTAATTTCCGACAATAGTTCCGATGTGCGCAGTTTGGTTTCAGGGATTAAGGACATATTGATTGAAAGCGGAACGGGCGCGACGCTTTCCGATCTGGGCTTCGGGAAATGCTAGGTAAGGAAACAGGAAAGGAGAAAGGTTGATGTTGGAAGAAGAGAGAGATAGACAGTCTGATTCAGTAGGGGTCGAGATTGATGATGGGGAGAGCGTTTCTCCTGAATCGAGTGAGGAACCTCAAGAGGAAAACGCAGGTGCCGAAATAAAAGAGAGGCATTTTCCAAAGAAAAAAGCCGCAGTCATTTCCGCGTGTCTTGCTGCGGTAATTGTGATTGGGCTAATTGTCGTGTTCGTCGCCATCCCTTCATATGAATACGGCAGAGGAATGGAATGCCTGGGTCAGGGAAATTACCAAGAAGCAAAGGATTGTTTTTCGAAGTCGAACAAAGACGATGCAGGTGACTATATTTCATATTGCGATGCGATGATTGCTCTTGCCGACGGTGACTACGAAGCGGCGTTGGCAAGTCTCGATGGGCTGGATGTTGAAGACTCTGCCGAGTGTCGTAAAGAAGCATTCTATGGAAGAGGTCGGGCTCTTTTCGAGAGCGGCTCTCTCAGCGATGCGAGAAGTGCCTTCCTCCAAGCTGGCGACTATCAAGATGCGCCGTCAAAAGCTGAGTTATGTCAAAACGCCTTGAATTTGCTTGATGCAGAGAAAGAATATGATCAAGGTCATCTTGGCAGAGCTCAAGACAAATTTGAATCGCTTCCTGAAGATTTCGAATATAAGGATATAAGCGTGGCATCGCGCCTGAAAACTCTTTCGAACAATCAGCAAATTGTTGACTTATGCGGGACTTGGATTAATTCTGGGGCGGCAACTGGTTCAACGAAGCAATATTGGAGTGCTGGAGATAATCGTTGGGAGGGCTGGGACCTCGATATGACCGGGCAATACAAGCTCGAAATCAGCTGTATCATCAACGATGATAGGACGATTCGGTATAAAGGAAGTGCAGAGTTCGAATATCCCACTAATTATTCATCGCTGTCTTCGCTGGTGAAGACCTCCAAGGATAAAGCCTCATTCGATGTAACTTTCGATGGGCTTCCGGATACTCTGTATGAAAAGGACAATGCTGAACTGACATACCAAGGTGGTTCGTTTGCCCTCTCGTATAACAAATATGATGATGCGTATAGCGCTCATTTCAATTATGAGTATTCGTGCAATGTGGTTTACGACACGAAGACAGTGTCTAACTAGCCATTTGCATTTTGCGCAGAAAAGTAATTGGCATGTTGCTTTGACGTTGACTTCGAAAGCGCTGAGCGACAGCACTCAAAAGAGAAAGGATTATTATGAAGCGGAATGTGCGCAGTCTTGTCTGTCCAATAATTGGAATACTGATAGGCATTGGTTTCATTTTGGTTGGCATTTCCTTAAATGGAATCGCTCAGGATGCAACGTTCTACCCTGCGGGCTATGGTGGGGATGTTTCGCATCTGGGCTCAAAAGAATACGGGGCTGATTACTACTCGGATTCTTATCAAGCTATGGCGTTTGGCGCAAACGCGGCAAAAAATGTTTTCGACTTGCTAAGCATTGCCTTGCCAGCTTTTTTTGTGCTCGCTGGTCTCCTGACTATATGCGCTTTCGCCCACATCATTCTTAGCACAGATGCGCTTCATCTGAATGGAGCTAAAGACTCTGCCCAAGAACAGGCTCTGGACCCCTCTATTCTGGACTCCAATGAGCAAGGAGACTCCTCGGATAAGGAGGATGATGGGCTGGTTGCGAGGACCAATCAATCGTAAGTAGTGTTTCTGCGGCGTTAGAGCCCCCGCTTCCCCTGCAACCAGGGAAAGCGGGGGCTCGCGTTGGTTGCATGGGGATAGTTGTGGGAATTGGGGTAGTGCTTTTAACGATAGCGCTAGACCATAGGGTGTGTTGAAGGCGCTTTCATTGACCTTCTATACGAGGGTTGTTCTTTCATCTTGATTCCCCTACAGCAGCTTAATTGCAGCGGCCCCGAGAATCATGATGAGGACGCCGAGTATCTTCTGCCTGTTAACTGCTTTTTTCGGAGACTCGAATATCCCGAAATGATCGACTAGAATGCCGCCCGTTGTGGAGCCGACCAAAAGAACGACAACCGTCATTCCGGTTCCTATGATTCTCGACAGATAGACATTTGCGAGAACGTATAGTCCGCCAAGGATTCCGCCAATCCACATCCACCAGCGGTTTTTAGCCGATTTCCCTTCCTTTGACTCTGGTTTCCCATTCTTTAAACGCAAGACGATGCAGATAATTGCCAGCAAGATAATGCCGACGATGAACGAGATGACGGATGCTTTTATCGGGGAGCCCGCCGCTACTCCAAGGTAACCGTTTACGGCAGTTTGGGTTGCAACCGCCATTCCGCTAAAGACGGAAAACGCCCTCCAGAGCCACAAAGAGGCCGGTGCTGATTTTTGCCGGTTGCTGCGCTCCGCCTTGCTTTCTTTCGCCGTCGAAACCAAAACCACGCCGAGAAGCACCAGCACCGCACCGGCAATGCGGAATACGGTCAATGATGTTTGCTGCGAATAGAACAGCCCGAAATTATCAATGGCCAACCCCATTAAGATTTGGCCGAGAACCGGAAGCACGACCGTCTGCACTCCGCCTAATTTCGGAAACAGCAAGATGTTTCCCGTCAGAAGCACCACACCGCAAATGCCGCCGATCCAGATCCATGCGGGCTCATTTAGCAACTGTGCGAAAGGGATATGTAGCCCCTGTCCAGTGACCAGCAACAACACGGACAGAAACAATAACCCTACAAGAAACGACACTAAAGCTGCGTTGAAGGGGGAGCCTACCTTTTTCCGCAACCTTGTGTTTACGCTCGTCTGTATGGGCAGACCGACACCTGCCAAAAAACCGAGAATAATGGGCATATTCCTCATCCTTCGTCAGCGCAACGCTGTTCGGGGTCGCGCTCTTGCGACTTTGCGGCCATGCTGAAGTCGATATCAGCAGCATAGCGCACCTATGTCGGAATGCAAACATCCTGACGATGGGGCTTCTCAATGGTGCCCTTCGGCGCTCACTGGCTTTTTGCCAAGCTTCTTTACCGCAATTTTATCTACCTTTAAGGATAGTTTTTTATAACATGCCACAAGTTGCTTTCTCATGCGGCTTAGTTGTGCAAAAATGTGAGGGTTAGGTTTACTGGCAGATTTCCCGTCGCGCATGGTTTTGCGGTAGGGGGACAGGGCAAGGAAGAAAACGCACATGGCGGAACCTCAGAAAAAGAAGAAGCATCATAATAAGGATAGGCGCAACGTATGGCTGCTCGTGGTCATGGCGCTTTTGGTCATCGGCTCGATCGTGATGTTCACGCCGCCGCAGGAAAAGATCAATCAAGGCCTCGACATTCAAGGTGGCCTTTCGGTCGTGCTCACGGCGCACAACAACGACGGGTCGGATGTTTCCACTGAGGACATGGAATCTTCGCGCGCGATTATCGAGAACCGCGTGAACGCGCTCGGCGCATCCGAGGCAGTCGTGCAGATTCAGGGCAACGACCAGATTCTCGTGCAGATCCCCGGCCTATCAGACACCGAGGAGGCGCTCAATACCATCGGCAAGACGGGCAAGCTCGAGTTCGCGCGACTCGACTCCTTCACCGATTCCGATGTGAAGACGAAGATCCAAAACGGCCAATACGGCACGCAGGGCACGGTGACCGACGCGTTCGGCAATTCCTTCCCGAGCGAGAAGGTGGAGCACCTCAAGGTCGAAGAGGGCACGTACACGCCGATCATTACCGGCTCGAACCTCGAGAAGGTCGACGTGGGGCAGGCTTCCCAGACCTCGACCGACTATGCGGTTAACCTGCGCCTCGACTCCGAGGGCACGAAGGCCTTCGCCGAGGCAACTGAGGACCTCGCTCCCACCAAGGGCCAGATCGTCATCATCCTCGACGGTGAGGTGCAGTCCGCTCCCGCCGTGCAGTCCGTCATCTCCGACGGCAACGTCTCCATCACTGGCGGCTATACGCTCGACGCGGCCAAGCAGATGAAGACCGTGCTCGAGTCCGGCTCGCTGCCCGTGAGCTTCGAATACGCGCAAAGCCAGGTCGTCGGCCCGACGCTCGGTCAGGACGCGCTGCAGTCCGGCGTGCTCGTGGCGCTCATCGGCCTTGTGATCGTTATGATTTACCTGCTCGTGTTCTACGAGGGGCTCGGCATCATCACCGCGGCGGCAATGGCCGTGTTCGCAGCGATCTACCTGGGCATCCTCGCGCTGCTTTCCGCATTTGGCTTGTTCAGCCTTTCTATGGCGGGCATCGCCGGTGTCGTTTTGACCATCGGCATGGCGGCCGACTCCTCCATCCTGACACTCGAGCGCTTCCGCGAGGAAATCCGCATGGGCCGAAGCGTGCGCGCTGCGTCCATCACGGGCGTTCGTCACGGCATCCTGACCTCGATCGACGCCGACCTTGTGACGCTCGTCTCCGCGCTCACGCTGTTCTTCCTGGCGAGCGCCTCGGTCAAGGGCTTCGGCATGACGCTTGCTTTGGGTATCGTGTGTGACATCGTCATGATGCTTCTGTTCAAGGCGCCGCTCATCCGCCTTCTCGCCCCGAAGCTCATCGCGAAGCACCCCAAGTTCTGGGGCGTGGAGGACTGCATCGAGGCTGTGCCTTACTTCCAGGGCGTGAAGCAGGCCGCTTCCCGCAAGGACGTGCGCGGCCGCTTCATCAAGCTCGACATCAACCTTCTGGGGCTTAAGAAGATCTTCCTCACCGCGGCATGCTGCGCGATGGTGCTTGTCGCCATCATCGTCGGCGTGCGCGGTATGAACTTCGGCATCGAGTTCGTCGGCGGCACGTCGGTGACCTTCCACGGCACGGGCGATGTCACGACCGAGCAGGTCCGCGACGCGTTCAGCGATGCGGGCGAGCCCGACGCGGTCATCCAGACCACGACGGCCGACGGCGAGCCGGGCTTCCTCGTCCGCACCACCACGACTTCCGCTGAAGATGCGACGGTGACGGCGAACGAGGTGGCGGACACCTTTGGCTGGACCACCGACAGCTTCGAGGTCACCACGATAGGCCCTGACTGGGGTGCAAGCGTCATCCAGTCGTCGGCAATCGCCTTCTTCATCTCGTTGCTTCTGATCATCGCCTACATCTCGATCCGCTTCCGCGATCCGAAGATGGGCGTGACGGCGGTCGTCGCGCTTCTGCATGACCTTATCATCGTTGTGGGCGTCTACGTGCTCGTCGGTCGCGAGATCACCCCGAACACCATCGCCGCCTTGCTCACCATCTTGGGCTACTCGCTCTACGACACGGTTGTCGTGTTCCACCGCATCAACGAGAACATGAAGGACGAGTCGGTGAAGTGCACTTTCGCCACCATGGCGAACCACTCGGTGAACGAGGTTCTCGTGCGCTCGCTCAACACCTCGATCACCTCGCTCATCCCGGTTGTCGCAATGCTGCTGTTCGGCGGCGAAACGCTGAAGGACTTCGCGCTTGCCATGACAATCGGCCTCGTGTGCGGCTGCTACTCGTCTTACGCCATCGCGACGCCGCTCTACGTCATTTGGAAGACGCACGAGCCGCGCTTCAAGAAGCTGCAGAAGAAGTACGGCAACGACATCCAGCGCTGGTTCCTGAACCGCCTTCCGGGTGCAGCTGTTCCCGCTGTGGCTGCGGCGGCTGCTGGCGATGCGGCTTCTTCGGTGGGCGCTGGCGTTTCCGAGGGTGCGGCGGCTGTGACTTCGGCAGTGTCGCCTCATGACGCGGCGGTTTCGCCCGACTTCGGCAAGAAGAAGCCTTCGCGCGCCGAGCGCAAGGGGAAGAAGTAAGGCGGAGCGGCTCTTGCCGGTTTGCGCGAATGCGATTGATTTGCGAGCCCTCGCATGATAAGGCGGGGGCTCGCTCTATACTTACGGGTAAGACTTACAGCTACGAGAATGCGGCACCCAATCGGTGCGCGAAAAGAGAGGAGCGCTCAGTGCGCGAAGGTTCGAACCCTAATTTTTGCCCGCCCGTCGAGGAGGGCCTGACCATCAACTTCGAGGACTCCAAAGGCGACGCGACCGTTCTGGAATTCCTCGGCCTGCTTCTGCATGGCGGCCACCGCTATGGCGTGTTCTTCCCGGTGAGCGAGGAGGAGCCGGCGCTCTCTTCGGGCGAGGTGATCATCCTTGAGGCGGTGGAGTTCGACGAAGACGACCAGCCGTCGGCCTTCGAGCTTGTGGAGGACGAAGGTGTGGCGATGGAGGTGTACGCCGCGTTTCAGGAAGCGACGAGGGGCCTCTACGACTTCGAGTAGGAGCCGCCCCCGTTGCGACAATCATGGGAATGGATGAAGCGCTGTACCGATAACGGTGTGGCGCTTCGTTGTTGAGCGGGTCTATTTTGTCGGGCGGGTTTACTTGCCGCCCTCCGTTGCCGAGTGCTGATGGGGTGCGACTTTCAATGGCTGCTCGGGCGTGAGGCTGCGAGTGCGTGGCTGGCTTTGCGAGGCGCCCTATTTCGCGAACGCTTCCTCCAGTATGCGCTCGAAGGGCTCTTTCGATGCGGCAGCCTTTGCGAGCAGGGCGTCTTTCTTGTCGCGCGTGAGGCGCTTGAAGCGATATTCCGCGCTCATCGCGTCGTGTTTGGTGGGGAATTCCGCGCTTGCGAGCAGGGTGAGCGGCCCGCGCCCGCGCGTGTACTTCGCACCCGTGCCTGCGCGATGCTGGGCGAGGCGTGCCTCGATGTCGGGGGTGTAGCCGGTGTAGAGCGTGCCATCGCCGCATTCGAGGACGTAGAGGTAGTAGTGCTTGGATTCGCTTGTCGGCGTGCTTGCGGTGAGCGAGGGCGGAGTGGCGTCGGCGGGGGCGACGTTTGCGGGCGTGCCGTCGGGCTCGGGCTCGTGCTTGGGACCGGCGCTCGTGCTCTCGGGCTTAAGCGCGCCACCTCCTGGCAACGTAATCTCTTTTCCCAGCTCGCTTGCGAGTTCGGGGAGAAGTTTCGCCAGCGTGGCGTCGATCGTCTTCTTCTTCAGCTCGCATTCCCATACCACGTGAACGCGCCAGCCGTCGGCTTCGAGCGCAGCGACGTTCTCGCGGTCGCGCTCGACGTTTCGCTCGAACTTCGCGGTCCAGTACTCCACGTTCTTCTTAGGGATCGAAAGTTTGCAGTGCGGGCATCGGTGCCAGAAGCATCCGTTCACGAACACGCAGACTTTCTTGCCTGGCCAGGCGATATCGGGGTGCCCCGCGACCTTCCACTGCAGACGGTATCCGCCAAGTCCCGCCGCGCGCAGCCGTTCGCGCATCAAAAGCTCGGGCTTGGTGTTGGCGCGCTTGTTTCCCTGCATTGACTTGTGCACCGCGAAGTTCGAGGCGGCAGGTGCGTTGATTCGTATGGTGCCATAGGAAACGGAGCCGTCCTTGCGGGTGCGGACGGTTGCGCTCCCCTTTGCGCGGCTGCGCTGCGGCTCCTTGGTGGCGCCTTCGTCCGCCGCCGTTTCCCGCTGCCGGTCTTCTTCCGCCAGCTCGTCGGCAATCGCGCGGAGTTCGTTGCCCCAGCGCTCGATGAGGCGCTCGGTTTTCCAGGCGGCGTTCGCAGGGCTTGTCGAGGGAAGCACGTGCGCGACAAGCCCGACCTTCCACTGCAGGTAGCGCTTGTAGAGGCGGCCCGCCGTGGCGCCGTTGCAGATGACTGCCTCGATATGCGCGCACTCGGTGATGCGCTCGATGTGCGCGGGCACGACGTTTTTGATGCTCGCGTCCGAGGATCCCTTGATGTCGCATTCCTCGATGGCATCCCACAGCGCGATGCCGCCCTCGAGGAGAAGCGCCTTCTTCGCGGCAATCGACTCCTCAAGTGATGCTGTGCTGCCGTTCGGGGGCAGGGGCTCGCCTTCGTTGGGCGGCACCGGCTTGCCGAGGGAGTGCGCGATGACGCGCCAGAAGCGGTTTTGCGGGTTGCCGTAGTAGAAGGCGTTCGCGCGCGAGAGCACCGAGGGAAACGACCCTAGCACGAGGATGCGGGAATGCTCGTCGAATACCGGGTCGAACCCGTGCGAGATATGCTGATAGCTTGCCATGCGTGAAAGTATAGCGCAGCCGTAGCGTTGCGCTTGTCAAGCCCCTTGCGCGAGCCTTTGGCGCACAAAAATTTTTCTCCTGGGGTTTTGCGGTGGTGGAAAACTGCGTTTTCGAGGCGCCCAAACAATGCGCGCCTTTCGTGACGAGGTGGGGTTATGCCGTTTTTGGGACAAGTGGAAAACTATCGGGAAAACACCATCTATGGATTTTTCAAAATAAGAAAACACAACATCTTGTGTTTGAATGTCGTATCATAAGCACATAAGATAAGCGGGTGCGCAGGCGTCCGCACGCAGTAAACCCCTTAAAGATCGTGAGTAGCGTCTCTGACGTCGGGAAATACCTTCCCGCGCGGTCGCGTCCCCATTGCGGGCGAGCAAGACGGTTTCAGATAAGCAACGAAGAGGAAGTGCCATGAAGATTATCAAGCGCAGCGGCTCGGAAGTGCCCTTCGACATCGACAAGATTGTGAATGCCATCAAGGCTGCCAACAACGAGGTTCCGCAAAACGAGCGCTTGACCGACGAGCAGGTTGCGCTCGCCGCCCATAGCGTCGAGTGGCTGTGTGGTCGCTCGGGCCACACCGTGTCGGTCGAGGAAATCCAGGACATGGTGGAAGACCAGATCATGGCGCAGGGCCGCTACACCGTGGCGCGCAAGTACATCATCTACCGCTACGTGCAATCCTTGAAGCGCCATTCCAACACGACCGACGACAAGATCCTCTCGCTCATCGAGTGCAACAACGAGGAGGCGAAGCAGGAGAACTCCAACAAGAACCCCACGGTGAACTCCGTGCAGCGCGACTATATGGCGGGCGAGGTGTCCAAGGACATCACGATGCGCTTGCTGCTTCCGCCCGAGGTGGTGCGCGCGCACAACGAAGGCATCATCCACTTCCACGATTCTGACTACTTCGCGCAGCATATGCACAACTGCGACCTGGTGAATCTGGAAGATATGCTGCAGAACGGCACCGTCATCTCGGGCACCATGATCGAGCGCCCGCACAGCTTCTCCACCGCTTGCAACATTGCGACGCAGATTATTGCGCAGGTGGCTAGCTGCCAGTACGGCGGGCAGTCCATCTCGCTCACGCATCTAGCGCCCTTCGTCGACGTTTCCCGCCAGAAGATCCGTCGCCAGGTGCTCCAGGAGATCAACCAGCTCGGGCTCGAGGCCAACGCCGACCGCGTCGCCGAAGTGGTGGAAGGCCGCCTGCGCGACGAGATCCGCCGCGGCGTGCAGACCATCCAGTACCAGGTCGTCACGCTGATGACCACCAACGGCCAGGCTCCGTTCGTCACCGTGTTCATGTACCTGAACGAGGCTCGCTCCGAGGCGGAGAAGCACGACCTCGCCATGATCATCGAGGAGACGCTGCGCCAGCGCTACGAGGGCGTGAAAAACGAGGCTGGAGTGTGGATCACGCCGGCGTTCCCCAAGCTCATCTACGTGCTCGAGGAAGACAACGTGCGCGAGGACTCGCCGTATTTCTATCTCACGCAGATGGCGGCGAAGTGCACGGCGAAGCGCATGGTGCCCGACTACATCTCCGAGAAGAAGATGCGCGAGCTGAAGCTGTCCAAGGGCGAGACCGAGGGCAACGGCGATTGCTACACGTGCATGGGGTGCCGCAGCTTCCTCACGCCCGACCGCTCCGGCAACGGTTACGACAACGTGGCGAACGCGGGCAACTACGAGCCGGGCAAGCCGAAGTACTATGGGCGCTTCAACCAGGGCGTTGTGACCATCAGCCTGCCTGATGTGGCGCTTTCTTCTCATGGCGACAAGGCGAAGTTCTGGGAGATCTTCGATGAGCGTCTCGAGCTGTGCCGTAAGGCTCTCATGTGCCGTCATAATCGCCTGAAGGGCACGCTTTCCGACGCCGCGCCGATTCTGTGGCAGTACGGTGCGCTTGCTCGCCTCGAGAAGGGCGAGCCGATCGACAAGCTGCTCTACGGCGGGTATTCCACCATTTCGCTTGGTTACGCGGGGCTCTATGAGTGCGTGAAGTACATGACCGGCCACAGCCACACCGAGGCGGAGGGCACGCCGTTCGCCATGGAGGTCATGCAGCACATGAACGACAAGTGTGCCGAGTGGAAGGCGGAGACCAATATCGATTTCTCGCTCTACGGCACGCCGCTCGAGTCGACCACGTACAAGTTCGCGAAGGCGCTGCAGCGTCGCTTCGGCGTGATTCCCGGCATCACCGACAAGGGCTACATCACGAACAGCTACCATGTGCATGTGACCGAGCAGATCGACGCCTTCGACAAGCTGAAGTTCGAAAGCGCGTTCCAGCGTCTGTCTCCGGGTGGGGCTATCAGCTACGTGGAAGTCCCCAATATGCAGGACAACCTGAAGGCCGTCATCCGCGTCATGCAGTACATCTACGACAACATCATGTACGCGGAGCTCAACACGAAGAGCGATTATTGCCAGGTGTGCGGCTTCGACGGTGAGATTCAGATTGTGGGAGACGACGGCAAGCTGGTGTGGGAGTGCCCTCACTGCGGCAATCGCGATCAGGAAAAGCTCAACGTTGCACGCCGTACCTGCGGATACATCGGCACGCAGTTCTGGAACCAGGGCCGTACGCAGGAAATCAAGGATCGCGTGCTGCACCTGTAGCGGAAGTAGGCTCCTAAGTGTTCGGAAGGCCGCCCGAGGGCGGCCTTCTTTCGTTTCGCGATGGGGCGGGCTGGACAGCCGCGAAGTGCCTTTTGGGATGCGCCCTTCGAGTTTTTTGCCCTCCTGAGCTTCTTGCTGCGCAGCCTGCGTGGTGAGCATCCGCCCTGCCTCGCATGTGCGCTTGTGGTGTTGTGCTCACCGCCGCGGCTTCTGCGGGCAGAAAATGATGGGAGACATGCCAGAAATTGGGCGAAGTTCATCAAATGGGAGTGTGCCTGGCCGCGGATTGGGGAGGTGTTTAGTTGCGCAGAATTCAGCTAGACTGGGAAATCTGAGGCGAAACCAGCATCAAGGCTTCTCGATTTGACGAAGATTGCCGGTTATCTGGCAGTTCCCCTCCTTTAAACGCGAAGCGCAGTCACATGGTTTTCGGAAAAGGGAGAAATCGGTCTTTTTTGTCCGTTAAAATGGACGAGCGCAAAGCTGTAGGTTGGATCTGCGGGAAGACAACCGGTTGGAGGAGACGGTGGAAAAACAGGAATCGATTGATGCGTGGTTCGCGCTCGTTCCCGAGCAGGCGAAGGCGACTGCACGGCGATTGCTCTTAGAGGTTGACAATCTGCGAAGGGAAGAGATTATCTACCCGCCGCAAGGCGACATCTTAAACGCGCTTGCCTATGTGGCGCCTGAAGACGTCCGCGCCGTCATTCTGGGGCAGGACCCCTACCATGGCCCGGGGCAGGCGATGGGCTTGTCGTTCTCGGTACCCAAAGGGGAGAAGCTTCCGCCGAGCTTGCGCAATATCTATAAGGAAATGGCATCTGACCTGGGGTGCAGCATACCTGTGAGCGGTGATTTGTCCGCGTGGGCACAGCAAGGTGTGCTGCTTTTGAACACGACGCTCACCGTGCGGGAGCACGAGGCGAACTCCCACAGCAAGTTGGGCTGGCAAGTGGTCACGACGGCAATCGTCGAGGCGTGCATGCGCTTGCCTCAGCCGGTGGTCTTTTTGGCGTGGGGGCGCCCGGCCATCAAGGTGATTGAGAGCGCGAAGTCGCGCGCGGCGAAGGGCGCGCTCGGGGGTGGCGCTGGCGTTGCGGGCTCTGGCGCCGATGACCCCGCATCGAGCGGTACCGCCCCCGCTGTCGCCGACGCAAGCGGCTCCCTTGCGGGCGGCGCCCTTTCCTGCAAGTTCATCCTCAAAAGCACGCACCCCTCGCCGCTTTCGGCATCGCGCGCGGCTGGCGATCTTCCCGCTTTCTTGGGCTCGCGTCCGTTCTCCCGCACAAACGATTTGTTGAAGGAATGCGGGGTCGAGCCTATCGATTGGTCGCTTGCTGGCTGATCGCCCAGGTGATTCCGCGCGCCATGCGAAGCGCGGGTTCTTTAAAGTGGTTGCCGGGGTTCGACTCGAATTGCGTCGGTACCCCCTTGCTGCGAAATGCGGCTACGACCTCGTCCGTTCCCGTTGCAACGTTACGCAGAAGTCGGCTCGGGGTCTTCGCTTCCTTGCTGCCAAGCGAGAAATACGCGTAGTCGATTGGACAGGCGAGTGGCGTCTCGATGGCAAAGTGCGCGAAATCGGGATACCAAAGCGAGCCCGAAGCGCTTGCAATGCGGGAGAAGGCCGACGAGTTGAGTGCTGTCCAGGTGGCGAAAAGCCCTGCAAGCGAGTAGCCCGCGACGGTGCGGCAGATGCGGGGACTGTTGGGTTTGCCGCATTCCCGCTCGACCTGGGGAATGATTTCTTCTTCCAACAAGCGAAGCTGGTCTTGGGCGCGTCCCGCAAAGGGGACATCGTCGGCAAACAGGCCGGGGCATTTCCAAGGCGTAAGGTCGTCGTTCCAGCAGGCGGGCTTGATGGCGACAAGCGTGAAAGGCGGGCAGCCGATACGCTGGCATTCGCTGAGGACGTCGAGGCCGTCACCGTCGTAAACATGCAGGTAAACGATGTGATTGAGGCAGTTGCTGTTGTCGCCGATACGGTTGGCGTCGTCGATACCGTCGTTGCCGCAGCTGTTGCCGATGTGGCTGTCTCGCGTGTTGCGGTTGGCGTCGTCGCTGTCGTCCTCTTCGCCGCCTTCGCCAGCGCGATTGCGCGTGTTGCCCGAAGATTGTGCAGGCCAAACGGTGACGCGCGCTCCTTGAACATCAAACGCGAAGAGGGGCGTCGGGGTATATTCGGGACAGGCCGCTCCCGCATTCGGGGTTGACGCCTCGCCATCATTCACGGCAACCACTTCGGCCGAGGAGGCGTTGGCGACAAGCGAAACAGAGCTCCCGCCCGCAAGTTCCCTTGCGCCCGCAGGATGATCTACGGGCGCAAGGGAGTCGTGTCTGCCTCGTCCCATCGCCGCCCCCTTAGATGGAGAAGTTGCCGACCTCAGAAAGCTCCAGGTCAGCGTTGCGCTCGCTCGCCCAATTCACGTTCCACGCGCTCGTGAACAGAAGCAGCTTGCGGCCGCGCATGTCCTCGACGCGCAGCGTGTCGCTTGTCAGGTTGAGCTTCGCGATGTCGTAGGTGGAAGGGTCGTTCATGATCCAGCGAATCTCGGAATAGGGGAGCGCCTGCCTGCGCACCTCGACGCCGTATTCGCTTTTCAGGCGCTGTTCAAGCACGTCGAGCTGCAACACACCGACGACGCCCACGATGACGCTTTCCATGCCGAAGCCCGGCTCGCGGAAAATCTGAATGGCGCCTTCCTGCGCGAGCTCTTCCATGCCTTTTACGAACTGTTTGCGCTTGAGCGTGTTCACCTGTGTGACGCGCGCGAAGATCTCGGGTGCGAACGTGGGGATTTCGGGGTACTGTACGCGGCATTTACCTGCGCAAACAGTGTCGCCAATCGAGAAGATGCCCGGATCGAACAGTCCGACAATGTCGCCCGCGTACGCCTCGTCGACCGTCGCGCGGTCGTCCGCCATAAGCGAGGTTCCCGTGGCGAGCTTCAGCTTTTTACCGCCCTGCATGTGCATTGCGTCCATGCCACGCTCGAACTTGCCCGAGCAGATGCGCACGAAGGCGATGCGGTCGCGATGGTTTTTGTCCATGTTCGCCTGGATTTTGAAGACGAATCCCGAAAACTCGTCGCGCATCGGGTCGACGGGATCGCCCGTGAGGCAGTCGGTGTAGGGAAGCGGCGTGGGGGTGAGACGCAGGAATTCTTTCAGGAACGGTTCGACGCCGAAGTTGGTGAGCGCGCTGCCGAAGAACACGGGGGAGAGCTTGCCGGTGCGCACTGCATCGAGGTCGAGCTCGTCGCCTGCGCCGTCGAGCAGCTCGATGTCGTCGATGAGGTTCGCGTGGTTCGCTTCCCCGATAAGGTCGGCAAGTTCAGCGTCGCCGAGCTCGGCCTCGATTTCCGCAACTTTCTTGGTGGCGTTGGCGTGCCCGTCGCCCTCGAAGGCGATGACGCGGCGGGTCTGGCGGTCGAACACTCCGCGGAAGTTCTGTCCGCAGCCGATCGGCCAGTTCATGGGGTAGGTGCCGATGCCGAGCACCGTTTCAATCTCCTCCATGAGGTCGAACGGGTCGCGCGTCTCGCGGTCGAGCTTGTTCACAAAGGTGAAGATGGGGATATGACGCAACGTGCACACCTTGAAGAGCTTCTTCGTCTGCGCCTCGACGCCCTTTGCGCCGTCGATGACCATGACCGCGGCGTCCGCAGCCATGAGTGTGCGGTAGGTGTCTTCCGAAAAGTCCTGGTGGCCGGGGGTGTCGAGAATGTTCACGCAATAGCCGTCATAGGAAAACTGCAGCACCGAGGAGGTCACGGAGATGCCGCGTTGTTTCTCGATGTCCATCCAGTCGGACACGGCGTGTTTCGAGCTGGACTTGCCTTTGACCGAGCCTGCGGTCTGGATGCTGCCGGTGTAGAGCAGGAGCTTCTCGGTGAGGGTCGTCTTGCCTGCGTCGGGGTGCGAGATGATGGCGAAGGTGCGCCGTGAGGAAATCTGATCCGTTAGGGTCGACATGCTGGTTCTTTCTCGTGCTTGGAAATGAAATGCCCTGCTCGCGCGGATTGCGAGCGCAGTGCTCGGCGGGCGCGCAGGGCGACAAACTCACATTGTACTATTACAGGGGAACGGGAATGCGGAAGGCGGCGCGCTTTCACGCAGATGACAAGGGGATGCGGGTTGAGCGTATCGCGAGGCGGGAAGGCGGGCGATACGCGCGAGGGGATGCGGGCGCGAGTCCGAGTGGCGCGCGGGGATGCGGACGCGAAGGCGGCCGATGCACGAGGCACAATGAGGTGCGGGCCCTCGCGCCGTCGGACGGCTTATGCGCTAGCGATCTAAGATGCCCTTCACATCGTTAAGGTTGCTTGCAAAGTGGACGTGCTTCAGGCGCTCGGGGGTGGAGAATCCCTTCTCAATCATGAGGTTGATCTGGGCTTTCAGGTGGTCGTAGTACCCGTTTAGGTTGTAGATGATGCAGGGCGCGTCCAAGTGCGAAAGCGAGAGCATCGACATGACCTCTGACACTTCCTCAAGCGTGCCTGAGCCACCGGGGAAGGCGATGAACGCGTCGCCGAGCTCGATCATCTTCGCTTTCCGATCGGCCATGGTGTCGGTCACGATGAGCTGCGTGATGGTGTCGAGCTGCACGGCTTGGTCGATGAAGAACTGAGGCTCAACGCCTGTGACCTGGGCGCCTGCGTCGAGCGCGCTCTCTGCGAGAATCCCCATGAGCCCGACCTTCGATCCGCCGTAGACAAGGTTGTTGCCGCTTTTCCCGATCCATACGCCCAGCTCACGGGCTGATTCGGCGATGGACGGGTCGTTGCCTTCATTTGCTCCCAGGTAGACGGTGATGTTCATGGGTTCCTCTCCGCGTGCTTGTTTGTGTCGAGGAAGATTATAGCGAAGGCGAGGGCAAGCGATGAGGGGCGCGTGGGGAAGCCTACGATGAAGGGCGCACGGCGCGACCCCGCGATTCCCTATAGGTCTTTCGCCTGAAAAATTCGGATGCTAACCATACAGCTTGCGACGTAGATGTCGAGTGCGATGATGACGAGCGCCGCGAATAGCGGCCAGCTGTACGTGTCGATCCACGCGAGGATTGATTGCATGACGTCGGGGGCGAGGAAGTTCGTCAGGATGACGACGTCGATACACCCCGCCAGGATGAACACGCACATGAGATAGCGTATTCCCTTCGTGTTGCCAAATTTCACAAGGAATGGTTCGACGATAGCGGCGATGATGAGGACAGCCATCGTGGCGGCGACGCTCGACGAGATAATCTCGATCGGCCCGGCTGCCTCGAAACCTTCGAGAAAACGGGGAAGCACCCCGTTGAGCGCGATGCCGAGTACCGAAGCGCCAACGATGACGGCGACGGCGCATGCCAAGATGGTCGCGTAGCGGCTCGCGATGATGTCGCGGCGCGCGAAGGGGAGTGCGGCACGGTAGCGCAGCCAGCCGTTTTGGTCGTCGTATCCCATGAGCGAGAACATGATGAGCATCGGCGTCATGGCGCACACGACCGCGCAGGCGCCCGCTGCGCTCTCCATCGCCCAGCATATGAAGACGAACACGAATGCGAGGATGCCGATGAAGCTGAGGACGAAGGTGCGCACAATAGCAAGTTCGGAGAGGAAGGCGGCTTTCATCAGTTGTTTCCTTTCAAGATTAAATGCAGGTAGTCGTCGATGGAGGTGCGGTCGCAGGGCACTTCGGGGAATGCTTCGGCGAATTCGAATCGGTTGGGAACGAGGACATCGCAGCTGAACTCACGCTTTGCAGCTCGAGCGCCATCAACGCATGCGAGAATCCGTTGTGCCTGTTCAGCTGTGCAATGCGCGATACCGGCAACATCGGTTATCTGCTCGCGCGGCATGTCGAAGATGATGCTGCCCGCGTCGATGCCCACCACGCGATCGGCGATGCGTTCCAAATCGCTTGTGATGTGGCTCGAAAGCAGCACGCCGCGATCGCCGGTCGAGGCGTAATCGCGCAGCTCGTCGAGCAGCTCGTCGCGAGCAAGCGGGTCGAGCCCTGCGGTCGCCTCGTCGAGGATGAGCAAATCGGCGTCGTGCGAGAGCGCGCAGGCGAGCTGCAGCTTCATGCCCATGCCGCGAGAGAGCGACTTCGCCTTCTTCTTCGGCTCGAGCCCAAATCGCTCGATTAGCGCCTCAAAGCATGTGCTATCCCAGGTGGGAAAGGCGGGCGCGGTGCATGTCCCCACTTGGGACACCGTAATCTCGGAGGGGTAGGGGCATGTGTCGAACACGACGCCGACGCGGGAGCGAAGCCGCCGCACATCGGCATCGGGGGTGTCAGCAGCGAGGGGTTCGCCGAACAGCGCCGCATACCCGGAATCGAGTTTCAAAAGGCCGAGCGCGGCACGTATCAGTGTGGTCTTTCCCGCGCCGTTTGCGCCGACGAGGCCGACGATTTCCCCTGATCCAATGGAGAGATTGGCGTTTCGAAGCGAGAAGGAGTCGCTCACCTGGCGGCTCGCGTCGCGTATCTCGAGAAGGTTTGACATGGGCGTTCCGTTTCCTTTCATCTGGTAGATTGCTTTCACGTGCGCGTTGATCGTGGCTTCATTCGAGATCCTCGGGAGCAACGAGATCGAGCATGTCGTGCAGCTCGGCCCGCGTGACCCCCAGCTCAGCCGCCTGTTCGCCCGCTTGCGCGAGCAGTTCCTCGACTTGACGCAGGCGCCTTTCGCGAAGGAGCTCGTGGTTCCCCGCGGCTACGAAGCTGCCCTTTCCCTGCACGGTTGCGATAAATCCTTCGGCCTCCAAGTCGGAGTACGCGCGCTTGGTGGTTATTACGCTGACGCCGAGGCCGTTCGCGAGCGCGCGGATGGAGGGAAGTTTCTCCCCGCTTGGAAGCGAGCCCGACAGAATCTGGGCTTTCATCTGCGAGGTTATCTGCTCGTAGATGGGCTTGTCGCTCGAGTTGGATAGGATGATGTCCACGGTGAGTCCTTACGTGTGTATATCTGGTAAGCACAGTATATATACACTATACACAGTTACACAAGCACGATTTTGGACTTTTCTGAAATTTGATGAAAGGGCCAAGCTGGCTGCTCGAGTGCAAGTCCCACGCTAGTTGACGCGCCCCTCGGTCTCAGATTGAGATCGCTTGCGCATGACCTGGGGTAACGTGGCCTATGGATTGCAGCTTCTGCAGGGCGTGTATCCCTCGTCGATCAGCGTCTGGCGCAACCCAGTGAACTCCTCTTTGTTGGAAGGGGACATGGACTGCACGCTGTCGCACTCGGGACGATGGAATTTGTGGCTCCTCTTGTTCAGGACATACGTTTGCTGCTCGGCGGTGCTCGCGGAAGAAGACGAGTCGCCGCTCGTTTTCGCGTCCGAGGAACCGGATGGCGCCGCCTGCGCTTCATTCCCCCCTGCTGCGTTGCTGGAAGTCGATGAGCCGCTCGTGCCCGAAGCGCCCGCCTCGCGCTTGCTCGGCGCGCTTTGGGAAAGCGCCGCGTCGCCATCCGCGCCGCGGGTTGTGGTTGCCTCGCCCTTGGTCTTCACGGCGGGAATCTCGCTCGACTCCCAGTTATCGCCCGTCACGTAGTCGATCTTCACGCCGGGCTCCACGTTGTAGACGAAGACGTTGAAGCGTATGGCCCGCCCGCCGTCTTCCACGGATTCCGCCTCCATCTGAACCCCGCGCGCCACCAGGTCGTTCGCTGCAAAGAGCGGGGTCACGCGATAGAGGACGTGGTTGTTCGTGCGGCGGACGTAGTTGCCCACAAGCTCCTCGTAATAGGTCATCCCCACGGCGTTCATCGTGCGCGTACCGGTGATGAGGTTACGCTCGTTGGCGTCCTCGCCGCACAGTTGGTGCGCAATGAGGTGGCTGCGATTGTAGAGCATCTCGTGGTCGACGAAGCTGTAGCGATGCTGGACCCAGCCCGAAGGGTGGACCTGCGAGATGTCGCCGCGTTCGGCATTGGAGACAGTCTCGGGTCCGATAAGGCCTGCTGCCGCCCCACAGCGCCCCTCGAAGTCGAGCTCGCTGAAATCGAGGAACGATCCGCGCGCCGCGTCATCGGCGGAGAATCCAGGCTGTCCCTCGTTGATATCGATGCAGAGTGCGCCTGAGTATTCGGGAATATCGGATAGCTTCGCGGTGGCACTGCCTGCGGAAACTTGCTGCGAGCTTGCTGCGCTGCCCCCGTTCGCGACGCTTTCGATGCCTGCACACCCGCCAAGCGAGGGAAGGCACAGGCTTACTGCCAGAAGCAGGGCGGCAAGCGTGCGGACAAGGTGCTCGCGTGCGGGGGAGGTGGTTTGCTGCGTTTGCAAGGGGACGTCCTTCCGTCAACGGGGCATGTCGTGAATGGCATACCGCTGCCTCATGATACCCGATACAGGCCACCCGAACGCGAGGGCTGTTCGCGGTTTCTGTCCTCGCTTCTCGTTCGCGTTGCAAGCGGCGGCGAGGGGCGCGAGAGGCGCTTCGGAAAACTCTTCCAGTTGGGCTGCGACTGTCCGAAAGCATGGACAGACGGGTTCGTACACACGTTCTACAATGGCGCCAATCGAGAAAACGACGGGAGGCACACGCATGGCATTGCAAGGCGCGCATCAGCTCTTTGGCGACACGGACGAATCGTCGTGTGTTCCCGATGCGGCATGCGCACCCAGGAGGTCGGGTGCGCGCGGGGTGTCGGATGAGCCCGCCGTGCCCGATGCGGCGTGCGCGCTCGAAAGGTTGGGTGCGCCCGGGAGGTTGAGTTCGCCCGACGTTCCCGATGCGGCGTGCGCGATTGGGATGTCGGGTGAGGCTTGCGAGCTCAAAGCGTCGTGGATGCTGGGTGCGCCGTCTTCTCCCGAGGCTTTCCCCTTGGGCGATGATTTGGCCGACGCGTTTATAGCCTGGGATTTCTACGCTGACGCGCCGATTTCCGATGCGCCTTTCGTCCTGCGTTTCTCCGAAGGGGATCTCGTGGCGTATCGGGCGCTGGACGGCAAGCTTGCCGTCTGCGCGGGAGCGGTGGACACCTCGCTTCCGCCTGCCAGTTTGCGGCGCGACGTCGAAGACTGCTGTCCCGCGTGGGTCGTTGCGGGACCCCTCTCTTGCGCGTTTGGCCAGCGTGCTTGCCGGGTTTTCCGTGCAGCAAAAGATGAATACGTCATCGAGCTGGAAGAGTGCAATATTTGTCTATTGCTTGAGGGCGGCATGGTTCAAGCCGCTGTCTGCGAGCCGAGGATGTTGGCGGCAGCCGCTTATTCTTCGAGGAGGAAGCGCAAGTAATCGCGATATTCCTCGACGAGGCTCTGCGGGGCCGCGATGCTCACGGCGCGGCCCATGCTCGCGACCCAACCGAAGAATTGCTGGCTCTTGCACACCTTTACCCGCGCCCGTACCTGCTGCCCGTCGAAGGGGAGGAAGGTCGCGCCTTTGCCGAAGCGGTCGGTGATAATCTCGACCTTGTCGGGGTCGACGGACAGCTCGCAGGCGACTTCCTCGCCGTTAAACCGCCCGAACATGATGGCTTTCCCCTGGTCGAAGGCGTAATTGGCAATCTCTTTGTTGCGGGTGGCTGGCGTATCTCGCTCGACGCTCACCTTCGCCATGCGGTCGAGCCGGTACTCGGTGAGATTGGCGTGGTGGTCGTTCCATGCGGTCAGGTAGTAGAACCCGTCGTCGTATGAGATGGCCACGGGGGTTACCTCGTGGCGCTTGCCCTCGCGCGTTTCGTGGGGCTTGCCGTCTGCGCCGATCTTGCGGTAGGCGAACGCTACTTTGCAGCGCAGGCGAAGGGCCTCGTGGATGGCGTCAACGGTCGAGAGCACGCTCTCGCTTTTCGACTTGATGCGTCCTTCGACGTGGATGCGGCGGTCGAGAAGCGCCTGCTCGCGGTTGGTGGCGAGCTGTTTGATGTTGGTGATGAGCATGCGCGCCTGCCGCTCGGTGATGGCACGGCATGATTGAACGGCGTCGACCATGAGCATGAGCTCTTCGAGGGTGAAATCGCGTCGCTCAATAGCATATTCCACGGGGTTGCGCTGGTAGGTTTTGATGTCGATGTCGAAATCGCGCAGCGTCTTGATGTCGTCGTAGATGCTTTTGCGCTCGGCGGATATCCCGTATGAATCGAGCCGCTCGAGAATCTGCGTCATGGAAAGGCCGTGCTCGGCGTCGGTTTCCTCCTGAAGGATTTTCCAGAGATAGAGAACTTTGAGCTTCGCCTTGCTGTTGTACGCCATAACAGTCGCTTTCTCGAGGGGCGCAATAACGATATGCTCCCTCATTGTAGCAGATGGGAAGAAGAGTGTCCCATAGTTTCCGTGTCCGATAGCAAGGACAGGCATATTATGTCGGCCCGATAGAATGGCAACTACATTGAAAAGGACAGAAGAGGAGAAGGAAAGGACGGCTTCGATCATGAGCTCGAGTTCTCGTTACGTCGCGGATTTCAACGTTGCTGGCATGCGTTACTGGGATGGCGCAAAGGTGATTTCCAAGCTCAAGCCGGGCAAGAGGCTGCGCCTTGTCGCGGAGCCGCACAATCCGGCGGATCCCAACGCCGTCGCCATCTATCGCAAGGACGTGAAGCTCGGCTACATTCCCCGCGATCAGAACGACCTTGCAGCCCAGTTGTTGCGCTTCGGCCACGACGACGTGCTTGAGTGCCGCATTCTTAAGGTTGACAAAAATGCTGAAATCTGGAATCAGGTTCGCGTTGGGCTTTACATGACCGACAAGGTGAAAGGGGAATAGCGCAAAGCGAGGCGAGCTGTTCGGGAGAGGGCTTTTGGCGGTTTCGAAGGCTCTCGACGGCATGCCTGCCTTCGGTTTTCTCGGGACGACCACTCGGATTGCATTGACGGCGCCCTATAATGTCTGCAGGAATATACGCGCAACCAAGGAGGTTCATCATGGAGAAGGAACTGTTCGATTACGTTGCCGAGCGCGCGGGCATCCTCGCCACTGCCGACACGAGCAAGCAGGACACCAAGGACGCGGCTGCTGCCTGGAAAGACGCTGTTGCCGCCGATAGCAGCGACGCCGCTGTTGAGGCTGCGACCACCAAGCTGCTCGATTTCCTTGAGGGCCGCCCCACCACGATTGACGGCGTTATCGCGTTTGCCCAGGGCCCGGCGAAGGAAATGATGGGCGAAGAGGTCGCCGCCAAAATGCTCGAAGCACAGCTCGCGCGCAAGGAAGCGGGCGCCAAGTATTGCAATTGCCCCTCCTGCGCCGCCGCCTCCGAACTGCTTGCGAAGTTCGG